>Ga0209710_1000357_pt1 | contig 46012 bp, 43 predicted proteins | sample ArcticOcean_MG_C_5_FD_187436 | JGI IMG/M metagenome (GOLD analysis project Ga0209710, IMG submission 187436) | Marine microbial communities from western Arctic Ocean - ArcticOcean_MG_CB4_138 (SPAdes) (version 2) | ecosystem: Environmental > Aquatic > Marine > Oceanic | place: Arctic Ocean...
TAACTGAGAGACTTAAATGACTGCTTACTGGATTGGACATGTTGAAGTAACAGACGCTGACGCTTACGCTGAATATGCAAAACTTGCGACTGCGCCCATCGAAGCTCACGGTGGAAAATTTCTTGCCCGGGGATCACGAACCGTATGGTTAGAAGGCAATGAACGAGCCCGAAATGTTATTGTCGAGTTCCCAAGCTTTGAAGACGCTGAGCGTTGTTATCAATCCGACGCGTATGGTGAAGCACTGGTATTTGCCAAAGGTGCTTCTATCCGTGATCTTTGTATTATTGAGGGCAGTTAAACTTTAAAGCCTGAATCGGTGTGCGCCATTTGAATTGAGCACAGCACCGATTCAGTTTTTCTATTTCTACTTGTTGGTAAACTCTGGATACGCTTCCATACCGCATTCAGTCAGATCGACACCATCATATTCTTGCTCTTCACTCACTCGAATACCCATCACTTTCTTAATCAAATACCAAGTCACTAAGCTGGCTGAGAAAACCCAGAAGAAGATCACCAGAGCACCAACAATCTGGCCTATAAAACTGGCCCCATCATTGGTTAGCGGCACAGCAAGTAACCCCCAAACGCCCACTACGCCATGAACCGATATTGCACCAACTGGATCATCAATCCTTAATTTATCCAAAGAAATTATGGCAAATACAACAATAATGCCACCCACCGCACCGATTAAACTGGCTTCAAGCGCTGTTGGTGTAGAAGGTTCAGCCGTAATAGCCACTAGCCCAGCAAGCGCGCCATTCAATACCATCGTTAGGTCGGCCTTGCCAAACAATATTCTAGCTAGTACTAAGGCGGCCACAACACCCCCTGCAGCAGCAGCGTTAGTATTTACAAAGACCATAGCCACAGCGTTAGCACTACTAATATCGCCTAGTTTGAGTACCGAACCACCATTAAAACCAAACCAGCCCATCCACAGAATAAAAGTACCTAAGGTTGCTAGAGGCATATTCGCACCCGGTATTGCATTGACTTGCCCCTGCTTACCATATTTACCTTTTCTAGCACCCAGCAATAAAACTCCCGCCAATGCTGCAGCAGCACCCGCTAAATGGACAATACCCGAACCAGCAAAGTCGGAAAAACCAAAATCATCGCCCAAACTAAACAAGCCAAATACGCTGCCACCACCCCAGGTCCAATAACCTTCTACTGGATAGATAAAACCAGTCATGACTATCGCAAAAGCAATAAATGCCCAAAGCTTCATTCTCTCTGCGACTGCACCTGACACAATCGACATTGCGGTCGCGACAAACACCACCTGAAAGAAAAAGTCGGATGGTGCTGAATAAACAGCATCGCCTTCAAATCCATTTTCAACAGATGCTGCGAGTGCGTCGGCAACCAATGTATCCCCACCTGACAAGCCAGACAAAAATATACCGCCGTCATACATGAGGTCGTAACCAATAACCATATACATGGTGCAAGCAACGGCATATAGCACTACGTTTTTAGTCAGAATTTCAGTGGTATTTTTTGACCGTACGAGCCCCGCTTCTAACATGGCAAATCCTGCTGCCATCCACATCACTAATGCACCACATACGAGGAAATAAAAGGTATCTATTGCGTATTGTAAATGAAATATTTGAGTTTCCATGATCGCTCCTAAAGTGCTGTCGCGCCGGTTTCACCGGTACGAATTCGAATAACTTGCTCTAGATTTGTGACGAAAATTTTTCCGTCCCCAATTTTTCCTGTTCTAGAGGTTTCTATAATTGCGTCGACGACGGCATCAACTTGATCGTCTTCAACTGCAATTTCAATTTTCATTTTAGGAATATAGTCAACAACATATTCGGCACCTCGATACAGTTCAGTGTGACCTTTTTGACGACCAAAACCCTTCACTTCGTAAACGGTTAGGCCATTGATACCAATGTTGGTCAATGCCGTTCGAACATCATCAAGTTTGAACGGTTTGATAATAGCAGCAACAATTTTCACAGTTTTCTCCTCTCGTTAGTAATACTTAATGAGGTTACACAGCTGAAATTTTCTTCTCAATTATTTTTCATCTCAAACTCTGTCATTTATGATTAAAAAATACGCCCTAACGATATGGATTTGAATTTGTTTTATAAAAAGGTGTTTTTAAGAGAAAAATAAAATTATTTTTAACTGTTTATAATCAATGGGTTAATTGAATATTACCGATTTAAAACAATGCTGGAATATAATGCTACTACCTAACTTTAATCGCTTTTCAGACCATTTTCTCGTTGGTATACTGATCTGAAGTAAAACACCCGTTATGGGAAAACGCACTTTAATAGTGCAAAATAAAGACTCTTCTGAATAAATTTTTTCGCCCTACGTTAAAAGCTTATGAAGTCAAAACTAATAGCGCCCCCCTTATTTTTGTGTCTATTTTCATTGATTATCAGCATTGCTTTCTATTGTTTCCAGCTCAACTCATGGAATCTTGAGCAACCTTCTAGTACACGTTTTTTCCAGCAATCTTTTAAAGCGTCCATCAGTCAATATGAGTATTTACCCGCCTTATTGGCTAGTGACGATAATGTTCAAAATTCATTGATCAACCAAAATAAACACCAGGATAGTGATCAGGACAATTTAAATCGTCAACTTCAATTTGTAGCTAATCGTTCTGGTGCCAGCGCAGTTTACTTAATGAATAGAACTGGGAAGGTGCTTGCAGCCAGCAACTTTGACCAAAACGGCAGCTTCCTGCATCAAAACTATTCCTTTAGGCCCTACTTCAAAAATGCCATTGAAAAAAAGATCCGACAGTTCTACTACGCTATCGGTGCTACGACGGGTATACCTGGCTTCTTCATTTCTGAGCCAGTGTTAAATATCGAAGGCAACGTTATTGGTGTCATTGTAGTGAAGCTGGACTTACGTGAGTGGGAGGAGAGCTGGCGTGATGCAGGACAGAACATACTAGTCGCGTCTCAAAACAATGTCATTATCCTTAGCGGAAAGGAACAATGGCGGTATAAAAGTGTGGGGCCACTATCCGAACAGTTGCAGTTTTCAATGCTCAAACAACAGCAGTTTGGTAAAACTAGAATATCCAGTCTATTCCAGAAAACCTATGAACTGGCTCGCTACCTAAATCTTTCGCTGTCTTTTTGGATAATTGATGAGGAAGCCTATTTGGTTAATTCGTTTCCCATAACAGACACTCGTTGGAACCTATACTATCTAGAAAAAAACAGTCGATTTACTCAAAATGCCTTCATATTCTTTGTCATTTTTTTAGGCGCACTTTCTTTAGGTTATTTATACTATCGAGAGCGACAGTCAAAGCTATTGTCACGAAAGCAAGCCGCTGATGATGAGCTCAGGCACAGTCGTGAACTAGAAACCATTATCGATAAAATACAGATAGGGGTTGTCTCCATAAATCAACAGGGCAACATATTATTTTTAAATGATGCCGCTAGAGGCCTTTTACAACTCGATACATTGACTGAAAAACACCCACCTGTTCCGATTCAATCAGTTCTAGATATGCGAATGATTGCGCCATTTGAAAGTTATCTATTACAGTCTAGCGATGTAATGGTTCCCTTTCATGAAACCACCGTTTTAAGCCAAAACCAACAGTCGACACCTGTCATGTTTGCCATCAGCCAAGCCAATATAGAAAATGATACCCGTCTATTAGTGACATTGATCAACATTGAAAAACGACAGAAAGCGGAACAGGCGGTTATCAAACTCAATGAATCATTAGAAGAACAGGTCGAGCATAGAACTCAGGCTTTACGCGACGCACAGGCGGTAATGGTTCAACAAAGTAAAGCGGCTGCGTTGGGACAGATGGCCGCCACGGTGGTGCATGAGCTTAGCCAACCCCTTTCTGCCATGAACAGCTCTATTACGGCAGCCCAATTAAAGGTTAATAAGGATGACTGGACAGGGGCTGTCCGTTCCATTTCTCGTTTGGCCCCTCTCAGTGAGAAAATGAACAATGTAATTAAGCTATTGAAGTATTTTTCATACGAAGATGGTGAGGATATCCAGCGTCAGGATCTGGCATTACTAATAAAACAATCCATTAACCTGTATCAGGATAAACTTAAAGAAAAAAAGGTAAATATTAATTTAGAAAACCTGCAGTCTTTAGTGACGGTAAAAATAAACCCTCTTAAACTCGATCTTGTTTTAACGAATATCATTCAGAACGCGATCGATGCCATGCAACAATGTGAGCAACCTGTTATTACTATTGCCATGGTATCTCTTTATAATAAAGCGATCATTACAATTGAAGATCAGGGTGATGGAATTAATTCGCGAGTCATGGGACAGTTATTTGATCCCTACTTCACCACTAAAGACATCGGTAAAGGGCTTGGGCTTGGTTTGTCTATTTGTTACGAGATAATTCAAGAATATCATGGTTCTATTGTGGCCGAGAACCGTCCACAGGGCGCGCGGTTCACAATTACCCTGCCACTCGACATTGATTAGCTTCGACAAGTATTAAATTGGCCAACAAAAAATGACTCAATTATCTGACATTAATCAGCAATCGATCACTATTATTGTCATCGACGACGATAAAGACGTACGCGAAAACATGGTCGATTTGCTTTCGACTCAATACCAACATATTCAAGAATTTGATTCTCCTAAACCAGTACTTGCAAGATTGAACGCTCAATCACCCGTTGTCATCATCACCGATCTACGAATGCCAGGCGGAGATGGGCTGGAGTTTTCAAAAAAAGTCAACGCACTCGATGCCAATATCCCAGTTATTCTCATGACGGGTTATGGTGATATCACCATTGCCGTTGAAGCAATGAAATATGGCGTCTATGACTTTATCGAGAAACCCGTCGATACCGACCGACTGCTCAAGAGCATTCAGCGGGCTGTAGACAAACGTTTTCTTAGCTTATCTCTGCTACATGCAAGACAAAAACTGGAAGAACACCAATCAATTGATCAACGCATTATTGGCCATTGCTCAATGGTTAAACAGCTCAAACAGAACTTGCTAAAGTTTGCACCTATGGACATTCCAGTTTTGATCTCTGGTGAGACGGGCACAGGTAAAGAGTTAGTTGCGCGTTGCCTTCATGACTATAGTGACCGCAGTCAAGGCCCTTTCGTCACACTGAACTGCGCTGCAATACCAGACCATTTGGCGGAAGCAGAGTTATTTGGATATATAAAAGGAGCTTTTACCGATGCCTCTAGCTCACGCGTTGGCAAGCTAGAATTTGCCACTGGCGGGAGCCTATTTCTTGATGAAATTGAAAGCCTACCGCCTTCTATTCAAGCAAAGTTGCTGCGTGTATTTCAGGATGGCGTCATAACACCGCTTGGCAGTAACAAGGAAATACATACCAATTTTCGTATTATCTCTGCGAGCAAAGACGACTTAAGAAACCATGTGAGTTTCCGTCAAGATTTATACTTTCGTCTGCAGGTTGGGGAATGCAATATTCCACCTTTGCGTCAACGTAAAGAAGACATTCTGATTTTATTTGAATATTTCGTTCACAAAAATTGTGACAGTTTTACGATCACATACAGCCCTTTATCCCACGCTACAGAACAAGCCTTATTAAACTATGACTGGCCTGGCAATATCAGAGAGTTAATTAATGTCGCAACCCGCTTTGTTATCAATGGGTGCAAGGATATTGACCATGCACTGGTAGCGGGCAATGATCTAATCGAAGACGCTGAAATGTCACTTAAACAGCAAGTAGACGCTTATGAAGAAAACCTCATTAGAAGTAAACTAAGCCAGCATAAGGGCAAAGTATCGGCAGTGCTTGAAGACCTCAAACTCGAGCGGCGTACCTTCAATCAAAAGACAACTCGATTTCAAATTATTACTACCGACTATAAAAAATAGCCTAATTGACCTAAACTTGGAATAATAGACTTAAATCAAACAAAAATTAGGAATAAACTGTCTTATTAAGACCGTTTAATAAGCATTATATTTCTCATCGTTGCCGCTTAAACGCTCAAATATTTTTTAACCTGTTAATAAATATCACTTCAAACAATCTGGCACGTTAATTGTAAAGTGATAATGTTGCATTGAGTGATTACAAAAATAGATTTTAAAAAACCTACTTAGGATAAACCACTGGAGTATTTATGAAAATCAAACACATTATTTTAACATCAGTTATCGGTGCCAGCCTGCTGGCAACACAAGTTCATGCAGCAACCGAATGGAATGTTTCACTTTGGGGTAAACAGCGTGCATTTACTGAAAATGTAGAAAAGTTGGCAGCATTAGTGAGTAGTAAAACTAATGGTGAATTCAAGCTCAATATCTCTTATGGCGGACTGTCTAAATCAAAAGAGAACCTCGACGGTATTTCATTTGGTGCTTTCGAAATGGCCCAGTTTTGCTCGTTTTATCACAGCGATAAAAACCCAACCATCACAGTCACAGAACTACCGTTTGCAAAAGATGTATCGCTTGCTCGTTCAGCCGAAATTTATACCAAAGTTTATCAGAACCCCATTGTGATAAAGGACCTTGCACGCTGGAATGCAACCATCTTAATGCCAACACCCATGCCACAATACAACATTGTGAGTAAATCAGAGCCAATGACCGAACTGTCAGAGTTCAGCGGTCTGAGAGTTCGAGGTCCTGGTGGCATCATGGGTGTTTTGGGTAAATTAGGTGCGGTTAAAACGGGAGTACCCTTCTCGGAAGTTCGTCAGTCGATGGATTCAGGCGTTATTGATGCGGCTACATTTGCACCCCATGCCCACGTTGCAACCAAAACCTTCAAGGTAGGAAAATGGGCTTCAACTAACTTGAATCTTGGTTCTGCCAACTGCCCAGTCGTAGTCAATACTGACGCCTTAAATGCATTGAGCGATTCAAATCGTCAGGCGCTACTAGGGTCTGTAGATGAAGCAATTACATTTTATGTTGACAACTACAACAACAATGCAACAAAGAAGTATAAGCAAGCAGTTAAAGAGGCAGGCTTAGTCAGTGTTACTTTTTCGCCGGCTCAAACAGCTGAATTAGATCAATTAGCAACATCAGTCCGCGCAGCTTGGATCAAAAAATACGCTGATCAATTTGATTCAAAAGCGCTTTATGACTTCACTGAAGATTTATTCAACCAGTAAAATAGTCAATAAAGTTAAAACGCATGCTGCCGCAGAATCTTTTGCGGTAGCATGCGGTTAAATTAAATAAGGTTGTCATGCTGGCTTTGGCCAGTATCCATTTAAATGCCAGTAGAATCATCACAATGAATTGTGGCATTAGCCACAACAATATCCTGTTGGCGTCTTACAGCAATTAATTTTAAGACATTGCCTGCGGCAATGTTTTTCTGCCTGGAGATATTTCATGTCGAGTTCGAATAGAGTGCTAGAAGACAATAGCTATCTGAGTAAGATCGACAGATTATTCCTCAAGTTTGAAACTGTACTGACTTTGGCTGGTGGCATCGTCATTTTTTTGCTCGTATTCCTTGCCACAACAAATGTACTGGGTCGCTGGATTTTCTCGTTACCCGTGTCTGGCTATATCGATTGGGTCGAACAGTCCATGGCCTTTTTTGCTTTTCTTGGCATTGCCTTCACGCAGCGTGAAGGCGGCCATATTCGAATGGATATGCTAGTAGGTAGAATTCAAGGACGGCCTTTATGGATCACCGAATTATTATCCGTCATCTTGATGTTGGGTGTCACTCTGGTACTCATTTATGGCTCTTTTTTACATTTTCTTAGGGCTTATCAAATTGGCGACTCGTCAATGGATATCAACCTTCCAATCTGGCCAGCTAAACTCATCGTTCCGGTTGCACTTAGCATTCTAGCACTGCGCTTAATTTTACAAATCTGGGCCTATAGTCGCGCCGTGAAAGAAGGAGGCGACACCCCTGTTGCCGTGCCATTAATTGAAGATGCCGCGGCCGTAGCCGCAGCAGAGGCTGAATCTCTTATGGGAGAAGTTCAAAAAGGAGAGGAAAAGTGAGCTTGTTCGAAACACTGGGGCAAATGGACTCCATTTCAATTGGCTTATGGGTCACTGGGGTAATGTTGGTGTTGGTACTGATTGGTGTCCGCGTCGCCTTTGCCGCAGCGATGGCTGGATTCATTGGTTTGGTCTGGATATTCTCAGCAAAAATGGGGTTCGATAGGGGTATTTTGGTTGCGATAAAAATGGCCGGCACCATACCCCATTCAAAAGTATCGACCCTTTCGCTGTCACTCATCCCAACGTTTATTTTAATCGGCTTTCTGGCTTATCATGCTGGATTAACTCGCGCCCTTTTTGAAGCAGCCAAGCGATGGGTTGGCTGGTTACCAGGCGGCATGGGTGTTGCCACCGTATTGTCAGCGGCTGGATTTGCTGCAGTATCTGGTGCATCGGTTGCAACTTCAGCCGTATTTGCGCGAATCGCCATTCCCGAAATGTTAAAACTAGGTTACGACAAACGATTTGCAGCAGGCGTAGTAGCAGCCAGTGGCACGCTAGCCTCGCTCATTCCACCTTCGGCAATACTCGTTATTTACGCCATTATTGTCGAGCAGGATGTCGGCGCACTGCTTATGGCGGGTTTCTTGCCAGGGGCTTTTTCTGCACTGGTTTATGCTGGCCTGATTATCTTCATGGCCAAAACCAGAAAGGATTTTGGCCCACCTGTGACCGGTTATAGCTGGGCACAACGCTTTGAATCACTGCCCGCCGCTATGCCCATATTTTTTGTGGTTGGTATTATTGTCGTTTGTATTTATGGCGGTGTTGGCACACCTACCGAAGCCGGTTCACTGGGTGCCTTCGTCATACTCTGTATGGCATTAAAAAAAGGCATGCGTTGGAATGAATTAAAAGGCGCATTAATGGAAACCGCAAAACTGACCGTAATGATCTTTACCATTATTTGGGGTGTTTTACTCTATGTGCGTTTCCTTGGTTTTGCTGATTTACCCTCTGCTTTTTCTGACTGGATTACTAGCCTAGACCAAAGTCCTATGATGACCTTGGTATTCATACTACTCGCCTATGCCGTCCTCGGCATGTTCATGGACGCCATCGGCATGTTATTACTAACTTTGCCCGTAGTTTACCCCGCCGTTATTGCGCTTAATGGAGGTGACGCTGTAACGGCGGCTGATTCGGCATTTGGCGTATCGAGTGTCGGCTGTTCAATCTGGTTCGGCATTATTGTCGTTAAAATGGCCGAGTTCTGTTTAATCACACCACCCATTGGCCTCAACTGTTTTGTCGTCGCAGGGGTAAGACCCGAATGCAGTGTTCAGGATGTTTTCCGCGGCGTTATGCCATTTTTCATTGCCGATGCAATAACCATCGCTACGCTGGTAGCGATGCCAGGCATTGTCTTATGGCTACCTGAATTAATGGGACTCAGTTAAGGCCGAGTGACTTTTATTTGGCTGGAATTTTATTAGTTAGCATAACGAGCTGGCTATCGTTATCTCACTATTGGGTACTCTATAGAAAATTACTGGGACAGAAGTTTGAGTACAAACGGTAGGCGTTTCCCCTGAAGCATGATGTGGTTGCGCATTAACTCGCTTGCTTTATCACCTTTACCAGACAGAATTGCCTCACAAATAGCGGCGTGCTCTTCTGTTGATTTTGTTAGACGCCCACGAAGGTCATAAGGCAAAGAACGATAGGGGTTGATATGTATCCCAATATGTTGAAGTTGCTCTATTAACCAGTGATTGTCCGTCGCAGCATGAATTGCTGCATGAAATTCAAGGTTGGCAAGGCTGTATTTAGCTTTATCAGTGGTACCAGCGACTGCATTACAAGTACCCAACGCATTCTGAATCGTTTCTGCATGTTCTTCTGTCAGGCTTGTTGCCGCTAACCGACAAGCCATGCCCTCCAAGCCAGCCGCCACTTCAAATAAATCAAGCAGCTCTTTAGACGTTAAGACTCGAACAATGGCGCCCTTTCTTGGTTTGGTTTCTAAAAGGCCCAGTCCAACCATAGCTCTAATAGCTTCTCGAATAGGTGTCCGTGAAACGTTAAACTTTTCAGATAAAGCTGCCTCTTCGAGCTGATCACCTGGTCGTAATAACCCTGAAGAAATTTCTTGGGTGATTTGTGATATTAGTTTATCGGCAGCGCGCGTCATGAATTTTTCCATTCATTTAAAGTAATAAATTTTTAATTTAATTATACATTGACTAAGGATAAATCTTATATGTATTTTTATAGGTTGTATATGTATACGCCAAGCTATACTATCCACGCTCAATTAAATGGGGAGAAATAGTAATGTTTCAGTTAGATACAATTAAAAAAGTGACATTAGGTGCAATATTAATCTTTTCTGGGTCGGCGGCTAATGCCACTGAGCTCAAACTGTCACATCAGTGGTCAACAAAAGATGTGCGCCACAAAGTGGCACAAATAGTTGCTGATGAGGTAGCAGCTGCAGGGGTCGATCTTAATATCAAAATATTTCCTTCAAAATCTTTAGTTAAACCGAAGGAGCAATATAACTTTATCAGCCGCAACTTATTGGACATGTCAGTTTTTCCATTAAGCTATGCTGCAGGGCAACAACCTGCCGTTAGCTTGACTTTGATGCCTGGTTTAGTAAAAAACCATGATCATGCAGCGAGACTAACTCAGTCACCGTTCATGGAGGCGTTGCAGGAAAAAATGGCGGAAGATAACGTAATGGTTTTGGTACATGGTTATCTTGCCGGTGGTTTTGTTGGTAAGGATAAATGTATTGTTAAACCTGCCGACGTGGAAGGCTTACAAATTCGAGCGGCAGGAAAATCTTTTGAGCAAATGTTAATTGGTGCCGGTGCTTCAATTACCTCTATGAGTTCAGCCGATATCTATAGTGCCATGCAAACTGGCGTTTTAAATGCAGCGAATACATCATCATCATCGTTCGTATCCTACCGTATTTATGAGCAAGTCAAATGTTATACGCCTGCGTCTAAAAATATAGCCCTGTGGTTTTTATATCAACCACTTATCATGAGCAAGGATAAATTTGACGATTTAAATACAGAGCAACAGACAGCATTATTAGCGGCAGCTAAAAAAGCTGAAGCGTTTTACTTAAAGGAAGCTAAAACTCAAGACGCTAAATCAACAGAAATTTTCCGTGAAGCGGGTGTTGAAATTGCAGAAATGACTCAAGCTAATTTTGATGCATGGCGTGCGATTGCAGAAAAAACATCCTACAAAGAATTTGTAAACTCTGTGGAAGATGGTCAGGAACTACTAGATATGGCGCTGTCAGTTAAGTAGTTAAAAGTAACTGGCCTTTCTTTGCCCTAGCCATTGCAAAGAAAGGCCTTATAAACGTCTTAAAGAATAAAAAAAGGTAATGACATGAGCGCTGATTTACACATCGATTCTTCTATCGATAAAAAACAGAAATACCTTTTTTTCAGAGTCGTTTCTTTTTTGTCGACCTTATCCGGCTGGTGCTCGGCTGGAATGACCCTAGCGGCCATTGCCATTACCTGCCAAATGATTTTTGTCCGCTTCGCACTGAATGGTTCCACCGTGTGGCAAACAGAAGCCGTGGTGTTTTTAATTGTTGCTGCTACGCTCATTGGCCTCCCATTTGTCCAACAGTTGCGAGGCCATGTTAACGTCAATTTAATTCCCCTCATGCTGCCTGTAGTTGGGCGATATTTTTTAGCCATATTCACCTACACGATTTCGATTGTAACAATTGCCATCATGCTTTGGTTTAGTTTCGAATTTTGGCATCTAGCGTTTACCCGTGGTTGGACCTCGGATAGTGTTTGGGCACCCTCTTTATGGATTGTTTATTCTTCTCTACCCATAGGCTTTGGCTTACTCATACTGCAGTTACTGGCTGATTTAATCGCCGTTATATTGAAAATTGAAGCCCCTTTTGGCCTGGGAGAAAAGTAATGGATCCACTTTTATTAGGTGCCTTAGTTGGCATCACGACCATTTTAATATTGTTTTCTGGCATATCGGTTGGTGTTGGTTTATTGGTTGTCTCTGGCTTATTTATTTTGATATTTGACGGCGCACCGTCTTTAGCCTTAATGCCAGAAATATTTTTTGGTAAGCTCGATAGTTTTGCTCTGTTATCGATTCCAATGTTTATCATCATGGGAGCCTCTATTTCATCAACCAGAGCCGGGGCTGACCTTTATGAGGCGTTGGAGCGCTGGTTGACTCGCGTACCGGGTGGCTTAGTCATTTCCAACCTAGGTGCCTGCGCTATGTTTGCTGCTATGTCGGGTTCTAGCCCAGCAACTTGTGCCGCTATCGGCAAGATGGGTATTCCTGAAATGCTTAAACGTGGTTATCCTGAAGGTATTGCAGCAGGCTCTATTGCAGCAGGCGGCACTTTAGGTATTTTAATTCCACCATCCATTACTATGATTGTTTACGGTATTGCGACTGAAACCTCTATTGGCCGTTTATTTTTAGCCGGTGTTATTCCCGGTATAATGCTAGTGGCTCTGTTTATGGCATGGTCAATCTATGCGACTTGGCGTTCTGGCAATCAGGCGCTCATGGTTAAGACCGTATATAGCTGGCGCGAAAAGTTTGAAATTTTACCTCGCGTGCTACCCTTTATAGCAATTATTATCGGTGTACTTTATTCCATGTATGGAGGGGTTGCGACACCCTCAGAAACAGCGGCGGTCGGAGCTTTGCTCTGTCTTGTCATTGCGATCGTTATTTATCGTCTCACCAGCCCCAAAGATTTATGGCTAGTACTTCGTGATAGTACAAAAGAGAGCGTGATGATTTTGTTTATTATCGCTGCGGCAGGCGTTTTCTCATACATGCTATCCAGTCTTTCAATTACCCAATCGATCGCAGAATGGATTGGCACGCTTGACATCAATCGTTGGTACTTGATGCTTGTTATCAATATCTTCCTATTGTTTGCAGGATTTTTTCTGCCGCCAGTAGCGGTCATTTTAATGGCGTCACCCATTTTACTACCGATTATTATTAATGCAGGATTTGACCCTATTTGGTTCGCTGTTGTGCTGACCATCAATATGGAAATCGGTTTGATTTCCCCTCCCGTTGGATTAAACCTTTATGTCATTAATGGCATAGCACCACAGATACCGTTGAAATCCATTTTGCTAGGATCGTTACCTTTTGTTGCCTGCATGGTGGTGGCTATTTTATTACTTTGTCTGATGCCAAGCTTGGCAACTTGGTTGCCCGATATGCTCATGGGAACATCTCTTTAATTGAAGGATTTTCTGAATGATTTAACCATAGATTATTTAGCACAAACCCTTGTAATCGCGGATGCCTTGAATTAGTCAGGGAATCCCTAAATATACTAATTTGGATTTAACTTTTATGAATTCACAAAATTCGTATCGTCGCATCGGGCTTATTGTGCCTAGCTCAAATGTGACGATGGAAACGGAAATTCCAGCTTTATTGCAGGCTCGTCAAAATATTTTACCTGACCGGTTTACATTTCATTCCTCAAGGATGCGCATGAAAAACGTTTCTAAAGAAGAATTAGAGAGAATGGATGATGATAGTTTACGCTGTGCTGCAGAATTATCAGATGCTGCGGTTGAAGTGCAAGCCTATGCTTGCTTAGTCGCTATTATGAGTCGCGGTGTTGGTTATCATAAAATATCTCAGCAGCGGCTTTACGAGGCTAGCGTTGCCAATGGCAATCCCGCACTGACTGTGAGCTCAGCAGGTGCTTTAATTGATTCGTTACACGCCATAGGCGCTAAGAGAGTTTCTATTATTTGCCCCTATATGAAGCCACTGACTAAGATGGTGGTTGACTATATTGAAAGTGAGGGCATTGAAGTTAGAGATTTTATAGCACTTGAAATTCCAGACAATCTCGAAGTGGCAGCTCAGGACCCTAATGCACCCGCCGAACTTTGGAAGAAGTTAGATGTCACCGGTGTTGATGCCATTATTGCATCTGCTTGTGTTCAAATGCCATCATTACCATCCATTGAGAAGATAGAGAAGGCCTCTGGCATTCCAACTATTTCAGCAGCCGTTGCCACTACGTATGAAATTTTAAACACGTTAAAGCTTAAGCCTGTTGCGCCGGGTGGCGGGTTTCTTCTGGCAGAGAGATAATTTTCTTTTGATCTATAAAATTTTCTCATTATACTTTTAAAAACAGTCATGTTCTTACTTTCTTCAATATCTAGTAACGGACTATCAAAGCTAATGAATGGAGCAATTTAATGAGAGCTGCCTATATATTAAATGATCTGCTGGCTCGTGTTAGTGACATTGGGCGCTCTCTTATGCCGTTGGAAGATCAACAGGCAAGCCTGATTGAACGTTGTGAGACATTATTATCCAGGCAAGGTGAAGCGACTAGTCTGGCCCTAGGGCGTGGAATATTAGACCGTTATAAAGTATTGAATACAAAAGATAAAGGCATTTTTTTTCAAGACGTGCTGAAACAATTTGGTGTTAATGAAACCCATTTATCTACTGTCATTGACACATGGAAAAAAAATTCCATTGCCGATACTAGCAGCGACTCAGGTAAAGTTGACACCCAAAATCACAATCAAAAATTTGTTCGAGACATTCACATTGCCAGTGAGCCTAGAAGCCAAGAATTAATCCGAAGGCTCAACCGTGCACCTGGTGGAACACAAGATTTAGTATCAATGCGTGCTGACCTTTTGTCTGCAATTGAAAAAGCACCCGAACTCAAACAGATAGATAATGATTTTCGACACCTATTTAACTCCTGGTTTAATCGAGGCTTCTTAGAATTAAGGCTTATCAACTGGGGTAATACACCCGCACTTATCCTTGAAAAAATTATTAGCTATGAAGCAATTCATGAAATTAATGGTTGGGATGAATTACGTTTAAGAGTTGCCGCAGAAGATAGACGTCTTTATGGTTTTTTTCACCCAGCATTGAGTGCCGAACCGCTGATATTTGTTGAGGTTGCTATTACGGCTGAAATTCCGACTTCAATCGCGCCTATTCTTGCTAACAAACGTCAACAACTTAATCCATCAGAAGCCACCACAGCCGTATTCTATTCAATTTCTAATTGTCAAAAAGGGCTTCAAGGTATTTCTTTTGGTAACTTTTTGATCAAACAGGCCGTTGAAGAGTTACGCCATGAGTTCCCCAATCTCAGTCAATTTGTGACCCTATCCCCTTTGCCTGAAATGCGACTTTGGATTCAACAACAAATTGATCAAAGTAAACTTGATGAAATTCCCAAGTCTCTGCACAAAACAATTCTGTTGCTGAATCAATCAAGAGATGCCACCGGCATCGATCACTTAAGCCTTAAAAAATTAACCGCGTGGTACCTGCATGAAGCGAAGGTAGCTAATGGTCGGCCATTTGATTATGTCGCCCGCTTTCATTTGGGTAATGGCGCCTGCCTTGAACAGATTAATTGTGAAGCCGATAGCAGTGACATTAGACTAAAAAGTTCCTGGGGTATCATGGTTAACTATTTATACAACTTGAGCTCGATTGAACACAACCACGAAGCCTTTGCTAACCATAAAAAAGTAATCTGTTCAGATTCAATACATAAACTTTTAAAATAATAATTGATGAGGATATGAATAATGTACGACTCTAATTACCTTGCTAATCATTTAAGAGCAGCCTCAGTTGGTCGTGATGACGCGTTGTATGCAGAAATGCTTGATGGCACAACGCTATCCTATGGAGAAATGTTTGATGCCGCAGAAAAAAATGCCAGTGCCTTACTAATTGCAGGCCTAAAGCCAGGGGACTGTGTCGCTGCCCAAGTAGAGAAATCAATAGAGACAATACAATTATACCTAGGGACCATATTAGCAGGCGGTATTTACCTACCGCTCAATATTGCCTATACACCCTTAGAACTTGAATATTTTCTGAAGGACGCTAAACCACAAATATTTGTTTGTGACCCAACAAAACTATCCATTTTACAATCACTGGCTAACAATACTGGGGTTGCTACAGTGTTGACTCTTTCTGCCGATGGGATAGGCACACTGACCGATGCATTGCCCGCCAACAATAATAATTTTAAGGCCGTCGCACGAGATGAAAATGACCTTGCCGCGTTTTTATATACTTCAGGAACAACGGGCCGTTCTAAAGGTGCCATGCTGAGCCATGCCAACTTGGCATCCAATGCCCAGTCACTGAAAGACTGTTGGCGTTTTAGCGAGCGTGATGTATTGATTCATGCACTACCAATATTTCATACTCATGGTTTATTTGTCGCAACGAATACAACCCTGTGTGCAGGATCTTCGATGATATTTATGCCCCGTTTTAATAGTGATCTTATTTTATCACTGATGAAAAAGGCCACCGTGTTAATGGGAGTTCCCACCTTTTATGTCAGATTATTAGAATCCACCAATCTGTCTCGTGACACGGTTGCTAATATGCGACTATTTATTTCTGGCTCTGCCCCGCTATTAGCAGAGACCCATAAACAATGGCAAGCATTAACCGGTACAGCCATTTTAGAACGCTACGGTATGACGGAAACCAATATGAACACGTCAAACCCTTATGATGGCGAACGCCGAGCAGGTACAGTGGGCATGCCGTTGCCAGGTATTGAAGTTCGAATTACAGATCAAGATACAGGCAAAGAACTCGCTCAAGGCGAAATTGGATCTATCGAAGTCCGTGGCCCGAATGTGTTTAAAGGCTATTGGCAAATGCCTGAAAAAACTAAAGAAGAATTTCGTGAAGACGGGTTCTTTATTACGGGTGATGTTGGTGTGATGGATAATAACAATTATCTATCCATCGTTGGCCGCTCAAAAGATCTGATTATTTCTGGCGGTTTCAATGTTTACCCAAAAGAAGTAGAGCTAATTCTTGATGATGTTGAGGGTGTTTATGAGTCGGCAGTTATTGGCGTGCCACATCCTGACTTTGGTGAGGGGGTGTTGGCAGTTGTCGTTTTAGAGACGGGTAAAAATCTCAACGAGAGCCTTTTAAAAGCAATTCTGAAAGAAAAAATAGCGGACTATAAACAACCTAAAAATATATATTTTGTTGACGAGCTACCCAGAAACACTATGGGTAAAGTCTTAAAAAATGACCTTCGCAATGAGCATAGTGCTAATTTCATAAATTAGCTCGGCCAATCACTAGTCTGCAGATGACACTTCACCCGTTTTCTTTATTCAGTAAATTGACTTTATGGCGAGCTAATTTATGAGGTGCTCACTTAACGGTTTAGGCGGAACGCTTATCTTTTCTTTTGGAGCCCCTCTCCACTATCGCCTTAGGCCTATTACTTCGCAATGACACTATTTTCTATTAAACTAACGGTTAATCAGACTTGATTTCAGAGTCTTCCGTATAAAACAGCGGGAAAACCAGCTATTGAATAACGTCATAGTCACTGTCGTTTTGCCACTCTTTTGCATCATGCTAGCGGGATACCTAGTGGGTTATTTTAAGTTGCTACCCACTAGTGGTAGCACTATCTTAAGCCAATTTGTGTATATCATCGCATTGCCTGCTCTGGCATTTATAAAGCTATCCCAAGTGCCTGTTGACGCCTTTTTTAACTGGCCATTCTTAATTGTAATAGGTGGTGGCATGCTGCTAACGTTTTGCTTTAGCTTGGTCATCGCGTATTTCTTTTTCCCAACTCATCTTACTGGACACGCTTTACACGCCCTGAGTGCCATGTACTCCAGTACCGGATATATCGGCCTGCCTATTATTTTCCTGGTGTTTGGTGAAAGTGGATTTGTACCGGGTATTATTGGCGCAGTGATTACTGGAGCTGTTTTTATGCCACTAGCGATCATCCTTATAGAAGCTGATAAAAGTGGAGGCGGTGGAAAAGTAGCCCCCTGCATCAAGGCCATGTTAGCGTCTGTTTTGAAAAACCCGGTGTTAATCGCTACTGCACTCGGCCTTTTGGTCTCGTCACAGTCTATTCAATTAGCAGATCCCGTTGTAACCTTTTTTGAATTACTATCTGGCGCCTATATTCCCTGCGCGCTTTTTGCTGCTGGGTTGTTTATTTCTAGTTGCTCAGTAAACGGCGAAACAACCGAAATCGCTTGGTTGGTATTCGTGAAACTGTTGATCCATCCATTAATCACTGGGTGGCTTGCCTACGAATTTTTTAATCTTGAGGGTATGCTTTCAACGATCGCTGTGTTGCAAGCAGCCCTGCCCTGCGGTGTACCGGTGTTTGTATTAGCTCAGCACTATAAAACCTTCGTCGTTCGTTCCAGTGCCGTTATCGTTGTTTCGACCTTACTATCTTTGGCCAGTCTCTCTACATTACTAATATTTCTCACATAATAAATGAAAAAAATCTTCAAAAGTAAATACGCTGTATTATTTGCCTTAATATTCCATTTTTAAAAATGCGCTGCAATACAGTTTCGAACATCCCGCGGTGAATGCACCTGCACCGCCGTCATTCCTAAGGCCTTTGCCGCTTCAATATTGACGGCCAAATCATCAAAAAAAATGACATTCCCTGGATCAACACCAATCCATTCGAGTGCCTGAAGATAGATTGCAGGCTCTGGTTTACGACTACCCATATCTGAAGATACAAAAACTTGTTCAAAGTGACTTAGCTCCTTGTGGTAGGTTTTCTCCCAAAAATTTTTGTGCAACGTATTGGCGTTACTTAAAGCATATAAAGGGATTCGATCATGCAACGACTCTAACAGACGAACAGTTTCATCAATTGGCGCCACCATAATGTCATTCCAACCTTCACAAAACTGTTCATAGGATAACTTCATTTCAATGGTCTGCTCTAGATGTTGATGATATTCAACGCCTTCAATTTCGCCCCTTTCGTGTTGTTTATACGCAGCATCCATCTGAAAAGTAGCCTGCATTTGCTCGATAGGCACACCTGAATAAAAGCTCCACTTTTGAAAGATACGCTCAAAGTCAATGTCGATAACGACATTACCCAAGTCAAAAATTAATGCTTTCACGGTCATACAATCAGCTCAGATGAGTTATTTTATTGGTGGGTCATTAGCTAAGGATAAGCCAAATACCAACGCCTATCATTAGTGTGCCCGATATCTTATTTAATAGCCTGACATTGCCACTTTTTTTGAGGAAAACGCGTAACGTTTTACCACCTGTAGCATAAATTGTCATACATACGAATTCAGAGATAACAATGATTCCAACCAACAAGCTCAACTGCAAGATAATAGAATGATTCGGTTGAATAAAAGGCGGTAATAGTGAAATCATAAAGGCCCAACCTTTCGGGTTCGCAATGGCTGTCACAAAACCCTGTATTACTAATTGCGAACAACTGACCTGCGCAGGCGCAGTATTGCTATCGGGGATTGCCATTTTGCCTTTAGAGCCCCACATTTGAACGCCTAGATAGGCCAGATAAATACCGCCGCCCCATTTAAGCATTACAAAAATATCGGGTGATCGCAGCATAATCGCAGCGACACCCAGTACAGCCAATATGGCAACAATCCCTACCCCAACCACTTCACCTAACATCATCCAGAATGTACGTCTTGGTCCAATGGTCATACCCAAAGTCATGGCTAAAGTCATACACATACCCGGAGTTATGGATACGAGGAAGAAGGTCGGAATAAATATAAGTAGAATGGATAGGTCCATTATCGTTCCATTGTTGCTATTGCGGATGTATTCTATCTGTTGAATGGCTAGGCCGAAAAGTTATTTTCTAATTAACAATAATGGTTCTATTAATTTCTAACTAAACTCCCACGCAACCCGAATCAATAACAAGAATGATAGGACGACCCAGATATATAAGGCGGTTTTTTTGAACCAATCTGGATTGGTTTTTTTATAGCCCCAATTACCAATTAATGTACCCAAAAGCAGCAAAGGCATTAACAATATTGTTCGCCAAAGTACAACCGCATCAATTAATCCCTGAGATGACAGCATCGCTGTCCCAACGGCATCCAGACCAAAGAAATAAGCTATCATAGAGGCACGACTAACCGCTATGCCTATCGGTGTTGAAAAGTAAAACAAAACGACCGGTGGGCCACCAACACTCATGCTGCCATTTAAAACGCCAGCCAACACCCCCACACCAACGGTTGCTCGTTTGCCGGGCATTTTTTCTAGGGTAAAGCCTCGCAGCAATAATATCGCTGTCGTTAATACTGTCACAGCAAGCGCTATGCGTATGCTCAAAGCAGATAGTGAGGCCAGCGCATAAATACCCAAGGGTGTGCCGATAAAGGTACCGATCATCAAATGGCTAATGGACTTCCACTGAACTTTTCGCCATATGCCTGGCAACAAATAAAAGCTTGAAATAACTTCAAACATTAAGATCATCGGTACAACTTGAATCGGTGGCAACACTAGTGAAATACTCACCACCCAAAATATAGAAGCACCAAATCCCGAATAGCCTTTGATAATCGCACCGACCAGCACACATAAGGCTATGTAACCAAGCTCTGGTACCGATAGATCCATTAAATCAAGTAATTCGATCAACATTCAATCTCGGTCCGTAGGAATGGGTTCACTAGTTGCGATGTCCTGTTCGGAAGTGGTTAATAGTCATATTTTTATGCAATATCATGCCAGATAATAGGCAGATACGTTAATGATATGGAATGTAACGCTCGGTGGTTACAAAAATGTACATAAAAAAGTAATTTACAGTATCACCCCACTGTCGAAACCGATCCCTTCTAACCGTCAATATCCAATAACCTTATGAAATAACAAAGGACTTGTTCAGACCAATATACGTCAGTGACTAACCGGAGATCAGACTCTCTTGTTATTTTGAAGAGGGTAGCTTGGTGCTTCAATTGTTTAAAAATTACAATAGGAAAGCTGGACCTTTTACCTAGATAATCTAAATTTTAGATAAAAAATATTGCACTATTTTCTCTATATTATTGCGGTTAAGAATAAGATTTAATTCAATACTGAGCTTTAAGATTGGTTGATTTTTTAATACGAAATCTCATTATAAATCTTCAAAAAAGCACTAAATTAGTGCATAGAAGTCGCTTACATTAGTGGAATAGAATTATATTGAAACCTAAATTTATAGTTAATTCCAGTTCTATACTGCTGAAATATAACAGTTAATTAACTATCCCCATAAAATCCTAGCGTAGCAACTAAGTTTTAAAGAAAAATAGCTATGGTAATCTTTGAAAAATCAAAACAACTAGGAAGAAAAATGACCTTTACCAAATCCAAGACTCTTTTAGCTCTGTCTCTATTAAGCGGAATAATTCTAAACTCAGCTACCGCTGCAGATACAATCAAAGTTGGAGTATTACATTCTTTATCTGGAACTATGGCCATCAGCGAGACCACTTTGAAGGACACCATGTTGATGCTTATCGAAGATCAAAACAAAAATGGTGGTCTGCTCGGGAAGCAACTTGAAGCCGTCGTAGTTGACCCCGCCTCCAAATGGCCATTGTTTGCAGAAAAAGCAGTCTATAGGCCTAAAAACGAAAATTCGGTTGATGAAATTATTTAAGATGCTTGACAGCATATTTAAAATGTAATTAAATAATTAATTAATTGAGTAATTAAAAAATTAGCTCAATTTACTGATAAAAAAACATTAGCTTTTAAAAGTGATGAATAAAATTGCTTGTCGTCGTTCAGGGTCTAACAACATCAGGCAAGAATTAGTTCATGTCAGTTGGGAGAATAGCTATAGGATCACTAGTTTTTTACACGTGATTACATTTAAAGCTGCAAGCTAAAGTCATAAAAGCATCGATTAAATCGATATAAATTGATGCAGTACGGGTGTGGTTTACTCCAATCTCCCATGCTTACATAGGATATAAGTTTACTAGGCCCCGAAAAAATGACTTCGGGAATGGCTAATTAATTTCTTAAGTTGATGATAAAAATAATGGAACGGCACAAATGAATAAGACTTTGAAGACAGCATCATCAGATAATGAGCATGAAGGAGCATCAGAACTTGCTCCTCTTTTTAAACCTCCTAGAGAAAAGTTTTTGTCTCTACGAGGAACAGTAAACTCCACACAGAGTATCTTTTTAGGTTTTATCGGTGTTATTTCATTATTTGCTTTTTGGGAGATATCACACCATTTAACACCTGAACACCAACAAAAATTTTTGCCAAGCGTTACACAAGTCACCAGCAAGCTTTACTATTTGTTCACCGAAAAAGGCTACATTGTTGACGTTGCTAAAAGTGTCTACCGAATTTATCTCAGTTTTTTTGTTGCTTGTTTGGTTGCCATACCATTGGGTGTTTTAATGGGGTCGTTCATAAAAATGCGAGCCCTGTTCAACCCAACCGTTGGTGGCCTACGCTATTTGCCAGCGGCTTCTTTTGTACCTTTATTGCTGGTGTATCTTGGACCCACTGATTCAGCCAAAATGGCGCTACTTTTTCTAGGCTGTGTTTTTTTCTTGGTGGCACTCATTCTAGATAATATTGAAGCCGTACCACGCGCACTCATTGAATCGGCACAAACTATGGGTGCAAGTCGATTTCACATCGTGTTTCGCGTGACATTCCGTTCAGCTGCACCTCAAATTTTAGATTCAATGCGGAACATGATTGCGGTCTCTTGGACCTATCTTGTTATTGCCGAAATTGTGGCTGCAACCGATGGAATTGGTGCAGTAATGATGCGTGGAGCACGTTTCCTTCATGTTGATGTGATCATGGGGGGCATACTAACAATTGGAGTATTGGGCGTCTTAACTGACGTTTCTTTCCGGATTGCTGCCCACTTCCTTTTCCCCCACACACGTGCACGGCGCTAAGGAGCAGAAAGATGAGTTTACTCAAAAAGAATTATCATTCAGATCGCCAAAAGGCGCTAAAGGCTGGACAAAAAGAAGGTAAATTTCCATTAGCTGTTAATCGTGTTAGAAAAGAATATTTGAACGGTGAACGTATTGCTGTCGACGACATGTCATTAAATATAAGAGAGCATGAAGTGACTGCAATGATTGGACCATCTGGTTGTGGCAAAACAACCATACTTCGCCTTATGGCTGGATTGGAATTTCCGACACGCGGCAATGTAGAGTCATTTGGTTTACCCATTGATGGGCCTGCTCCAGAGCGCGGGCTTGTTTTTCAGGCCTATACCTCCTTCCCATGGTTAACTGTAATTGAAAATGTTCAGCATGGCGTGGCAATACAAGGCTACTCAAAAGTTGAGCAACGCGAGCGAGCTGAACACTATCTAGAACTGGTGCACCTAACCGATTTTGCTAATGCTTATCCAGATGAACTTTCTGGTGGTATGAAACAGCGAGTTGCTATAGCACGAGCACTGGCACAGGACCCAAATATTTTGTTACTAGATGAACCTTTTGGTGCGCTTGACGCTCAGGTCACCTGGGAAATGGAGGAGATGGTCGTTGAAATTTGTGAAGACACTGACAAAACGATTGTGCTCGTTACTCACGATATTCAGGAAGCTATATATTTAGCAGACCGAATTATCTTTTTTACTCGCCAACCTGGCAGGATAAAAGAAGATATATCAATGGAGTTTAAAAAGGGGCGGCGCTTTAAGAAGAAAGAGGATCTTCTTACCGAGCCAGGATACGTAGAAATGGAAAAGCATCTTTACACTTTGATGCGGGAAGAGATTCAAGGGCCTCTTAGTTAATAGAATAAAAATAACCAATTATCATTTTAACAGTAAGGAGATTGAACATGAATTTATATATTCCAAAATTAATACTAAAGCAATTCTCACGTTTACTGATTTTCACGGCTTTGTTTTGTTCCTTGGTCGTCGGAACTATCGGAACAGTGAGTGCAAAAGACAAAGTTCGAGTCGGTCATTTTACTTGGCCAGGCTATGGTTTTTTGTACGTAACACAGGAAAAAAATCTATCACCTGACATTGATTTTGAATTCACCATTATTGAGGATCCTATTCAACTTTTCAGCTTACTGTCTTCTGGACAGTTAGACGTTGTTTTTAGTACCGTTGAATTTGGTCCAATTGCGACAGCAGAAGACATGGGGTTCAAGCTTATTTCTTTCACTAACTTAAGTAACGGTACTGATAATATTGTTGTTCGTCCTGATATTAAACAAGCATCTGACCTAATTGGGCAACAAATTGCTGTCATGGAGGGTGGGCTATCTCAAATAATGGTTGCGATTTGGCTTGAACAAAATGGCGTCAGTGTTGACGACGTTCAAATGGTTAACCTAATTGCAGGTGATGCGGCAGCGGCAATGACGAGTGGGCAAATTGCAGCAGCTGAACTTTGGGACCCTTTTGGTGCGCAGGTTCTAGCTGATCTACCAGGTGCGCGTTCAGTAAGTAATTCGCGTGAAGAGTTCTGGACAAAAACAGGGCTTATTGGTGATGCAATTTTTATGTCTGACACATTTACAATGAAAAATCGAGACATGGCGGTTAAAACCACAAAGGCTATTTTCGATGGTGTAGAGTACTGGAGAAAAAATCCAGTAGAAGCTGGAAAAATTATTGGCGACGCCATAGGCTTTTCTGAAGAAGATGTTGCATCAATTTTAGTGCCCACAGAAGATAACGGAATTTACATGTACAGCTTGGAAGAAGCCGCCCGTTTTTGTGGCGTTCATCCTGGTGAAGCACCATTTGGTCAGCCTAATGGTCAAGCTGAAGCAAACTGGAACACCACAAACGATTGGTGGATTAAGTTTGGTTTCATGACAAAAAAAGTTGATTTTAAAGATGGAACGGACTGTGCACTTTTAAAAGAGTCACTATAAGAGATCATACTGGCAGTAGAATCTGGGATACTATTTATTAGTGTCCTGGACTCTGCTATTTTTTAGTACAACTTTGCTACCTGCCCTCCAAATTGAGACCAGTCTCAGATGAACTTCATTCTGATTAGGCTATTCATGAATAGAGCTCTCCGGTAGTCCATAAACTTAATGATTTCGCCAAGTTTCTTTATGGTAATTTTCTTCTCATTATAATCGCTAAAATTTTATATTTGACTCAATCTTCAAATATTAAAAAGAGGTCTTGCTTTATTTAGATTGTATAAAGATTACTTTTTCCTGCTAGCTCAGTCGTTTGACTTTTCTGTAAGCCTATATGAGGCGATTGAAACAACTAGAGATAATAAATATCGTCGTTAAGGGTTATAATTTGAAATAGTAATTCTCCGATTAATTATTTGATGTATTTCATTAGGAATAATGTATGAATTTGATGCCACTCCAAACTTTATTTAAGGGCCTGATAATTGACTTATATGATAAAAAAATAGAACGGACGCTTTAAAAGAATGAGTGAGAATATTGCACATCGAAAAACGCCTGGACGACCAGCTAACACTGGAAAACGAAGAGATATAGCGGAAGAACTTAAAAAAGTTGCCCTTAATCTGTTTGCTGAACAAGGCTATGGACAAGTCACAATTAAAGATATTGGCATTGCAGCCAATGTCAATACTGCCATGATTTATTACTACTTTTCTGACAAAGAAAGTTTGTGTCGAGCTTCAATTGAGGATGCTGCCGAGCAGGTATTTTGTGCTTTTCAGAAAGCGATTGATAAAGTTGAAGGTCCCCAGAAGAAAATTGAAACTTGGCTAGAAACTCATATTAAATTAATGGGTACCATCCGTAAGATGGTGCGGGTTAGCATTGATCTCAAAACCAAAAGTGGTGATAAATCAAACGAGAACAGTCCTATTGATAACTTTTATAATCTAGAACAAAAAACATTGTCAGAATTTTTAACAACAGGAATAGAGAAAGGAATCTTTCGAAAAGTCGATGTGGATGAGACGCGTAGAATTGTTTCAACTTTCCTTGATGGTGCAATGATACGTACGTTGATACGTCCAAATTTTGATTTGGAAAGTACTGTTTCTAGCTTTATGGAGGTGTTGTTGGTTTACCTGGCCGTTCAACCGGATAAGAAGGTTTAAGTTTAGTTTAATGATTATCAGTTATCAAAGGGGTTGCGGGTAGTAAAGGCGCTTTTAAATTTTTTAATATCTTTCCACTGGCAGTTGTTAGATGATTCATATCAGTATTGATAAGCGCCATTAACTCTCGTCAATCACAGGTTAATACAACCATATAGCCTTTTTGGGGGCACAAAATCCAACAATTTTCTAGGTTTTGTAACAATCGTTTACTGATGGTTAATCGGGTGAAAATAAATACACAGTCTTAATAACGATGATTACCGCATAATATTTTACCCTGATGAAATGACTAATTTTCACTCGGGCTGGATGAAAGGAATTGTACTTATTGACTGGGTTTTTCCAGCTCACTCCAAATACTTTCAACGGTTGCTTTTATCTGCAGTGCTTCATCCCAGCGACTAGTTAATTCATACCCGTCAGAACCGGTGATGGCATAGGGCGGTGGACCCAATTCACACAGAAAAACACAACGGTCAGAAGTGCCAAAGTGCCTTCTTCGCCAGCTAGTTAAGCCTTCGATCCACCAGTTATGGAATAATTTCACCCACTTTTCATGTTGTGGAAAACTGGGTTGAATCTGAATTTGCTCGGGTGATGCAATGCGGCCTTGAAAACATTCGGAACGCTCAAGATAGCGGCTAATCAACGCCTGTTGATGGTCTTCAAGTGGTAAAAATACCCACTCTTGATTAACCATAAAATGAGACAGGTCTGCAGTCATCATCAGCTCAGGTACAGCATCCATTAACTGCAGGGTGAACAGGAGGTCATTGGTCATGCAGTTACGGTGACCTTCAACAAAAATGGGGACTTGTGACTCTTGTCCTTGTTTGAGCCATTGTCGGGTTATATTGGCAACTTCGTCGACGTTCCAAGGTACGATGTATCCTATGATGCTGATAAATCGACAACGACCGTTAAACATTTTAGCTTGTTTGAGCGCGCTTGCTACATCTGCTTGATTACGTGGAAACGCATTAATCACTACATCGAGATCGTATTGTTCACAATACTTAACGTAATCAGACAAGCTCTCATAGGGCATATAAGAGAGGCCTGCATCAAAACAAACTCCACGATAACCCGCTTTTGAGATCATTTCGAAGCGTTCTTCGGTTGTCCACTCGTAGCCGTCTGGGCGAAGAAATCCCATTGCCCACCAGCTTTGAAAGATATCCAGTGATAACATGTTATTAAACCTCTTCAAGTAATTTTCGGGCAATGTATCTATCAAACTCATACACATTGCGTTCAAGGTGACTCATTGGACCCGCCTTAGCAAAGTTGGATGCAGTTGCTTGGAAGAGGCCTTCTACGACTGGTCGATCCTCAGAATTAACTTGAATAAGCAAAGCTTTAATGCCGGCTATGTATTCTTCACGATCTGGAGAATTTTCAAGAATCTCACGAGGGATTGAAACACGCCATCGAATACGAACCTGATCCATGCCTTGTGGCATAATCGATAGGTACCACAAAAGATCAGGTTGCAGTTGAATCGTGTGGTTAGGGAATAAACCCAACAATAAAATACGTGATCGGAATTCATCACTTAGCCAAGTATTAGATTCATGCGCAAATCCACGGCCTGAGTCATTGTTTGCTTCTATATGGTGCCAGGTAAAATACGGGTCACCTTCAAAGCACGTTGTGCGATCTTCTCCAATACCATCTTTGGCAAATGAATTTTTATGCACACGATGAATATGCATAGCATCCATGAAATTCTCAACTAGACACTTCCAATTAGTTCCCCAGATTTCATCACCTTCAAATACCGGCTCATAATCAGCCATTCGGTATTGACCAACAATTTCATGCAGGCCTTTTAGACGTTCTGCTACTGATTCAAGCTGATCATTAAGGGTAACATAAATAAAGCCTTCCCAGATTTCTGAACGAATAGATACCAGATGATAGTCTGACGTATCAAAACCTGGCGTTTGATCCATAAAGGGAGCACCAATCAGTTGCCCATCAAGTGCGTAAGTCCATGAATGGTATGGGCAGCTGATTCGGGTCGAACAGCCTTTACCCTCTAATAGCTTTGCACAACGATGAGCACATACGTTAGCAAACGCACCAATGGATTTGTCTTTTTGTCGAATTACAAAAATTGGTTGATCAATAATTTCGTAAGTTAAATAATCTCCTACGTTAGGCATCTCTGCAGTGCGGCCTACACAAATCCATTCCTTTTTAAATATTTTTTTAGCTTCAAGTGCCAGTAAATCAGGGTGATGGTAAATAGAAGGTGGTGCAGATCTGGCCTTACTGAAATCAAGCGAAGCCGTCTTGTGCAATTCATCTAATACTGAATTCAAATCGGGGTGATTCATAAATTTTTACCCTCATTCACAGTAAACTTAACTTATTGTAAAGACAACCGGTGGGGCAAACAATACCCGCAAGTCACTAATTAATATCGATTAAATTGATGATTATGAAATTAATTAAACATGTTATAAAACTATATATGATCACGAGCTTTTTTCTCAGATAATTTTAATAGACGTGTGCTGAGAAAGTGCTATTAATCTAATTGTTACTGGTAAGATATGTACTTAATTTCATCTCGTTAAACTTCTACTATTAAGTAAAATCTATATTTATTGACTTCGACTAAAGTTAATAAATATAAAATCATAATGGTTAAATCTTATTTACGAGAAACCCAACTGAATTTTTCAGAGGAATGACTATTTTAGAACTTTTGGCTAAATCCGTTAGCCTTTGCATTTCATCCCTCCCAGTTTAGTTTAAGAGGCAATCACAATTGTTACACTTGATTCGATCCGAATGGCGGTTATTGCTATTCGGCTTTTTAATGACATTTTTTTCTGCACCAGGGCAAACTTTTTTCATTTCATTATTGAGTGGAGAAATTCGCCATGCCACTAATTTAAGTGATGGTGAGTTTGCAGCAATCTACTCGCTAGCCACTCTGTGTAGTGCAGTAGTGATGATTTGGAGCGGTGGTCTCATAGATAAGATTGGCCTGAAAAAACTTTCCATAGCTCTCGTGTTTGGTCTGGCGACAGGTTGCGGTATTTTATCCATTAGTTCGGGTATCGTCAGCTTGGTAATAGGACTGTTTTTATTAAGACAATTTGGCCAAGGCTTAATGTACCTCACTAGCACAACCACGATGGTAAGGTACCTCGAAAAAAATCGTGGTAAGTCTACCGCCTTAGCGGGAATGGGCTATGCCATTTCTGAGGCAGTCGTGCCCAGTATTGTAGTGGCCTTATTGTTGTGGGTGGGATGGCGCAGTAGCTGGCAAGTGTCAGCAGTATTTTTGCTTTTAGTTATGGTGCCAGCTATTTTATACCTCTTGCAAGGGCATCAGCAACGACACCATCAGTACCTAGCGCAATTATCCCAGTTTGATAATGAACCTCAGAAGGATTCTTTAAAAAGGCAATGGACTCGGCCAGAAGTGATGCGTGATAAGTTCTTTTACCTATTGATGCCTGGGCTTATGTCGCAACCATTAATGTTCACTGGTTTCATTTTCCATCAGGTACACCTTGTTGAATCTAAAGGTTGGTCTCTGAGTGTTTGGGCATCGCTATTTTTTATGTATGCACTGGTTTCAGTTGGCACTAAAATTATCAGTGGCTTCCTCGTCGATCGTTACGGTGCGATTCGTATGGTGCCATGGTTGTCGATACCTATGGGCATCGGGCTAGTGCTTCTGGCTGTTTCATCAAACATAATTGGGGGGGGAGTATTTCTCGCGTTAATGGGTATTACGGTTGGCTTTCAATCAACTGTATCAGCGCCATTTTGGTCTGAAATGTATGGCATCAAACATTTGGGTTCAATCAAATCACTCGCAACCTCAGTGATGGTATTGAGCACAGCCATATCACCTATCATTATAGGCGGGTATATTGATCACGGTATTAAAATAGAAACACTGGCGATGGCGAGCGCTATCTTTGTTTTTTTAACATCAGCTTTGGCTTGGTATGCCTGCCAAGTCAGACAACGATCTTGTCCTACGAGTGAATTTTAAGTTAAATCCCAGAGGGTTATTAATAACATTACGGCTACAATTTAATTACTTAAGATCAGCTCTTAAAACGAGTAAAGTTTAAATTGATTTATATGATTGCCGAGACACTCTAAAAATATCCAACAAAGCTAACGCCCAAACAACAATTAAGGTTGTTGTAACATAGCCAATAAAATTCAAAGTATCATCTGATGATGACTCAGATGCCAAACGAGTCATCTCTAACAAATCAGGTTGTATTCCAGTGTTCAGTATTTGATCTGAAATCAATAGGGCTCGTTCAATCGTAGTTAATATCAACACACATGACAGGACTAAAGATACTCCGATTAGGACTACCGCAGAGATATAACGCTTTAAGATATAGTGTCCTAATCCAGGCAATACAAAAGCGGAGAGTAAAAATGCTTTGGAAGGAATCGTCATAACCTTATTTTAAAGCCAACACAACTCAAAAGTATACCGCTCGTTGTCCGGACTATCAGTAAAACTCATTTTAAGAGTTCAAGTTGTAGGCCTGACTCTTTTCCTATTTCAGAGTGACTATGCTTTAGGCATTACAGTCCATGTATGTTAAATTTAATTAACTTCAATCCAAGATAAATCACCATTGACCGAATATCTCACCACTAAAGAACTAGCTGAATTACTCCGCATTAAGGAACGTAAAGTTTACGATCTGGCAGCCTCTGGCAGCGTGCCCTGCTCTCGTGCCACTGGAAAGTTATTATTCCCTAGAAACGCTGTCGATGCATGGCTAGAAAGTCACGAGTCTCGTGTTAGCCATCCATCTAAACCTAGACCATTGGTTATTATTGGCAGCCACGACCCTTTATTAGAGTGGTCATTACGTGAATCCCGTTGTGGCTTGGCGAGCTACTTAGATAGCAGTCTTGATGGTTTGGACCGATTCGAACAAGGTGACGGAATTGCAACTGGACTTCACGTTTATAATGTAGAGTTAAATGACTGGAATACACCCTTGGTTAAGTCTCGTTTGTTTAATCAGAATTTTGCTAGTTCCGGTGTTGTTTTAGTGGAATGGGCCAAACGAGAGCGCGGCATGATTGTTAATCCAGATAAGGTTGAGGAATACCAGTCCTTGCTCGATATTAAAAGTAAAACGATGGTGCCAAGACAAGTAGAAGCGGGCAGCCAAGTATTACTTGAAGCATTGATGGCAGAACAATCAATTGATCCCGGCAGTCTACTCTGGACATCAGCAGCTCGAAGCGAGATGGATGCCGTTGTTGACGTTCTTGAAGGCAAAGCAGATTTAACCTTTGGATTAGCCACATTAGCCTCCCAGTTCCGGCTTGGCTTTATTCCTGTTGTTGAGGAACGCTACGACTTGTTAGTCGATCGACAAGCTTGGTTTGAACCAACGTGGCAAAAATTCATTCAATTCTGTCAGTCTAAAGCCTTCGCTAACAGAGCTAACGAATTGACTGGTTATAATCTAACACAACAATTTCATGTTAATTTTAATAGTGAGTAAGAGCGTTTGGGAAGAACAACTGCTGACCTTCAAGCTCATATTCAGCAATAACATCCCGACCCTTTCTAGATAGCATCCAGTCTATCAATTTTTTTGCCTGAACTGATTTCACCTGAGGACACCTCTTTGGATTAATTTGAATGATGCCATACTGGTTAAACAAACTTTCATCACCTTCAACTTGTATTTTATAATCCTGTTTATTTTTAAAACTAATCCAAGTAGCTCTATCCGTCATTGTATAAGCGCCTGAACCAACCGCAATATTAAGTGTAGCACCCATTCCCGAACCCGTTTCCAAATACCAGTGACCACTCGACTGCTGTGGCTTGATTCGAGCTGCATTCCATAGCGACACTTCTTTTTTATGGGTTCCTGAATTATCAGCTCTTGAAGCAAATTGAGACTGGCTCATGGCAATATTGGCTAATGCAATGGTTGCCAACTGGCCACCTGAAATTTTAGCAGGGTCTTCTGGTGGCCCGACCAATATGAAGTCGTTATACATGACGTCATATCGTGCGATGCCAAAACCTTCAGAAACAAATTTTTGCTCGGCCAACTTCGCGTGTACCAGCAAAACATCCCCATCACAGTTTTTCGCATTTTTAATCGCCTGACCGGTACCAACGGCAACAACATGTACGGTTATTCCCGTTTCTTTTTTAAATATTGGCAGCAGATGATCATATAAACCTGAATTCGCTGTCGATGTGGTTGACTGCAGTATAATTGACGATTCATCCGCACGCGCATCGCTCACACTCATGTTGATAGAGAGGACTATTAGGAATATCTTGAAACACTGCATTTAGTATGCCCTTTTAGGCGTTAAAACTTAAAAATAGGGGTTGAAGTTAGGGTAGCTTATGTAATTAAAACAATAAACGGCCTTCGAGATAAGCCTTAGCCGGCTCACTTGATGGGTGGTTAAAAAATTCATTCGATACGCTATGCTCAATCAATCTTCCACCATGCATAAACATGACATCATCAGCTAGTCGGCGAGCCTGTGCTATGTCATGGGTGACCAAAAATATTTTTACTCCCTTGTCACGAGCTAACTCTAATCGAGTTTCGATTTGAAAAGTAGTCGCAGCATCTAGACTAGCCGTTGGCTCGTCAAGTAGCAGCACTTCTGGTTTGGTAGCTAATGCCCTTGCCAGCGCCAACCTTTGTTGCTCGCCACCCGATAATAGCCTAGCTGGCTGGTTTCGTTGATCGAACAAACCCGCCTCGTGTAAAACGGCGTCACGTTGTTGAATCAAATCGGATGTTCTTGGTTTCAGTATAGACTTGCTCAGCACGAATTCTATATTGGCTGACACTGAGCGTTTTAATAAAATCGGTTTTTGAAAAACCAGTGCCTGACGTTTACGTATCACTAAATCTAGCACTTGATCGTTCCATTTAATGGTTTGTTGTTCAGATGGAAGTAAACCGTGCAACAAACGAACAAACAAACTTTTACCCGCACCATTTGCGCCCAAAACCACACTCACGCCTGTTGAGTTAACGGTCGCATTGATGTTGTCGAGTAATAGTTTTTCATTCACCTTATAACTAAGGTTTTGGACCACTAAAGGCAATAGCGATAAAGGCTGCATCGAGGATTTGAACTTAATCATAATATCAAGTATGGGCTGAACGATGCGCACTGTTGCGCAAAATATAAGCAGCTGCATTAATAGACAATGCAAGAATTAACAAAATGATTCCCAGAGCCAGGGCCAATGACAGGTCACCCTTAGAGGTTTCGAGTGCTATTGCAGTCGTCATAACACGAGTCAGATGGTCAATATTGCCACCCACCACGATGACCGCCCCAACCTCAGCAATGGCACGACCAAAGCCTGCCAGTACAACGGTGATTAAACTATATCGAGCATCCCAAATAAGCGTCATCACAATACGTGACTCAGGCAAACAAAACGAACGGAGCTGTTCGTCATATTCTTTATGTAAGTCTTCGATTATCTGCCGAGTTAGTGCAGCAATAATAGGTGTGATTAAGATGCTTTGAGCGATGATCATCGCAGTAGGTGAATATAATAGATTCATCCAACCGAGTGGGCCCGCACGTGAAATCACCAAATAAACCAGAAGACCAACCACAACAGGTGGTAGGCCCATCAATGCATTTAAGGTAACAGCCAACACTTGCCTACCGGGAAATCGAACGACCGCAGTCACTGCACCAAGTGGAAAACCAACCGCAACGGAAAAAAAAACCGCACTGAAACTAACGGACAGAGACAAGCCGATTATCTCGATTAAATCAGCATCAGCATTAAAAATTAATGAGAACGCTAAACTAAAGGCTGTAGAAAAATCTTGCATAGAAACTTAATAGCTGCATTTTTTACTAATTCTATATATATTTAGTAAATTATGCAATTTACTGGAAGCTTCAACCCTAAGTTGACTACAACCAACCAGAGCGCATTAAATATAAAAATGTGGTTACCGTTAGCATAGCTAACAAAGTCGATATTACTATCGTACTAGAGGCCCTTTCTTGCCAAACGCCATATTGTTCAGCCAATACAAATACATTCGTTGCTGTGGGTAAAGTCGCCAACAATACAGCGCTATACAGCCATATGGGATTAAGTTCAGGTACTAGCCAAACCAATAAACCGTAAACTAAAAAAGGGTGCAAAATAAGTTTTATTGGAATGATGTAGCCAAGTGCCACAGGGACGCGTTTAAGTGGACGCAACGCTGCACTAATACCCATTGCAAATAGGGCACAAGGCCCTGCAGTTTTTGATAATAGATCGAATGTTTGGTCAGCAAACGCGGGTAATTTATAAGAAAAAACCGATGCCAATACACCCGCTATTGTTGCAATAATAAAAGGATGAGTGAAGATTTTGACCATGATGTGCCTAACCAATGCGAATTTTGTTTGTTTGTTACTATTACCCAGCGCCATGAACAAAGGTGCAACAATAAAATGCATCGCGTTTTCAAAGCAAAAGATAAGAGCCACCGGAACTCCAGCGGCAGGCCCAAATGCAGCCAGCCCAAGCGGTATACCCATATAGCCAATATTGCCATAAGCGGCAGCAAGCCCCTGAATGGTGGCTTCAGATTGTTGACTTTTTCGCCACCTAGCAATCAGATATACCAAAAGAAATATAGCAAACGTGCTGCCTATGGAAATCAGAATAAAGCCAATTTGAGTAAACTGGCTGACCGGTGTTCTGGATAAAAGCTGATAAAACAGGGCTGGTAAAGCCACGTAGATAATATAAAAATTCATCCACCCCAAACCTTCAATGGGAAGTCGAGCCAATTTACCCGCAACAAAACCAAGAACGATAATGGCAAATAGAGGCAATACGAGTTCAATAACAGCGAGCATTTAATCTTTCCTGAATTTGCCTAATTACATATTAATAACTACACCAAGATAATTTATCTCAAAATCCTAGATGCGGTTATATGACTTGAGGTGGAAGAGGACCCAATCTTTTTTGATACCTAGCTAACGACTGCATAATGTAGAGCTCGACAAATTTTGAAATAGCAGCCTAAGATTCGTTAACAAATCTTTACTTTGATTGAGCTAAATGTCATTTCATTGATACACATATTGCTGTTATTCGTTATGTTTAATTTTTTTAACAACCCAAAGAAATATAACACACCTCGCTTTATAGCCACTGGTCAGAGAGCCAGGCCTATGAGCCATCCATTAAGCCATAATGTTGACACCAATAAAGGTCTTGATTTTCAAACAACAATGGCCGGCACAGCCTTTTTATTATTGCGTTTGTTGCCGCTTTGCATTTTTTCATAACGCCGAGGACTTTAGTTTAAGGCTGGGGCAGAGAAATACTTGCTTTAACAATGACCTAGCCAATGGGTGCTGCGGGTTGACAAAACCCGTTGCTGGAATGCTTGCAGACCTTTTAAGGGGTTTGATTAGGTGGTCGGATAATTGATTTCCATCAAGACAACACACCCATGTGGTAGTGGGTGATGGGCTTTGGTGTGTTAGCGCAGTTTTACATATGGAAATTAATAAACGCCTAGTGACATTAGCTAACTATCAGTCAAAATAAATCAACTTAATCAATAATTGCCTGTAATGTTGACCCCATTTATTTCAACCTCTAAGCCTTGCCCTTGTATTATTTTCCTGCCAAGAATCAGCCTCTTGATTAACCAGCAATCATATAAATTTTGCGTAACGTCTCAGTAATATGCCAAGTGCATTGAGCACCCTTAGGGATAAAGAAGACATCACCAGCAGTAAACGTTTCTGACTTTCCTTTTTTATTAGTCAATGTCACTGAGCCCGAAATAATAGTCATCATTTCATGTACTGGATAGCTTTCGATTTCTTCTTTGCAGGGTGCACATTCCCATACACCCGCTAAAACATTTTTATCACCTGATGCAAAATATGATTGGTTTAGTTCGGTCTGATCATCAGTAGTAAATGCGTCTAATTCGACCATACTAGAAGGTTCAACTTCTACCAAAGAATCGTTTCCCGACAGTATTCTCATAAATGTATCGTTCATTATATTTTCTCCTAGATTATTTTTTAACTGGCCTATAACGGAGCTATTACTAGTCGACCCTATGAGTCCAAAATATACTTAGTATTTTAATCTGATTACTTTTTTTCTTCACCTAAATGTTAGAAATAACATTAGCATACGCTGGATACTAGTTCACCATTGTAATGAATTATTAAAAGTAGGCTCTATTCTCTTTACCTTTTCATTAAGCCCACTTTTTAACCAATGGTTACGGTTCATCGAAAAAATTTAGTCAGTAGTACCACGACCCAAACCCTATTAAACTCATGCTATAGTCAAACTTTGGACCACTAGATGACAATTTCTGAGTATGCTTCAAAACTAAGTTTACCTCAGGTTAATCCTGGCGTAACAACAGTGCTGGAATACCTGATCATCAAGTTTCCTTATATTAATGCTCAGATTTGGCAGCAACGCATTGCAGATGGAAAAGTGCATTGGCACGACGGTTCATTAATAACAGACCAATCATTGTTTCAGGCACAACAACGAGTCTACTATTACAGAGAGGTTGAGAGTGAGCCCAGCATTCCTTTTAAGGAAACTATACTGTTTCAGGATGAACATATTTTAGTGGCTTATAAACCCCACTTTTTAACAGTAACTCCCGGTGGTGTTTATGTGAATGAGTGTTTACAAAACCGATTACGCCGCAGCACTGGCATTGAGGCTTTACAAGCATTACACCGTTTAGACAGAGTGACAGCTGGTTTAGTAATGTTCTCTACTAATTTGCATACTCGCAATCAGTATCATGATTTGTTTCGAACCCGAAAAATACTCAAAACATATCAAGCCATTGCCAACATTAGTGGTGATGAAAAAATTATAGGCCAGACATGGGAAGTTAAAAACCGTATTGTTCATTGCGAACCACGTTTTAGAATGTGTGTGGTCGAAGGCGAAGCCAATAGCCATTCTGTGATTCGATGCTTACAGCAATCAGATCATCAGGCATTGTTTGAATTGAATCCTGTGACGGGTAAAACTCACCAATTACGTGTGCACATGCAGACACTAGGCCATCCCATACTGAACGACAACTACTACCCAAATTTAAAGGCACTATCAGCAGATGACTATTCAGCACCTTTGCAGTTACTGGCAATGAAGCTGCAATTTAATGATCCAGTCACTCAGCTACCAAGGCGTTTTAGTTATGAAAGTCACTTATCACTAAGCTAAGGCAGGGAGAGAGGGAGGCAGGCGTAAAAAATTTAATTTTAAAAAAACATAAAGGCTAACGCATTGAATAAGTAAACCAGGATTTATCCTAATGAAGTAACTTAATGGCTTACCTTGTCCCAAATTAAGAACGCCAAAGTAATCGAACCATTGAGTGTAAGCAGCCAGACGAATGCGCCGCTGTTCAATAGCACTGTCAACCAAAAAACAGTACGGAATGATTGTTTCTTAGTCTTGTGCCGAAACGTTTGCTGCGCGATCATTGCACCAGGCCAACCACCCACTAATGCTAAAAGGTGCAGGGTACTTTCTTGCGTTCTCAACGCTCCAGCTTTGGCTGTCGATTTATCTAAAGCATACATAACGAAGGTCACTAAACTGGTAGCAACATATAGCACCAAAATTAGGGAGGATATTTTAGTTAGAATAACAGAGACGGTAACAATAATTAAAAAGCAAATGGCAATAAAAATAAGAAAAACAGAGGCGGTGAGTAATTTTGAAAACAGTATATTGTTATGGAATATTACCTTCTTCATATTAAGGATATTTATATGTAATTGAATATATGTGGCATTCATTCTCACACGAAAATAAAGTTTCTACAGCATCTAATCTAAAGCGCATAGCATTGGAGCTATCTTTTCTGGCAATATAGATAGGACTCCTATAGTTTTTGCAACACACTTTCACTTTGAAATCGTTAGTCTCAAATTCTTTAATATAATCTGGTCCGATAAACGTTAATTTCCTCAAATCAACTGGATTATTAGTAACAAAAGCCTCCTTGTTCTGACGAATACTAAGGACAATGGGAAATAGAAATTTCTGAAAGATTCAATCGCATCTATAGCTGACTTTATTGCATAAACATTAACAACTAATCATTAGACAGCCATTTATTATTCATAAATACCATTAAGGGATTAGGAACATTGTTATCAATAGAATGAACGAACTTGACATTTTTTAAGACCCTATGGGCATTGATGAGGAACAACAATACGATGTTTTAGCAACCCAAAACTACTTGGAACCACCTGTTAAAATCAAATCTATCCCCAAGTCTTTGGTATTCCTAAAAAAAACTGAAAAGAAGAATAGGGCAATCTAAAAAACTTATTTACAAAGCGAATTTTGACTAAGATGAGAACATACTAACCTAATGGATCAAAATTCAGCTAGGCTATTATTAACATTAGGGTCTTAGGGGATGTCTATTAGTAGTAAAAAGTTTCACACGCTCAAATTAACTATTCGTACTGTTTTCCAGTCTTTTCACACCATTTTTTTGATACTAGTGAGATCCAAGTCAAACAATCTGTTCACCAATCCAACTCTAGTCAGATTATAATCAAAAAAAGAAAAAATATTAATTGACTCAATAGCGTTAAGGCATCAGCCCTTTTTATCGTTATACTCGTTGCACAATGTCAAATAATATAACGCGGCAATATCACTAGGTACGCTCTTAACATATTTCTCAAAACGCCCTTTAGCAGAAGCATAAGATTTAACTTGAAAGTGTTTTACAGCGTCTTCGAAAAGTTCAATAGATTCATCACTTACCCTATTTTTACCATCAGAATCAGTAGAAAAAATATCATAAAGCGTTACCGATTTAGCTTTTCCTTTTACCTTAACCTCTCCAATCAAACGATAACGTAAGTCATCTTTTTGCTCCAAATTTTGTAACGCATACTCACTGATCAAGAACTGTGAACCAAAAATTTTTGTTTCGTTTTCTATACGTGCAGCTAAGTTCACAGCGTCGCTTATAACCGTGCCATCCATACGATTATCCTCACCAACTGTGCCTAGACGCAATTTACCACGGTGTACGCCCACGCCAATATTAAGATCGCTCGGTAAATTACTCACATTTTCAGTATTGTAACTTTTTAATACCTCAATCATTTGAAGACCTGCATTAACAGCATCATCAGTGTTATCAAATAAAGCCATAATGCCATCACCAATATACTTATCGATAAAGCCATTATTGTGACGAATAATAGGCCCCATTACGCCCAAATAAGTATTAATAAATTTGAAACTTTCTTCAGGCGTCATGCCTTCAGATAATGTAGTAAATGAACGGATGTCAGAAAATAGAATAGTCATTTGCTTTTCGACATTATCACTTAACTCAACATCAATAATGCTTTGCTTATTGAGGTAGCTCAAAAATTCATGGGGTACGAAACGATTGTATGCCGTGTTCGTTAATGACAGCATGCGGATGGAAGTGCGCAGAGCTTGAATAATTATATAAATAATCAACAATAAAATAATAAAACTGCTTACCATTGTAAAAAGTGTCATTAACCAGCCGTCTTGAGCAATATTATGAACTTGATTTAATTCTATATTGACGACACGAGCCCCCCTAACATCTCCTACAGTCCAATCTTTTTTAGTGCTATTAGGATGACTGTTATGACAATTCACACAACTTTGAGCCATGACTAAGGATTTGGAATAACGAAGTGTTAGCTGGTTGTTAATTGTTTCGTAGGCAATAAAGGGTAAAGTTTTATCATCTGAAAAGCGGAGATGACTTAAAGCACTGTGTTCATATTCATCTTTCGGACCTCCGTTTAACCGATTTTTGAAAGGAAAGTTACTATACAATCTAGTAGTCACACCACTTTCTTTTTCGGAAATTTTCTCAGCTAATTCAATACTAAAAGTGGCCGGCACCGGAATAGCGCCAGGTATATCTTTGTATTCAGCACTTACTACTATGCCTGCTATTTTTGCACGCGTGACAACGTCTGTAGAGTATAAGCTATGAAATGCATTCAAAGCTATTAAGTACGAGTCTGCGTATTTCAATGAAAGTTCTTTATTGATACTTCTGGATAAATACACCATGTTGCCAAAAATAGCCCCCCCACCAAAAATACATAAGATAAAAATGGTTATTAGTGGCCGTTTATGAATAAAATTTAAATATTTCATTTTTAATCCCTAACAATAAAATATAGGTTATTACAGCTAACGGCTGTTATTAGTTTTTGGTACTTGAAATTCTTATTATGCAATGCGCTGATTTTTTCACCTGCAAAAAAATCATCTCCACCACAGTCATCTAAAAAATACATAAAAAAGTAGCCATTAAAAAAGTTCCTTCTGTATTTTCTTTCCATTTATATTATCTTATTGATAATAATCTAAATGATTGCGATTTATTTTACGTCTGAGATCCACTAATTGAAGAGCGAAGCATAGGGGTTCCATGTGAACCGATTGCTATGAATATGTTTATTAATGGACGGTAATGAGCTGGTAAACTGGGAGTTTTTTTGATTTTTTTTTGATAACGCCAGACAAGAAATCATTGGCGAAGAACAGTTTTTTTTTGCTTTGAAACTCCATTTTGAAACACTCCTTTTCGTCAGCAAGTATCTTACTGTAATATTTTAAATCGTAACAGACAATTTATTATAGTTGAAGGTTTTGTGTTGGTGGCCATAATTCTTTGAATTGTTAAACCCGGCTGTGTAAAGATCAATGCCGTATCATTAAAACAGATTGTCATTACTGTATTAATTGATAGTGAGAGTGAAAATTGAAATTTCAAGCCATTCTTGATAGTAATTTTTACCGTAGTGTAGAAATGACTTAATTTCACCTGACTGGTCTCTTTTTGATAGCCTAACACATTTAAATAATTACCCTGACCATCGGCAAAAAGACTTTTAACTGATTCAAAATATTTAATTCGTGGGTGAAAAAAGTGCGTATTTTCTCAACATAAGGGTTTGCAGCAAAATTAGCATCAGGGTCTCCCAAGATATAGCCAGACTTGTCTTTGACTTTCTCTGGTCCCAAAATAAAAGTAGGCCACTTAAGGTGAGTACATTCTAGAAATAATATCGTTTGAAAGTATCTGAGTGGATTCCTACCAAGCCCTAAGCTATATTCAAATGCAGAATATAAAAAAAATAAATATTACTTTACTGGTAACAATGAGGCCAATTACAAACATTAGCGTTACAAATTGTATAAATATTAGATATATTGAAAGCCAATTAATATTCCCTGGCTTACAAGACATCGTCAACCGAGTTTTAGAACTCCAATTTACTCCAGGCCTTCAGAAACACTCATAAAGGCTTTATTAGTAAAAAATTGGGGGTTTTCATGACATTTTTAATACTGTTATATCTATTTATTTCTATGGTTATTTATTAAGCTATCGTCTGTCTCGTATTTTCTTCTTAACTGTTACGGCTTGGTCTGCTTAATAAGTGCTTGAGCAGGTCAGAGCAGCAAAACTACTTAGGTTTTTGCCCGATCTGAATATAACTCATCATTAGTTTCAGTCAAACGACCAGCCAAAAATTTTAACAGAACAGCATAGGCTGGCAGAAATAGCAGTAGACTGATAATAAGTTTGAACGCGTAATCAACCAGTGCAATCTCTACCCAATTCTCAGCCATAAAAGCATCTGGGCTTTGATAAAAAGCCATGGAGAAAAACAAAAGCGTATCCAGCGCATTACCCAGTACGGTAGAAGCAGCCGGAGCGACCCACCAGCGCCGAGTGCGCCGAAGTCGATTGAAGACTTGCACATCCAGAAATTGCCCAAATACATAAGCAACGAAACTTGCCAATGCAATACGTCCCACAAAAAGATTAAATTCAGCCAATTGGCTCAGACCTTGAAAAGCGCCTTCATAAAATAACACCGAAAGTACATAGGACAGAAATAAAGCCGGTATCATTGCACGCAGAATAATACCTCGTGCCATTGGCGCACCAAAAATGCGTACCGTCAAATCTGTAGCGAGAAAAATAAATGGAAAACTAAAAGCCCCCCAAGTGGAATGGAAGCCAAACAAAGTAAATGGTAGTTGAACCAGATAATTACTAGCAGCAATAATCAGAAGATGACTTGCAACCAAAAAAGTGAGTGCTTTATTAGATTGAACTGTGGTGAAAACTTTCATATGTAACCTTTTTGTCATTGGGGGCGAGGGAACCCAAATTATAATAATATTAAGTGGCTTTAGTGATGCCGCGGTTAATTCTATTCTAAGTTATGATTTTGTAAAGCACAGAGTGATATTTGGATATTTTTTGCTCCATAAAAATTAAATAAAATAGGTATCTAGATCTTATATTCATTTTTTACACACTACTAATTGAAATAGGTCTGAAAGAATTATTGCAACGTAACACATGAGGGCCAAACGCCAGTTTTACAAAACTTAAACTGTTTTCTATTCTATGGGTCTATTATGTATGTATTACATTGCTTCATCTAAAAATCACAGTCTATTTTTTTGTGGTACATCGATTAGCAATACCTTAGCCTCACTGATTGCTTTCAGTCTGATTGATGAAAGCCCTGAAACTTCTAATCCATCGCCCTTGTCGAGTGAATACCCCTCTATTTCGAGTGTTCCTTCAGACACAAGCACGTAAGCCTGATGCTTTATTGTATGACTCAGTTCAGTACCTTCACAAAGATGACCACCATAAATAAAAGCGTCCTGATAGATTGATAACGGTGCCTTCCCATCACCTGACACTAACAAAGTGAGTGAAGCCAATGTCGGCTCTTTAGGAAATTCATAGCTATCCCACCTAGGCTTGACATCCAATTGGTTCGGTTCAATCCATATCTGTAAGATATTGGTATCATCAGTCTCAAGATTGAATTCAGAATGATATACACCAGTGCCTGCGCTCATTACTTGAACATCACCCGCCACGGTGCGTCCAACATTGCCATCACTGTCTTGATGAGTAATTCCGCCTTTTTTAACATAGGTTATGATTTCCATATTCTTATGAGGATGAAGAGCAAAACCTGCACCCGCTTTAATAACATCATCGTTAATGACTCGCAGAACACCAAACTGCATTCTTTTTTGATCTTGATAACCTGAAAAGCTAAAATGGTGCCTTGCATTCAGCCAACCATGATTAGCATGGCCTAGATTTTTATACGGATAATGAGTAATCAATTTATGCCTCCTATAATTTCTTTTGCCATTTATCGTCTGCTTTTATCAACATATATTAATCTTTCAGCGTTTTAGGGATCAATCTGTCAATCACTGGAACACTTTTGATGGCGAAACTGCCTGCACCTTGGACTGCAACGACTATCGACAATACAGCGAGTAATACAGGAAATTCCCAACCGCCCCCTTCATTACTAAATAACCAGCCATTACCGAGATGAGCCCAGGTTGCACCGAGCAGAATAGGCAAGCTGAGTAAGGCAATAAAACGTGGATAAATACCTAAAATAAGTGCAGCTCCACCAAACACTTCGCCAAAGATAGTCAGATAAGCAACTAGTGCTGGCAGACCCAAACTGCCAAAAAAACCAACAGTGCCAGGAATAGTGAAAACAAATATTTTAAGTGCACCGTGTGCCAGTAAAATAATACCAAGGGTGATACGTGTTATAAAGGCGCCGTGGTTAGCAGTAAGGTTATTCATAGTTATAGTCTCGTGTTGATTGAAAGAGAACACATCATACTAGTTCCATTTAAAATGATAATATGCAATATTATAATTTTATTAGTTCCAAAAAGTAATTAATATGGATCATATATCACGCGTTGGCGTGTTCCTTGAAGTGGTGAAGAACGAAAGTTTTGCAGGGGCTGCACGTGCCCTTGGGTTAACTGGACCCGCTATCAGTAAACAAATTAAATCTCTTGAAGACCAACTAGGAGTCAAGTTACTGAGCCGAACAACCAGGCACGTCAGGCTGACTGAAGAAGGTGCTATTTATTATGAAAAGGCTCAGCAAGCACTAGCAGACCTGAACGAAGCTGAGCAACAGATTCTGGAATTGAAAGCCTACCCCATCGGCAAACTCAAAGTGAATGCGCCGATGTCATTTGGAACACAGTTTTTGACTCGCCCAATTGCTGCCTTTGCGGAACAGTACCCTGAAGTTGAACTTGAAGTTGATTTTGATGATCGCTGGGTCGATGTAGTGGCAGAAGGATTTGATGTTGTTATAAGAATCGGTGCACTCGAAGACTCAACGCTAATGGCTCGAAGATTAGCACCTTGCCCCGTCATTTTATGTGCTGGTAAAAAATTGCTAGATAAATATGGATTACCTAAATCCGTGGAACAACTGTCTGAGTACCCTGGAGTTGTTTACAATAGACACCAACAAAAAGAAGTATGGCGTTATCGTGATAACAATGGATTAATCGGAACACAAACCCTAAACCGTAACTTCGCTGCCAATACCGCAGAAATGCAGCTCGAGGCCTGCTTAAGTGGTTTAGGCGTTTCACTACTCCCGATCTTTAGCGCCGAAGCGTATCTAAAATCGGGTGAGCTAATGGCATTACTGCCTGAATACTCGACTTATCCCGAACTTGGCATTTACGCACTGTATCCTCAGAACCGTTATCTCTCGACTCGAACACGATTGTTTATTGATTGGTTAAACAAAGCTAGTGAAGACTTTGCCTGGTGCTAAATCAAACCTCTGCCAACAGGTTTAAAAATCAACTGGTTTTTTTAACTTTAAAGCTGTGCAAAAAATTGTCAGAACTCACTGTTTAAAGCCTACAAAAGAGTGACGACAGTCAGCCATACTATCCTAAGAACTAGGTTCTAAAATTTTTTTGCCTGCAAAATGCAGAATTCTATAGTGAGTGATAACGTTTAAATATATCAACACTTAGTATGAGCGTTTTTTTTGACACTAAAGCTTAAACTGAGTTCTATTCGTTGTTACCTTTAACCACAAAGTTTGATAATGACAAATAAACTGGGCTAAAGACCTTTAATATCACCACGGTTATTATCTAACCAAGCCATTAACTTTTCAAGATGCCGCTCCAACTCAGATAGCTCATCATTAGCGAAACTTGAGTAAATATTTTGAATGTCAGGTTCAAACAAGTTAAGGGTTATCGAACAGATTTTAAGCCCTTTTTCGGTTATTTTTAAATGCTTTTTACGACGATCACTGGTATCAGGTGTTGCTAAAATAAGACCTTTATCAACTAATTGAGTCACCACCTTGGTAATGCCAGGTTGATTCATTTCCATGACATTAGCCAGCTCGCTGACCAACCAACTTCGCGTTGGGTTATGGGTGAAATGTAACAATAACCCAAACTGTGACGAGGTAATGGATAAATTAGCAAATAGTTTGTTTTGTCGAGTCGTTAATAACTGTTGCAATATACCAAATAAAATAGCCACTCTGACCTCACTTTTCGTTCTTGCTGCCATTCTAATCGTCTCTTTTTATTACTATATTTCACCTAATAACCCAAAGGTTCAATGAACCATTGTTAAAATCGTTTAGAAAAATAGCTTGACTTGCATTCTTTAGAATATAACATACATTCTAAGGAATGTAGTTTTAAAGTCACTTTTCAGGATGATAAACATGAACAGACGTCAATTTATTCGCATTTTTGGACTCTCTACCGGCGCTATTGCATTAACCACTGGCATCACTGGCTGCGGTGACTTGAAATCGTCTTTTAGTTCTTCAGATGAATCAGATAATTATGGATGGAATGGGCCCACAGCAGATATTAAAGATATCCGCTTACAGGTCTTGGCTTATGCCATCCTGAGCCCAAACCCGCATAATAAACAGCCTTGGGCTATCAAGCTAACAGGGCCATTAAAATTTGAACTGTATGTGGATCAAGAGCGTTTATTACCCGCCACCGACCCCTATTTTAGACAAATACATATAGGCCAAGGTACCTTCTTAGAAACTGCATCTATTGCGGCATCTGGCTTAGGGCATGATGCAGAAATCACGCTTTTCCCTCAGGGTATCTATAGCAATACTCAAGTCCTCAATAAACCAGTAGCA
>Ga0209710_1000358_pt1 | contig 45924 bp, 40 predicted proteins | sample ArcticOcean_MG_C_5_FD_187436 | JGI IMG/M metagenome (GOLD analysis project Ga0209710, IMG submission 187436) | Marine microbial communities from western Arctic Ocean - ArcticOcean_MG_CB4_138 (SPAdes) (version 2) | ecosystem: Environmental > Aquatic > Marine > Oceanic | place: Arctic Ocean...
GCGCAGCCGCAATTGATGCTGTGGGAGAGCCTTATCCAGACACTACACACGATATTTGTGTAGCTTCAGATGCTGTTTTATTCGGAGCAATTGGACATCCAAGATATGACAATGATCCTTTAGCAAAGGTAAGGCCAGAGCAAGGTCTTTTAAAAATGCGAAAAAAATTAGGCTTATTCGCAAATGTGAGACCTACGTTTACATTCCCTTCTTTATTAGACAAGTCTCCTTTAAAAAGAGAGCGTATAGAAGGTACTGATTTGGTTTTTTTACGTGAATTAACTGGAGGTATTTACTTTGGCGAAAAGGGAAGAAGAGACGGTGGAGAAACTGCCTTTGACAATTGTGTATACACCAGGGCAGAAGTGCAACGGTTAGCTATAAAAGGTTTTGAGTTAGCCATGACCCGATCAAAAAAATTATGTTGTGTAGAAAAAGCAAATGTTTTAGAAACGTCAAGACTATGGAGAGAAACGGTACAAGCAATGGAAAAAGACTATCCAGACGTAACTGTTTCTTATGAATTTGTAGATGCCGTTGCAATGCGTTTGGTGCAGTGGCCAAATAGTTATGATGTCTTAATAACAGAGAATTTATTTGGAGACATTCTAACAGATGAAGCTTCTGTAATATCGGGGTCAATGGGATTAATGCCCTCGGCATCTGTAGGAACTAAAAATGCCTTATTTGAACCAATTCATGGTTCATATCCACAAGCAACGGGATTAAACATCGCGAATCCGATGGCAACAATTTTATCTGCAGCAATGATGTTCGAAAACTTTGGTTTACACTTAGAGGGGCAAGCAATTAGAGACGCAGTAAATGGCGCTTTAAATAATGGAATTGTTACAGAAGACTTAGCTGACGGAGGAAAAGCATATGGGACAAGTGAAGTAGGTGATTGGTTGGCGAAAAATATTTAAAATAGTACTAATTTAATGTAAATGAAAAACGTCTCTTTGGGGCGTTTTTTTTTGTTTTTTGTTTTTGTTGTTTTCTAAATTACTTCAAAAAAAATAAATACGTAAAAAGCAATATGAGAAAATTAATAGGACCTTTTTTAGAAGGTGTATTAAAAAACCTCAAAATATTAAAATTTTTGAGGTTTTTTATCATGATAAAGTAAAAAAAAATTATTTTACACCCATTAATTCAACATCAAAAATAAGTGTTGCATCTGGTGGAATTACGCCTCCAGCACCAGCAGCACCATATGCTAAATTAGAAGGAATTACAAAACGTGCTTTATCGCCAACTTGTAATAACTGAATACCTTCATCCCAACCAGCAATAACTTGACCAAGACCCACATTAAAATCGATTGGTTCTTTTCTTTTATAAGAAGAATCAAAAACGGTACCGTCTAACAATTGCCCCTTATAATGAACCGAAACTCCAGCTCCTTTCGTTGCTTTTTTTCCAGATCCTTTTTGTAAAATTTGGTAACGTAAACCACTTGCAGTTTCATCATAACCAATAGCAACAGAATCTAATAATTCTTTTTGTTTTGCATTTTCTTGCGCTTCACGCTTTTCTCTAGAACCTTCAAAAGTTCTAAAAGCTTCTATCGCATTGAAAGCTTCTGCAGCCGCACCAACTCTAATAATTTCTAGAGTTGTTAATTCATCTCCTTGTGCTATTGCATCCACAACATCTTGTCCTTCAATTACAGCACCAAAAACAGTATGCTTGCCATCTAACCATGGAGTAGGAACGTGGGTAATATAAAACTGACTCCCGTTTGTTGCTGGTCCAGAATTGGCCATTGCCAATTTTCCAGGAGCGTCATGTTTTAAATCGGAATGGAATTCGTCATCAAATTTATAACCAGGATTTCCTGTTCCTGATCCCTGAGGACATCCACCTTGTACCATAAAGTCTGGAATAACTCTGTGGAATTTTAATCCGTTATAATAAGGAGTTCCTTGTCCTTTTACTGAATTTTCTAAATTACCTTCAGATAAAGCAACAAAATTACCTACTGTTCCAGGCGTTTTTTCGTGTTCTAATTGTACTAAAACTTCACCTTTAGTAGTGGTGAATTTGGCATATATACCGTCATTCATAATCTATAATTTTACTTATTTTCCTCTTCCGAAAAACCGGAAACAGTCGTGAGGTTTTATTCTAAAATTAATTCTAGACTGCAGTCGAACTAACTTATTATTTTTTAAATTCGCTTATAAAATGTAATTTTACCGAGGGATACTTATTTTGTGTCATTTGAATTGTAAACTCAGAATCGGCTAAAAAGACCAATTGTCCTTGTTTATCCTTTGCTAAATAGCGCTGTTTTATACGCTTAAACTCTTTAAATTCATCACTTTTAGGATTTTCGGGTTCCACCCAGCAGGCTTTGTGCGCTTGCAAGTTTTCATAGGTACATGTAGCACCATATTCATGTTCTAATCGATATTGAATTACTTCATATTGCAAAGCACCAACGGTACCTATAATTCTTCTTCCGTTCATTTCTAAAATAAATAATTGTGCAACTCCTTCGTCCATGAGTTGGTCTAAACCTTTATACAATTGCTTAGACTTCATGGGGTCTGCATTATTTACGTATCTAAAATGTTCTGGAGAAAAACTGGGAATTCCTCTGAAATTTAAGTCTTCACCTTCCGTTAATGTATCTCCAATTTTAAAATTTCCAGTATCGTGAATTCCCACAATATCTCCTGGAAAAGATTCATCCACAATCTCCTTTCGCTCTGCGAAGAACGCATTGGGACTTGAAAATTTTACTTTTTTACCTGTTCTTACATGCAAATAAGGAGCATTTCTTTTGAAAGTACCTGAGACAATTTTTATAAAAGCTAGACGGTCTCTGTGTTTCGGATCCATATTTGCATGGATTTTGAAGACAAATCCAGTCAACTTCTCTTCTTGAGAATCCACCAAACGCTCTTCTGCTTTTTTAGGTTGTGGCGACGGTGCTATTTCTATAAAAGCCTCTAGTAATTCCTTGACACCAAAGTTATTTAAGGCAGAACCAAAAAATACTGGTTGCAGTGCACCTTCTAAATATTCTTTTTGGTTAAAAGGAGGATATACTTCATCAATTAATTCTATTTCCTCACGCAAGGTTTCTGCAGCACTCACTCCGATAATCGTGTCTAATTCAGGGTTAGAAAGATCACTGAACTCAACACCCTCTGAAATAGATGTTTTATTATCCCCAGAGAAAAGATTTAATTTTTTCTCCCAAATATTATAAATACCTTTAAAGTCATATCCCATTCCTATTGGAAAACTCATAGGAGTCACGCGCAAACCTAATTTTTGCTCAACTTCATCTAATAAATCAAATGCATCTTTTCCTTCTCGGTCCAACTTGTTGATAAAAACCAGCATTGGAATGCTCCGCATTCTGCAGACTTCTACTAATTTTTCTGTCTGAGGCTCCACACCTTTTGCCACATCAATAACAACAATGACACTATCGACTGCGGTTAAAGTTCTAAACGTGTCTTCCGCGAAATCCTTATGCCCAGGGGTATCTAAAATATTTATTTTTTTGTCTTTGTAAATAAAAGCTAGGACAGAAGTCGCAACAGATATACCACGCTGGCGTTCAATTTCCATAAAATCTGAGGTTGCACCCTTCTTAATTTTATTATTTTTCACAGCTCCAGCCTCTTGGATAGCCCCACCAAAAAGTAATAACTTTTCTGTTAGCGTTGTCTTACCAGCATCTGGATGCGAGATAATTCCGAAAGTTCTTCTGCGTTTAATTTCTTTTAAAAAGCTCATCTACAAAAATTGAGGTGCAAAGATAGGTTTTACAAAGAGAATTATCAATCTAAAACTTCAATCGTCATTTTAATATCATCGATTGGCCATTCATCGATTCCAACTTTAACTTTAGCTATTTTATCCATGGTATCAAAGCCTGAAATAACTTCTCCAAATACAGTGTGCTCATTGTTTAAATGATGTGCCCCCTTTTTATTATGAACAATATAAAACTCAAAGGGACTGGATAATTTTTTAGGATTATCATCCCATTGTCTGGCCGCTGCCAAAGCACCATACTTGTGTTTTCTGTGTTGTTTAAATTCAGGAGCTATGAGATAATTTCCATACAGTGTTCTTTGTTCGCTGGTATATGTTTCGTCAGAATTGCCACCTTGAATTACAAAGTTTTTGGCAACTCTATAGATTACAGTGGTATTAAAATAAGCTCTTTGGACTAAAAATAAAAAATTAGCTCTGTGCACAGGAACATCTGCATATAGTCGAATTTTAATTTCACCAAACTTCGTTTTTATGAGTACCTGAGACTCTTTATTTTGTTTCCCAAATTCCGTAAAAAAAGGAGTTACATTCTCTTTATTTAAGCTATCCCAAGGAGTTTTAAGCGCTTCTTGTAAGTTTTTTTTAAAAATCGACGAATCTTTTACTATGGAATCTATATCGCTACTTTTCTTTATTGGCTTTTCTATTTTACACTGATAGCAAAAAAAAGCAGATGAAATTAAAAGAAGTTTACAAATGGTTTTCATAGAAAAATATATTTAAAATATTCAAAGGTAAATAATCTACATACAGGAATAAAAAAATATTATGAAGTTTCGTTGAATTATTTGGCTTTTTGCATCTTCATTCCTTATTTTTGTTAAGATGCAGGAACACGTAATTTTAGTAGACATAAACGATCAGAAAATTGGTCTAATGGAGAAAATTGAAGCACATGAGAAAGCGTTATTACACAGAGCATTTTCAGTCTTTATATTTAATGAAAAAGGGGAGTTAATGCTGCAACAAAGAGCAGCTTCCAAATATCATTCTCCGCTATTATGGACAAATACGTGTTGTTCACACCAAAGAGATGGAGAAAGTAATGTGAATGCAGGGAGACGTCGTTTACAAGAAGAAATGGGTTTTGTAACAGATGTTAAAGAAGTTTTTTCTTTTATATATAAAGCACCCTTCGACAATGGCTTAACCGAGCATGAATTTGATCATGTAATGATTGGCAGCTATAACAATGAGCCTAATATTAATAAAAAAGAAGCTGAAAATTATAAATGGATGGCTTTAGAGAATGTAAAGACAGATATTAAAGAAAATCCTTCAATTTATACGGAGTGGTTTAAAATTATTTTTGATAAATCTTATAAAAAACTAACACATGCCTAAAGTTACAGTTCATAGAAAAGCGCATTTTAATGCTGCACACAGATTGTATAGAAAAGATTGGAGTGATGAGAAAAACTTCGAAGTTTTCAATAAATGCAGTAATCCTAACTATCATGGACACAATTATGAGTTAATTGTTTCATTAACAGGAGAAATAGACCAGGAAACAGGATATGTTTTTGATTTAGGAATTCTGAAAAATCATATTAAAATTGAAATTGAGGATGCCTTTGATCATAAAAATTTGAACATAGAAGTACCGGAATTTAAAGACCTGAATCCTACAGCAGAAAATATTTCTGTGGTTACCTATGACAAATTAAGAAAGTTATTACCCGAAAATTTAGATTTAGAGGTTACATTGTATGAAACTCCACGAAATTTTGTAAGCTATTCTGGAGCTTAGTTTAAAGTATTATTATATATAAACGCCTTGTTTACAAATTGTAAACAAGGCGTTTATTATTTTGCTAAAGAAAATTAATTAATCTTTGGTTTTATTTTTAAATTTATCAAACTTACTAACTACTCTGGCAGGCCAACTGTTATTAGAAGTATCTACATCCGCAGTTTCATCGTCAGGGTCTACAACAATACTAAGAACCTCTTTTACGCTAGCAAATACTCGTTTTACACTGGTATCATTCCGCATCCAAATCTGAGCAGGATATGTTTCCCGCATAGTAGTTCCGTCCACATACGTGAGTTCTACAATAATAGGCATCACAAGACCTCCTGGTTTTTCAAACTCTACTGCATATATAAAGGCAGGGACTTGCTTTCCATTAGCATGGGCATTCATTGCATTTGGATTGATATCCTCTTTGTTCTCTGAAATAAAAACCAGAGCACCTAAATTATCAAAGTATTGTTTATATTTCTCTTTTAACTTTAGTGTTTTTTCATTTGGTTTGTCTGTTAAATAAAATGATTTTACTTCTTTAATACCAATGTCCGTGACATCCGTTGTATAAAACCACCCTCTAAAAAACCAATCTAAATCCATTCCAGAAGCATCTTGCATTGAGCGAAAAAAGTCTTCCGGTGTAGGGTGTTTGAACATCCAACGTTTTGCGTACGTTCTAAATGCATGGTCAAACAGCTCTGGTCCCATAATTGTTTGCCTCAACATATATAGACCTGCAGCTGGCTTGGTGTAGGCATTTGGACCAAATTGTTTCACGTAGTCTCCCTGAGACATAATAGGAGAGAGGTTGGATTGATCTCCTGCCATATATCGTGTAATTTCTTTTGTAGGGTTGGTAGCAAAGAGTTCTGGGTCATATACCAACTCTGCCAAAATCTCTACAAACGAATTTAATCCCTCATCCATCCAAGTCCACTGTCTTTCGTCAGAATTTACAATCATTGGAAAAAAGTTATGTCCAACTTCATGAATAATTACGCCTAACATTCCTTTTTTAGTCCTATCAGAATAGGATCCGTCTGCATTCGGTCTACCAAAATTGAAACAAATCATAGGGTATTCCATTCCTTGTCTTTCCGAATGCACAGAAACGGCTTTTACATACGGATAATCGAATGTTAATTTAGAATATTCAATAAGGGTTGTTGCTACTGCTCTGGTGGAATGTTCTTCCCACAAAGGATTTCCTTCTTTGGGATACATAGATGCAGCCATTACCGTTTTGCCGTTTACATTTACTGCCATTGCATCCCAAATGTATTTTCTTGATGTTGCAAAAGCAAAATCACGAACTTTATTTGCCTTAAATCTCCAGGTTTTTGTATCTGTTACCCTTCCCTTTTCTGCTATTTCAGCTTCTTCTTGGGTTACAATTAGAACCGGATTGTCAAAAGTATTTCTTGCTTTTTCATACCTTTTACGTTGGGTTTTTGTAAGTACCTCTTTTTCATTTAGAAGGGTTCCTGTGGCTTCCACTACGTGGTCCGCAGGCACTGTTAAGGATACCTCATAGTCACCAAATTCTAATGCAAATTCGCTACGACCCCAAAATTGCATATTTTGCCATCCTTCGACATTATTATATACTGCTAATCTTGGAAAGAATTGTGCAATGGTATAGTTGTTATTTCCGTCGGGAAATGTCTCCAATCCAGAACGGCCGCCATCTTTATTGATGTCATTGATTAAGTAGTTCCATTGAATACTAAATTCAAAAGATTTACCAGGAGCTAATGCCTTCGGTAAATTTATACGCATCATGGTACTATTAATTGTATGCGAAAGTGCTGCTCCATTGCTAGCTACTTTTGTAATAGCATACCCAAACCCTTCCTTTTCTTTCATATAAGAGGTCTTAAAATCTCTGACGGTTACAAATGACCTAGAATTGTTTATATTTTTAGATTTTGCCAAAGGAGTTTTAGAGTCATCCGCTCTCATGTTTTGGTCTAACTGTACCCATAAATAAGTTAAATAATCCTTGGAATTATTGTGATAGGTAATTTCTTCATCTCCATAAATTTTATTAGTACTTTCATCTAAACGAATGTCCATTTTATAATCTACTTTCTGCTGTGTGTATTGGTGTCCAGGTGCACCAGAAGCGGAATGTTGGTCATTTGGTGTTGCCAAAACATCTTTCATTTGTCTGAATTTGTTTTGATCGGTGTGTCCTTGTTGCACCGTCTTTTTTACCTTATTTACTTCTTGCGCTGATATTGTAAAAGTTATACAAAGGAGTAAGAAGCCGTATAAATATTTTTTTTTCATTAGGGAATATTTTTATGAATCAACAAATTACGCATATATGAGCAACTTTTTAAAATGTGATTCATAGTTTAACAAATCTTTATAAAAAAAGCGAGCTAAAAATGAATTCACACCGCTTTTAGAAATTATTTGAAACTAAGAATTAGTTTTTCATTTTTGTTTTAAAGCGACTAAAAGCGTCTTCTATGTCTTTAGGAAAGCTATTGTTTGATAGGTCTACATCTGCCGTTTCTAAGTCTGGATCAATTACAATTTTAATTATTTGCTTTTCTGAATGCACCACTTTTGTGACTTGATTGTCATTATATCTCCAAATTTGCGCAGGATATGTTTTTTTCTCTGTTGTACCGTCATCATATGTGTATGCGACAATAATGGGCATGACCAGGCCTCCGGGCTTATTAAATGCAATCTCATAGAAGTATTTAGACTTTGCAGTTTTTGATTTATTGATTTTTAAGCCTTCCGTTGTATCTTCAATAAAATTAACACTTTTATCTTCACCGTCTGCAGCATAAAATTTCCTTACATTTTCAATACCAATATCTGTAACGTCTGTCGAATAAAACCAACCTCTCCAAAACCAATCTAAATCGATACCGGAAGCGTCTTCCATGGTTCTAAAGAAATCTGCTGGAGTTGGGTGCTTGAACATCCATCTTTGAGAATACGTTCTAAATGCATGGTCAAATAATTCTTTTCCCATGATGGTTTCTCTTAAAATCCATAAAGCAGTTGCAGGCTTTCCGTAGGCATTGTTTCCAAACTCATATACATGATCTCCTTTAGACATGATCGGTGCAATTTGAGATTGATCACCGGACATGTATCCTACAATATTCTTTGGGTATCCTCTTGTTACAGGGAAATCTTTATCATATTCTAACTCTGCCAGCATCTCTACATAGGAATTTAAACCTTCATCCATCCAAGTCCATTGTCTTTCGTCCGAATTTACAATCATTGGGAAAAAATTATGTCCAACCTCATGAATGGTCACTTTTATCATTCTATATTTTACTCTATCAGAATAACCTCCATCAGGAAGATCTGGTCTTCCTGGATTGAAACAGATCTGTGGATATTCCATTCCCATTTGTCCATCTACAGAAATTGCTTTATGATATGGATAATCGAAGGTATACTTCGAGTAGGTCTTTAATGTTTGCACGACCGCCCTTGTAGAATGATCTCCATATAACGGATTTGCCTCTTTAGAATATAAAGAATGAGCCATCACTGTTTTACCATTAATATCTACTGCCATGGCATCCCAAATAAACTTTCGAGAAGTTGCAAATGCATAGTCCCGAACATTTTCAGCGTAAAACTTCCATATTTTTGTCTTTTTAGACTTGTTTTTTTCAGTTTTCTCAGCTTCCTCTTGTGTTCTAATCAACACAGGGTTGTCAAAAGTTGTTTTTGCAACTTTCAATCTTTTTAATTCTTTTTTTGTTAAAACATCTGCTTCATTTAGTAAAACACCTGTAGCTCCCAGCATGTGATCTTCGGGTGTTGTAATATTAACAGTAAAATCCCCAAACTCTAAAGCAAATTCACTTCTACCCCAGAATTGCTCGTTTTGCCAGCCCTCTATGTTGTCGTATACACACAAGCGCGGATAAAATTGTGCAATCACATAATTGTTATTTCCATCTTTAGAAAAGTGTTCATATCCAGACCTACCGCCGTCTGTTCTATGATTATTAATATTATACCACCATTTTATTTTAAATTCAAATTTTGCTCCAGATACCAAAGGTTGCGGTAAATTAATACGCATCATCGTTCGGTTTACAGTATACTGTAAATTACTATCATTCATATTTAGAACGCTTTCAATTTTAAAACCACCATCAAAAGGAGCATCCATATAAGATTTATTAAATTTTGTTTTAGATATGGAATTTGGAATTTTACTTGTTTGAATATCTGGAGTTTTAGAATCTGCCGCCCTCATGTTTTGGTCTAATTGTACCCATAGGTAAGCTAATGTATCATCTGAATTATTGTGGTAGGTAATTGTTTCATCACCATAAATACGCCTATTAACATCATCTAAAATAATACCCATTGTATAATCTACCTTTTGCTGTGTATATTTTATTCCGGGAGCACCAGATGCCGTTCTTTGTAGGTTTGGAGTAGGCAATAATTCCTTTAATTGCTTGAATTTATTCTGATTCGTATGTCCCTGTTTTGTTTTGGTACTTTGTCCAAAAGCAGCTCCCGTTAAAATTAGGATACCGAGCACTAATCGTCTTGTTTTTGTCATGATTGGGTTTTTATTGATTTCTATTGATACGATAATTTTTCTAAGTAATAGTCTTTAGAAAGTAAAACGCTTTTATTTATACGATTAACTTCTGATTTTATTAGGTTTTCTTGCTTTGGAAAATGAGTTAATAATATTTTGTTTGTAACTTCTATAGAAGTAACGTTGGTAATATTTTCGATTTCTAAGTAAAAATAAACCAAGTCTCCATCATATTCCTTCCCAATATAAGTAAACTCTTTTTTCAAAGCATTAATTTTAAGTTGGAGCTTGTTTTTTAAATAGCGCTCAAAGTATACATCATTATTTTTTAATTCTTTTTTGGTTGTAAGCTGCAAATCGATATCATAATCCTTATTCAAGGCAATTTCAATATCATCCATGAAAACATTGATTATAATTTGCACTGCTTTTGACTCCTCTTTAAACTTTATTTGTGTTAAACTCAAATAATATTTGTGAGTGGAAAAGGCGAGTAGCGGGATTATTATGAAGAGAAAATATAATTTTTTAAATTTCATGTCACTTTAGGTATCATTGAAAAGGAGCCAACAGTTATATTATTAGGTACACTTGTTACCTTGCAAATTTAAGGTTGTTTTTTATTTATTTACGGTATTTAAAGCATTAAACTCTATAGATTTTAATTGTAAAAATGCTATAAGCGCAAGCTCATCAGTTACCAACTTTTTATTAAAAAGTGGATCTGTTATGCAGAAATTTAAAAATGCAAATCGTACTTCTTTATTTATATTAAAGTGCCGCTCCAAAGTAAGTTTAAAACTATCAAACATAATATTTACATCGGCTGCTTCTTCCCTTAATTTCTTCTTCTTTCTTAATTTCGTTAACCTTCCTGACAATATATTCAGCAGATAATCAATGTGGGTGTTTTTTGCGGTGTATATTTCACGATCTACCTTTTTCATTTTTTTTCTTCCGGCATTCGGCAGCGTTAACGCTACAGCATTCATTGTCGGTATAATAGGTGTAGGAACTGCATTTATATCAATACCTAAACTTCCTAAAAGATCATGACGTTTTACTTGAATTTCTTTTAAAAGATATACTTTGGAAATTAAATACAGGTTTAAACCTTGGAAACTAAAACTGTTATTTTGGACTCTGTATTTTTTTTTCTGATATTGAATTGAACTAAGCGCTAAGGTATCTCCAACTTTCGCAAATATTTTGAAAGAGCCATCGTCTGCTGAGATGGTGCCCTGTTTTGAATTTAAATTAACAATATGTACATTATTGATTACATTTAAAGAATCCATAATGGTTCCAAACAGTGCCTTTTGTTCTTGAGAGTGCGACAGCACTGTGAAAAAAAATAAAATAAAGAGCATTGTTTTTTCCATGAACACAAAGAAAAAGAAAAAAAGGCTTTAAAAGCTGTTAATAGTATTGTAAATTACTGTTAAATTAATTTTTATAAAACAATTTTAGTATTTTTGAAATATGAAGAAAATGATTCTGGCAAGCACATCAACAATCCATGGAAGTGGGTATTTAGAATATTTGCATCCCACTTTAGAAGGGCATCTTAAGGAGGTAGAAACAGTTACTTTTATCCCGTTTGCAAGACCAGGTGGAATTTCATATGATCGCTATACCGATGCTGTAAGAAATTCATTTGCCAAAATAAATATAAAGGTAATTGGAATACATACATATAAAGACATGAAAGATGCTCTTTTAAATTCGGAAGCTATTTTTATCGGCGGAGGAAATACTTTTGAATTGCTCAACCAATTATATCAACAGCAACTTTTAGTGCCTTTGAAAAATACGATAGAAAACGGCATTCCTTACTTAGGAACAAGTGCTGGAAGTAATATCTGTGGATTGAATATTAAAAACACCAATGACATGCCAATTATTTACCCCCCAAGTTTTGAGGCATTAGCGATTATTCCATTCAATATTAATGCACATTATTTAGATCCATTAAAAGGGTCTAAGCATATGGGAGAAACAAGAGAAACGCGAATAAAAGAGTTTCATGTTTTTAATAAAACTCCTGTTCTAGGTTTGCGCGAAGGTAGCTGGATTTCCGTTGAAGGAGATAAAATCTCACTTAAAGGGAAGCATACAGCAAGATTATTTAATAAAAATAAGGAAGCTGTTGAAGTTGCAAGTGGTGCCATTTTATAGGTCCAATCACTTGTGAGAATTTCAAAGCACACTAAGTATTTAGTATTTAACGTAGTCTACAATTTCTAAGCCATAACCAATCATACCGACTCTTTTAGTTTGTTGAGAATTTGTAATTAGTTTCAATTTACTAATATTTAGATCGTGTAATATTTGAGCGCCAATACCAAAATCTCTGTTGTCAAGTTTAATTTCTGGTGCTTTTATTTGGCCATTTACCTGATTTTCTTTGAGTAATTTTAATCTCTTTAATAAGTTTTGAGACTGATTTTGTTGGTTTACAAAAAGAATTGCACCTTTTCCTTCCGCTATAATCACCTGAAACATTTGTTCTAGTTTTTTATCCGCATTGTTGGTTAGGGTACCTAAAATATCATTATTTACTAGGGTAGAATTTACCCGAGTTAATACGTCTTCCTCTTTAGACCAAGAACCTTTCGTTAACGCAATATGAATTTGATGATTATTTGTCTGTTCATAAGCACGCAACCTAAATTCACCAAAACGCGTGACAACATTATAATCTTCTTTCTTCTCTATTAAAGAATCGTGTTCCATTCTATAGGCAACTAAATCTTCAATAGAAACAATCTTGATGCCAAATTTCTTGGCAACAATTAAAAGCTCCGGCAAACGCGCCATACTTCCGTCCTCGTTCATTATTTCAACAATGACACCTGCAGGTTCTAATCCAGCCAAACGCGCAAAATCTATGGCAGCCTCTGTGTGACCAGTTCTTCTCAATACGCCTCCTTCTTTAGCTCTCAAAGGAAAAATATGTCCAGGACGGGCCAAATCAAATGGTTTTGTTGTGGTGTCGATTAGAGCCTTAATTGTCAATGCTCTGTCTGAAGCCGAAATACCTGTAGTAACTCCTTTACCGCGCAGATCTACAGAAACTGTAAATCCTGTTTCCATGGGGTCCGTATTATTATTTACCATCATACCTAATTCTAGCTCCGCACAACGTCTCTCTGTCAATGGTGCACAAATTAATCCACGGCCGTGTGTTGCCATAAAGTTAATCATTTCTGGAGTTGCCTTTTCGGCAGCCGCTAAAAAGTCCCCTTCATTTTCTCTGTTTTCATCATCCACAACAATGATTATTTTTCCATTTCTTACATCTTCAATTGCGGCTGCAATATCATTGAGTTGTGTTTTATTACTATTCGATAAAGCGGTCATATTTTTATTGGTCGATTTTAGACTTAAATTTTATAAATAAATTTTTAATAGGAAGTATGATTGCATCAATATTGAACAATCCCTTATCTTTTGTTGCTCTTCGCGTTAAGAAAATTCCAAAAGGAATCATCACCATTGCAGAGATCCAGGAACCCAGCATTGCTGTTATGGAACTTTCTTCAGCTAAATTTTTCCCCATTGTATTTCCGAAAAAATAGGTAACATAGATAGCAATTGCTAATATCATTGGCAATCCAAAACCACCTTTCCTGATAATGGACCCCAAAGGAGCGCCTATAAAAAACAATATTAGACAGGAAAAAGATAACGCAATTCTTCCATAGTATTCAGAATCAAAAAAGTTCAGCGTTTTTCGCTTCCACTTGATACTTTTCAAGTTATTTTTAACATTAGCCAGTGCACTATTCATTTTTACTTTGGCATTGTTTAGAATTCCTATTTTATCGTTTATAGTAAAATTAGAAAGAATACTGGTTGCATCGAGGTCAGCAATCCTAAGCGAATCTGGATACGGGTGTAATTCTTTGGCATTAGATATCGCCGAAATACTTTTAGCTCGAGACACCAATAAATCATTATACGAAGTTTTTAAAATTGGAATTGTATCGTTTAATTGTTCCAACTTAAGCATCTTATAACTGTTTTTAAAACGCTCTTCATCCAATGCTCCATCACCAACAAGGTCTGAAATATCAATATTAAATTCATACTCTTTAAATGTTGCTTGTGATGCAGGCATATTTTTCTTCTTTGAAAAAGACCGTGTTGTTTTCGTGTGGTCTTCATAGTAATAGCCATCATACAGTATAAATGTCATGTACCTACTACCTTCTTCGGAAATGATTTTCCCCCGTTCGGCAGTAATTACCTTTTGATTCCCTTTTCTAGAGCTCAAATCATAAATTAAAACGTTTTTTAATAGGTTCTTTTCTTCTCCATATTTTTCATCAAACTTAATTTGATAATTTGGTATTTCACTATTAAAACTTCCAGGTATCAAAGCCAAAGCCGGCTTTTTCTTTTTAATATTATAATATAAATTCTGTTGTTTTAAAATCGCATACGGGAAGATATTATTTAAAAATAAAAAGTTAATTCCGCTTAATAGAAGCGTTAAAAAAATAAGAGGTCTTACCAACCGTTGCAAAGAGATCCCAGAGGATTTTGCTGCAGCAAACTCATAGTTTTCTCCAAGACTTCCCAAGGCCATAATAGAGGAAAGTAAAACAGCAATAGGCAAAGCCTGAGGCACAATACTAAGGGAGGTATAATACAAAAATTTTAGAATAAAGGAAAAGCTAATTCCTTTGCCTGCTATATTTTCAAAAGTCTGCCAGAGTAACTGCATTACTAAGACAAATAAGACAATTAAAAAGGTAGCCAAAAATGGAGCTAGAAACGTTTTTAAGATATACTTATCTAAAATTTTCATGGTTGCAAAAATAGTTTCTTAAATATCCTTATGCTACTAATTTATTGTTAATTGACAAGGTTAATCTATTATGTAATTTTTATTTACAAAGGCTGCTCTGTTAAAAGTGAAGAAATTTTCATTTAAAGTTTCGTTCATTTTGAATTGGGTAATCGTAAAGGTTGTTTTTGCAGCGTTGGCACCTGTTTGAATGAGCTTAAAAATATGATAATTATCGAGATCTATACCAAGTTCTACTTTTATGATTTCTGAAGCACTGTCAATAGGGTTTAGCGTTACAAATTGAATCTTTCTTCCTTGGATTTTTTCTATTGCTCCCATTTCTAAGGTATACCCTTCCTTATAAAAAGTTAATAATTTGGAAGGATAAATAAATCCATCATCTCCACTCAAATCATTGTTAGAAACAGAAATTTCCTTTTCATCATGATTAATCACAAACAATTTATTTCCATCAAACAAGAATTGGTTTCCTAAATAATTTAAGCGATACTTTTGATTTTGTAAATGAATAGTCCCTTCTATTGGAAGCTCATCACCCTCTTTTATTCCTGCCTCCTCATTGCTTAAGGTTTGACTAAAACCTATAAACATATTTTTATAAGCACTCATTTTTTCGGATACGGCATCCAATAGGGTATGGGCACTTTCATTATTCTGAGAAATTACAATTGATGTTAAAAAGAGACTTAAAAATAAGCTTGCTGTTTTTTTCATAATATACTACTGTTTTACTTTTGTAATCAAAGGTTTACTTGTCTTTTTCATTTTCTAACAACTGGTCTAAAGCAACAAAGTCTTGCACTAAAACCTGTCTGGCCTTGCTGCCCTCAAAACCACCAACAATACCCGCAGCTTCTAACTGATCAATTAAGCGACCAGCTCTATTGTAACCTAACTTTAATTTCCGTTGCAAAAGAGAGGCAGAGCCTTGTTGGGCTGTCACTATAATTTCTGCAGCTTCTCTAAATAATTTATCTCGATCTTCAATATCGATGTCCATACTGGTTCCACTTTCGTCATCCACGTATTCCGGCAATAGGTAGGCTTCTGCATATGCTTTTTGAGAACCAATAAAGTCAGTTATTTTTTCCACTTCAGGCGTATCCACAAAAGCACATTGAATCCTGTTTATTTTGTTACCTGCGGTGTATAGTAAATCTCCTCTACCAATTAATTGATCTGCACCACCAGCATCTAAGATAGTTCTAGAATCTATTTTCGAGGTTACTCTAAATGCAATTCTAGCCGGGAAATTTGCTTTAATAATTCCTGTAATTACGTTTACAGACGGCCTTTGAGTTGCCACAATTAAATGAATACCAATAGCTCTAGCGAGCTGTGCCAAACGAGCAATAGGAGTTTCTACTTCTTTACCAGCAGTCATAATTAAATCTGCGAATTCATCAATAACTAATATAATGTAAGGTAAAAACTGATGTCCATCATTTGGGTTCAATTTTCGTGCTTTAAATTTTGTATTGTATTCCTTTATGTTTCGAACCATTGCTGTTTTTAACAAATCGTAGCGGTTGTCCATTTCTATACAAAGGGAGTTTAAAGTATGCACAACTTTAGTGGTATCTGTAATAATAGCCTCTTCGACGTCTGGTAATTTTGCTAAATAATGGCGTTCAATTTTATTAAAAAGCGTTAGTTCTACCTTTTTTGGATCTACCAAAACAAACTTCACTTCGGCAGGGTGTTTTTTATATAGTAACGAGGTTAAAACAGCATTCAAACCAACAGACTTACCTTGTCCTGTCGCACCTGCCATCAATAAATGCGGCATTTTTGCCAAGTCTACTACAAAGGTTTCATTAGAGATTGTTTTACCCAATGCAATTGGAAGTTCCATTGAGGATTCTTGGAATTTCTTTGAAGAAATAACAGAATGCATGGACACCACCGTAGATTTTTTATTAGGCACTTCAATACCAATGGTCCCTTTTCCTGGGATAGGTGCAATAATTCGGATACCCAGTGCTGACAAGGACAGTGCTATATCATCCTCTAAATTTTTAATTTTAGAAATTCTAATTCCAGCTTCTGGTACTATCTCATATAAAGTAATTGTGGGGCCAACAGTGGCTTTAATTTCAGCAATACCAATTTTGTAATTTTTTAAAGTTTCAACAATTTTGTCTTTGTTTGCCTCTAATTCTTCTGGATCTATAGAAATAGTCTCATTGTATTGTTTTAATAAATTAAACGTAGGAAATTTGAAATTAGCCAATTCTAAAGTCGGATCAAATTCACCAAAATCTTTTACTAATTTATTGGATAGATTTTCAACAACACTTTTTTCTTCCGCAATTTCTTCGATATTAATTTCTACTTTCTTTTCTTCCTCATCAATCGTTTTTTTAGCGTTCTCTTGCGTGTCTTTTTCTTCAACCCTAAGTGTTATCTCTTGATTTTTTGTATTCACATCAGAGTGCTTAGTAATCGTAGGTTTTAAATCGATTACAGATTTTTCAAATTCAGACTGTTCTTTTTTATCAGAGGATAAAGAAATGGTCTCTGAAACTCCTTCGTTTGTATTTATCCCGGAGTTATTTGCTATTGCTTCGATATTTTTCTTTTCTACAGCTGTTCTTTTCTCTTTTATCGAATTAATTAACAAATCAAACGTAACTTTATAGCGTACAATAATATATGCTAAAAAAAAGAAAATAAGCACGATTGTAAGTCCTGTTGTCCCAATAAAATCAATTAAATAATCATTTATTTCAAAACCGATAACTCCAGAAAAAAGACCATATCTTTTAGGTAAAAACCCAAATGTTACCGAAAATAAAACCATTGCGATTAAACCATAGTTCCAGGAAACAATGATTTTAGACAACTTTCTTTTAAATAAAATACAGAGTCCACTTATAAAAAGTTGAAAAACAAGAATAAAACTCGCAATTCCAAATCCTCTGTAAATAAAAAAATGACTTAAATTAGCCCCAAACTTGCCAAGTAAGTTATTGCTTTTTACAGCTCTATTTGTAAGGTGATGTATTGTACTTTGATCTTCTGAACCTTTAAAAAAGAAAGAAAGAAAAGCAATACATAAGAAAAAAGAAAACGACATTAAAAAAATCCCGAAAATTGTCTGTGCCTGTTTAGATTTTAAAAAAGCGAAAATACTTGGCTTTTTTTCTAGTGTTTCAGCTATCGTTTTTGTGTTCGTCTCTCTTTTAGCCATGGCCATTTATTGTGTTAAGTATCCTAATTAGTTGCTAAAATAGTAAATTGATTTTTGGAAAATAGATGAATCCAGCAACAATTAAAGAGGTGATTCCCGCAAAAGTGGGGGCTCCAGCAGCAATGTCTTTTATAAAACCTATTTTCTCATGATAATCAGGATGTACAAAATCTGCAATTTTTTCCACAGCGGTATTTAATGATTCCGCAACTAAAACCATTCCTATAACTAGAAATTGAAGCATCCATTCTATATTAGAAATGTTAAAAAAACAACCTAAAACAGTAATTATAATTGCCATAATAACTTGTGCCTTAATACTATCCTCTGTAGTTAAAAGTAGCCAAGCTCCTTTAAAAGCAAACTTTAAACTCCGTATTCTTCCTCTAACAAAACTATCCTCTGCGTTTTTCATACCACTAGATTACTTTTAATGCTGCTTTATAGTTTGGTTCATCCGCAATTTCAGAAACTTGTTCGGCATATGCAATTGTTCCCTTTTCATCAATAATAATAACAGCTCTAGAATGCAAATAGGCGAGGGGTCCATCTGTAATTTCTAGCTCATATGCTTTTCCAAAATTACCAGTCGTAAAATCAGATAGCATTTCAACGTTTGCAATTCCTTCTGCGCCACAAAAACGGGCCTGGGCAAAAGGTAAGTCCTTAGATACGCATAAAACAACCGTATTCTTTAATTGTGCAGCATGCTTATTAAATTCTCTTACAGATGCAGCACACGTTCCGGTATCTATGGAAGGAAAAATATTTAAAATTATCTTTTTTCCTAGAAAGTCAGTCAGAGATTTTATTTCAAGATTTACCGTTTTTAGCGAGAAATTAGCTGCTTTTGCACCTACTTCTGGCAAAGAGCCTATTGTATTTATTGCATTTCCTTTTAAAGTTATATTTGCCATAGTCTTTTGTTTTTTTATTTCTCAAAAGTAATTGTTTTTATTCAAAAAGTTAAATGAAAAAGGGAGAACTTCAAACTTATAATTATGAGTTTATTACCTACCTTCGCAAACGGGAAAAAAGGATTTTAAATTGAATATTACTCGGTATACATCAGAATTTAAATACAATTGGAAACTAGCAGCACCCGTTATGTTGGGAATGTTAGGACATACATTTGTGAGTTTTGTTGATAATATTATGGTCGGTCAATTAGGAACTGCAGAATTGGCAGCTGTTTCTTTAGGAAATAGTTTTATGTTCATTGCCATGTCCATAGGTATTGGCTTCTCAACAGCCATCACTTCTTTAATTGCTGAAGCTGACGCATCTGAAAATTTAGCACAAGCAAGATCCACTTATAAAAGCGGTTTATTTCTGTGCAGTACCTTAGGTGTTTTATTGTTTATTGGTGTTTATTTTTCTCATCCGCTCATGTATCTAATGAAACAACCAGCTGAAGTAGTTGCATTGGCAATTCCATATTTAAAATTAGTAGCATTCTCTTTAATTCCTTTGGTTGTTTTTGAAGCGATAAAGCAATGTAGCGACGGGATGTCTATGACCAAGTATCCAATGTATGCCACTTTATTGGCAAATATTATAAATGTGATTTTAAATTATATCCTTATTTTTGGTAAGTTTGGGTTTCCAGAATTCGGTATTGTTGGCGCCGCCTATGGTACTTTAGTTTCTAGAATTATTATGGTTGTTTATCTGTGGTCTTTACTACGGTATAAAGAACATTCGGCACAGGTTGTCAAAAACATAAAATTCTTTATTTTAGATCTTCCAAAAATGAGAAAAATTATAAATCTCGGTTCTTTGACGGCCATGCAAATGTTTTTTGAGGTTGCTATTTTTACTGCCGCTATTTGGTTGAGTGGTTTGTTGGGTAAAAACCCACAAGCAGCAAATCAAATTGCGCTAAACCTTTCTTCTATGACTTTTATGGTAGCGATGGGTTTAAGTGTGGCTGCTACCATTAGAGTTGGAAATCAAAAAGGATTACAAAATTATAAAGAGCTGCGAAGAATTGCCTTTTCAATATTTCTATTAGGTATTTTACTAGCTACTTTTTTTGCCTTATTATTCTTTGTTTTTCATAAAAGCCTCCCGAACATGTATGTAGATTTAAAGGATACTACAAATTATGCAGACAATATGGAAGTGATTTCTATTGCTGCAAAACTACTACTGGCTGCAGCATTTTTTCAAATTTCAGACAGCATTCAAGTGGTGTTTTTAGGCGCTTTACGTGGATTACAAGATGTAAAAATACCTACCATATTAACATTTATTTCGTATTGGGTTATCGGCTTTCCTGTTTCATATTATTTTGGGAAAGAGGAGATGTTTGGTAGTTTTGGTATTTGGCTTGGTTTATTAGCAGGCTTATCAACGGCGGCTGTTTTATTATTTATAAGATTTAATACCTTAACTTTAAAGCTTATTAAGGAAAAACAAAGCTAATACCTGAAAAAAGTAGTGAAAATGGTATTAAAACAGTACCTATAATTAACAGTGCCTTTTCCAACTTATCGAAAGCAAGCACAGATTTAAATAAGAGACTTAAAATGAACTTACCAAAATTTTTATTAGCGGATAACAGTGCTTCTACAGAAGATATTTTTGTATTGCATACAGAATTTCCTCGTTTTATGATTAATTTAAAGGACGATGAAATTGAGTGGTTTGAAGATTTAACAGGTGAAAATGAAGAAGATATTGCTTCAGAGTTGGCCGATTTAATGGATAAAGCCGGGGTGTTTTATGACGAGGAGATGAAAGCCTACGAGTAGTTAAGACTGCGGTCATGTATAAAAAAAACCCCTATTATAATAAATAGGAGGTTTTTTTCTGGTTTTAATTATGCTTATTTGATGGGTTCCGGAATTACAATCCCTAATTTATCCAGCACTAGCAACGTAATATCCAAAGTAGCGTCTAAATAGGCAAACTGGTTTCCTGTTGTTGTTAGTATTTGTGTGAAGCCATTTTCTTTAGAAACAAGCGCAATTACATCGCTCAACTTTTTATATGAAGGACGCATTAATTCGTCTCTTTTTAATCCCAATAGCATACTGGCATTTTTTTTATACTTATTAAGATCTTCCTCTAGAGTTGTCAATTCCTTTTGAATTGTCTTTTTCTCTAAAACACCCATCTCTTTTTCTCGTTTTGTGTACTTCTCAATTCGAATGTTAAAATCTGTCACTTTTATTGTAAACGACGAGTCCAATTTTAGTCCATATTCTTGGGTGCTTTTCATTGCAACTTGTGACTCAGGCATTAAATTAACAATGTATTCACTATTGATAGTACCCAATTTATTTTGGGCATTAGAGAACGAAGTTGCAAAGATGACCAGTGCTGCTGCTATTTTTAGTTTCATGGTTTTTATTTTAGAATGGTAAAGATATAAAAGGGAATGAATTAGAAAAATCTGTTAGTTTTTAAATGCGTTAATTTTTTCAGAAATTTTAGAAATAATTTGAGAAGGTTCTGTTAAATAATTGAACCAAAGTGTAGACATATCCCTTTTAAACCAAGTAAGCTGTCTTTTTGCAAAACGTCTGCTATTTTTTTTAATTTCAGAAATGGCAAATTCTTTTGTGTTGCTTCCATCAAAGAAAGAAAATAATTCTCTATATCCTACGGTTTGTAGTGCATTTAGTGCTTTGTGAGGAAATAGGACTCTGGCTTCCTCTAAGAGGCCATTTGCCATCATTTGATCTACTCGTTGATTAATTCTTTGATAGATTATTTCTCTGTCAGCATTTAATCCGATGGTTATGGTTTGAAAATTTCTAGGTTTTTTAGCTTTATTTTTAAAGACATCATAAGGTATTCCTGTGCCAATACAAATTTCCAAAGCTCTCATTACGCGATGCGGGTTCTCTAAAGCGATCGTATCATACGTGGCTATATCAAGTTCCTTTAATTGTTGCTGAAGTGGTTCAATTCCTTCTTTTTCTAATTGTTTTACTAAACCAGCACGTATACTGGCATCAACTTCAGGAAAATAATCCAAGCCTTTTAAAACAGCATTTACATATAATCCACTACCACCAACCATTATTTGAACAGGGTTCTCTTTAAAAAGTAATGTTAGTTTTTCCAATGCATCTCTTTCAAATTCGCCCACATTATAGGGTTCAAATACACTTCTGTTTTGTATAAAGTAATGTTTTGCGGCAGATAATTCTGATGGGTTAGGAACTGCGGTTCCAATGGTCATTTCTTTAAAAAACTGTCTAGAGTCACAAGAAATAATACTCGCATTAAAGGCCTTTGCAAGTTGAATACTCAAAGTTGTCTTTCCAATAGCTGTAGGTCCAACAATAGTAATTAAAGTGTTTTTAAGAAGATTCATTTAGTTTAATGTATTTCCACAATGATAGCAGAAAATAGCCTTTTCTATATGTTTATCTTTCAAACATGTTGGACAAGACTGCGTATTTGTATCGATATTGGTGTCTTTTTTTGTCATTTCTGCACTCACAATACCTGTTGGAATTGCAATAATTGAATACCCTAAAATCATGATTGCGCTAGCAATTAGCTGCCCCATAGGTGTTTGTGGCGCAATGTCACCAAACCCTACTGTAGTAAGGGTCACAATTGCCCAATAAATACTTTTTGGGATATTTGTAAAACCATTTTCTGCGCCTTCAATCATATACATCACCGTTCCTAAAATAATGCAAATAATTAAAACAAAAAATAAAAAGACAGCAATTTTAGCACTGCTTGATCTTAAGGCAAAGAGTAGTTTATTTGAGGCACCAATATACCTTGCTAACTTTAGAATTCTAAAAACACGCAACAATCGCAATGCTCTTAAAGCCACCAAACCTTGGGAACCTATAAAAATTAATGAGAGGTACATTGGAATTGTAGATAAAAAATCGATAACCCCATAAAAACTGAAAATATATTTAAAAGGTTTTTTTATGGAAACGATGCGAAGTACATATTCTATGGTAAATAATATGGTGATTATCCATTCACCAATATTTAACGCAACATGATATTTAAAGTCAAAACTATCAATACTTTCAAGCATCACCAGAATTACACTCGCTAGAATTGCTGCGAGTAAAATAACATCAAATATTTTACCTTTCTTCGTATCGGCTTCATAGATAATTTCATGAAGACGCTCTTTCCAAGAAAGTTTGTTTAAAGAATCACTCAAAATTTTGCATGTTTATGGTTACAATACTACACCTATTTACTTGTTTTAATAAATTTAAAAAGAGAAGAAGGAGAAAATAACTGTATTTACATTTCTAACAGTCTTTTTGCCGCATTAAAAGGAGTTGTTTTACCACTCTCTAATTTGTTAATTTCTTCTTGCAATGCCTTTTTAATATTCGTTTTTTGATAAAAATTATCTTTTATTTGTTGGTCAACTGTTGCCAAAAGCCAAAATTTATTTTGTGCATTCCTTTTGCTGTCAAAATACAAATTAGACTTAGTTAATAGCAGATATTCCGAAATCATCGTATCAATTTTTTGTATTCCAGAATTGTGAAGAGCACTGGCTGTAAGTACTTTTGGTTGCCACTTACTTTCTTTTAATGGGTACAAATGCAGGGCTCGATTAAATGCTACCTTCGCTATTTTTGCATTGTGTATGTTTTCTCCATCTGATTTATTAATCACAATAGCGTCGGCCATTTCTATGATCCCGCGTTTTATCCCCTGCAACTCGTCTCCAGCTCCCGATAATTTTAACAATAAAAAAAAATCTACCATAGAGTGCACTGCCGTTTCTGACTGTCCAACACCTACCGTTTCAATGATAACGGTATCAAAACCTGCCGCTTCACAAAGGATAATACTTTCTCTTGTTTTCTGTGCAACGCCTCCTAAAGAGTTGCCAGAAGGAGAGGGCCTGATAAATGCATTATGGTCTGTTACCAACATTTCCATTCTCGTTTTATCTCCGAGAATAGCACCTTTGTTTAAGGAACTACTAGGATCTACGGCCAATACAGCTACTTTTTTTCCTTTAGCCGTTAAGTGTTTTCCAAAAGCTTCAATAAAAGTGCTTTTTCCAACACCAGGAACGCCTGTAATTCCTATTCTTACAGAATTTCCAGTATAAGGTAGGCAACGATCTAAAATTTCATTTGCTTTTTGTTGGTGCTTTACATTTGTGCTTTCTACCAAGGTAATTGCCTTGCTCAATAAAGTAATATTCCCATCTAAAATACCTGAAACAAAATCAGTTACTGTATTTTGTTTTTTACGATTTAATTTTATTTTTTCTGCAGCAGCCGCACTCGTCGTTTCTTGTTGTGAAACGCCTTCTCTTTCGTGCAGTGCAGATGGTTTTTTATCCATGGTTCAAATTAATATGTAAATTTAAAGATAATTAATTAAAAATTCAACAACTAAAAAGGGAATAAAATCAGCATAGAGAAGGCGGTTCCCATTTCAACCAAAAAGTGAAGTTTATTTCATTTTTAAAATAGCTAAAACAAATTTTAAAAATGTAGGATTCAATTATGAAAATAATATACGAATGATTGGGTTGAATGTATTTTCTCTTTTTCTACAACTCTCCATAAATTCCATTTCTGTATTCTCAAGAAAGTGCCTATCTTTATCCGCTATAATTAGTCACTTTTTTAATGGAACGCTACAAAGAAAATCAATTAAAAGTATACAATTCTCTCTCTAAAAAGAAAGAGGATTTCAAACCCATAACAGCAGGATACATCGGTATGTATGTGTGCGGTCCCACAGTTTATAGCAATGCGCATTTAGGCAATGTGCGGACCTTTATGTTTTTTGATATTGTATATAGATATCTATTACACTTAGGGTATAAAGTGCGATATGTGCGTAATATTACGGATGCGGGTCATTTAGAAAATGACGCCGATGAAGGTGAAGATAGAATTGCTAAAAAAGCACGTATTGAAAAAATAGAGCCTATGGAGGTTGTGCAACGTTATACGGTGGACTTTCACAATGTACTCAAAAATTATAATTTTTTATCTCCTAGTATAGAGCCTACAGCAACAGGTCATATTGTAGAGCAAATAGAAATGATCAAAGATATTTTAAAGAAGGGCTTTGCGTATGAAGTAAATGGTTCTGTATATTTTGATGTTTTAGCATACAATAAGAAAGAGCATTATGGCATTCTTTCTGGAAGAAAGGTAGCGGATTTAATTCACAACACAAGAACATTAGACGGGCAGTCAGATAAAAAAAACCCACAAGATTTTGCCCTTTGGAAAAAAGCGGAAGAAAAGCATATTATGCGATGGCCCTCTCCTTGGAGTGATGGTTTTCCAGGTTGGCATTTAGAGTGCTCTGTAATGAGTACAAAGTATCTGGGAGAGCAATTTGATATTCACGGAGGTGGAATGGATTTAAAATTTCCACATCATGAATGTGAAATAGCACAATCTAAAACCTGCAGCGGAAAAACACCTGTTAATTATTGGATGCACACCAATATGCTGTTATTAAATGGTCAAAAGATGGCAAAATCTACAGGAAATTTTATTTTACCGAATGAAATATTGTCTGGAAAGAATGATATTTTACCAAAAGCATTTTCTGCAAGTGTCGTGCGATTTTTTAATTTACAAGCCAATTACAGAAGTATTTTAGATTTTTCAGGAGCAGCTTTAGAAGCTTCAGAAAAAGGTCATTCAAAGTTAATGGAAGCAGTTAATTTTTTAGAAAAGATACCTACAGATTCGGTCTCTTCTTTTAATGTAAAAAAATGGAGAACCCATTGTTATGCCGCTATGAATGATGATTTTAATACACCTGTATTAATCTCTCACTTATTTGAGGCAGTAAAAGCAATCAATTTAATAAAGGAGCAAAAAGCAAGCATAACAGCCATAGATGTACTCGCTTTAAAGGAAACATTAAGTACTTTTGTTTTTGATGTTTTGGGGCTTACTAATGAAGTTTTACAAAACAATTCAGGGAAAATAAATGGGGTGGTGGAGTTGTTAATTAAATTAAGAAAAGAAGCGCGAGAAAATAAAAATTGGAGCTTGTCTGATCAAATTAGAGACGAGCTAATTGAATTGGGGATTCAATTAAAAGACGGAAAAGATGGAACTACTTTTTTATTAAACTAAGTTGAGGAAAATAATAGCATATCCCTTTATTTTATTGGTACGTTTTTACCAGTTAGCAATCTCACCCTATACACCCGCAACCTGCAGATACAGCCCAACATGTTCTCATTATACAATTGCAGCATTTCAAAAGCATGGTTTTTTTTCAGGAGGTTGGTTGGCTTTAAAAAGAATAGCGAAGTGTCACCCTTGGGGAGGAAGCGGTTATGATCCGGTGCCATAAAAGGAGAGGTTAACACGATATTAAAAACTGAAGTTTAGAGTAAGTACCGTTATTAAATAAACAATAGCATGAAAGCATTTTCATTTAAAAAAAACAATTAATTAGAAGTAATATTCGTTTAAATACAAAATATAACATGAATTTTTTAGCAATAGAGTGGAATCCTTCAATAGGAATTGATTTAGGTTTTTTTATAATTCGTTGGTACAGTTTAATGTTTGTTACTGCTTTCTTATTGGGGCTGCATTTTATGAAGAAAATATTTAGGCAAGATCAGATTCCTATTGAGAAGGTAGATCCCTTGTTCATGTATGTGTTTCTTTCCATGTTGATTGGAATGCGCTTGGGAGATGTTTTCTTTTACAGTTGGGACTATTACCAGCAACATTTACTTGAAATATTTTTACCAATAAAAGAAAGTGCAAATAGTACTATTTTAGGATTCATAAAGGGATGGAAGTTTACTGGTTTTACTGGTTTTGCAAGTCACGGTGCAGCTATAGGTATCCCTATTGCAATGTATTTTTACGCGAAAAAACATTTACAAAAACCATGGCTTTTTATTTTAGACAGACTTGCTATTATGGTGGCCTTAGCTGGATTTTTTATTCGTTTTGGTAATTTTTTCAATTCAGAGATTTATGGAAAAGAAACCGGTTCTAATTTTGGTGTCATCTTTAAAGCTGCCGGAGAAACAACTGCGAGACATCCTACACAACTATACGAGGCTTTTAGCTATTTAGCATTATTTTTAATTATGTGGTTTTTATACTGGAAAACAAGTAAAAAAGAACAAATTGGTTTTCTTTTTGGATTGTTTATGCTAATTTTGTGGTCTCTGCGTTTTGTAATTGAGTTCTTAAAAGAACCACAGATACAAAAAAGAGGGGAAGAATGGTTCTTTAGCCCCTTAAATACTGGGCAAGTACTAAGTATTCCATTGGTGTTAATTGGGGCTTGGCTCATGTTGAGAAAATCAAAAAAAGAAGCTTAAAATTTTTATGGAAAAATTAAAAAAACGTTGGGATATTGATAATAATTGGGCAGTAATGGCAATTTTTATAGTGTTTGCCATCAACGGATCTTTTGCAGCATGGGTTGCAAAGCCTGTTACCTCTTTCTTAGGTCTCAACCCTGATACTATATCAGGATTCATTTATTGGCCTTTGCGAATTTTATTAATTTTCCCTATTTATCAGCTTACGCTACCAATTGTAGGTTGGTTTTTTGGACAATTTAAATTTTTCTGGGCGTTTGAAAAAAAATTTCTAGGTAGGTTGGGTTTTGGATTTTTATTTAAAACGAAGGAATAGTTTTTACATATATTATTATTTTTATCTCCTATAAAGTATGCATAACATCATACGGATGATGTTGAGTTGAAGACTTCGCAAATTCGTTGTTCGAAATAAAAACGTTTTAGAGACTTGCTTTGGTCACTGTAAACAAAGTATCATATATCATGTGCCTTGCTCATATTTGCACTGTAAATATTCCAATCAGACAAAATAATAGTGTAATTAATAATTTCTTTACGGGTGAAATTTAAAGCGTTAAAAATAAAATAGCACTGCTTAAAACTCAAAAACTGGGCGGTTTAGAGGACCAATTTAAATTGGCGCCTTCACTTCGTTTACAATACGACATCGCGAAAATAGCTGCTAATAATCCGAAAAAAGCCGCAGTACTTGCCTTGTTTTACCCCAATTCAAGTGACGAAGCTGTTTTTGTTTTAACCAAAAGAGCGAGTTACAAGGGCACTCATTCCTCACAAATAAGCTTCCCTGGAGGTAAATTCAACGAAGAGGATGCTTCTTTGGAGCAAACTGCTTTAAGAGAAACTTTTGAGGAAATTGGAGTATCTCCTAATTCCGTTGCAGTAATACGGGAGCTAACCCCTGTTTATATTCCTCCAAGTAATTTTATAGCAACTCCTTATATCGGATATATAGGTGCTACGCCTTCTTTTCTAATGAACTATGAAGTTGCCAATACCATTGAGGTATTGGTAGCCGATTTATTAAATGACACAGCATTATCTGCGATCAATATTAAAAACCCATACATGGATAAAAAAGATGTACCATGCTTTAAACTAAATGGTTACGTTGTTTGGGGTGCTACAGCAATGATGCTTTCCGAAATTAAAGAACTTTTAAAGCTTTAATTTATATAATTTGTTTTGTAGATTTGTCGCCAACACACTACTCAAATAGCAACAGAAAATGCCCTTACTTAAAAGAAATCCTTTTGGTCATATTTTATTTTTAAAAAAGATCATGATTAGAATATTTGGATTGATTTCACACAGTAGGTTCAGGAAATTCAATAATCTAAGAATAGAAGGATCAGAAATTTTAAGGAGTTTACCAGAACAGAATGTATTATTTATTTCAAACCACCAGACTTACTTTGCAGACGTTGCCGCGATGTTTCATGTATTTAATGCAGCGTTAAGTGGTAGAGATGATTCTATAAAAAATATTGGTTATATTTGGCACCCCAAATTAAATGTATATTTTGTGGCTGCTGGAGAAACCATGAAATCGGGTTTATTACCAAAGTTATTTGCTTATGCAGGTTCTGTATCAATTGATAGAACATGGAGAAGTGGCGGTGAAAACGTAAATAGGCAGGTTAAAAACTCCGATATTTCGAATATAACTAAAGCAATTAAAGATGGGTGGGTAATTACTTTCCCGCAGGGAACAACAACTCCTTTCAAGCCAATAAGAAGAGGAACTGCCCATATTATAAAAACGTGTAAACCAATTGTTGTTCCAATTGTAATTGATGGATTTAGACGTTCTTTCGATAAAAAAGGACTCCAAATAAAAAAACGAAATGTGCTGCAATCAATGGTAATTAAGGAACCATTAGAAATAGATTACGAAAATGAAAGTATCGCAGACATTGTTACAAAAATTGAATTTGCTATTGAACAACATCCTTCTTTTTTAAAGGTTTTGTCTCCAAAGGAAGCAGAAGGCTATCTGAACCAAGAAGACATATTGAATAAACAACGCGAATTTTGGAGCTCTTAGCCCTTACAAATTTCATCGATTAAACGCAGTTCTTCCTTTGTAAAGTGCGTGTTTTCAATTGCTTTCGCACTGTCAATTATTTGAGTTGTTTTGCTAGCTCCTATTAAAACTGAGGTGATTCTATTATCTTTTAAAATCCAAGAAATTGACATCTGCGCTAGTGTCTGATTTCTGTTTTTTGCAATAGCATTCAAGCTTTTAATTTTAGGAAGCATTTCTAACACCTGACTGGTATTTAAAAAAGGGCTGTCCTTAACGGCTCTCGAATCTTTTGGCAATCCCGTAAGGTATTTGTCAGTCAACATGCCCTGGGCTAGGGGAGAAAAGCAAATAGCACCGATTTTTGAATTCCCTAATAAATCCAATAACCCCTCTTCAACCCATCTGTTAAATAAATTATAATTTGGCTGATGAAGTAAGCAGGGAGTTCCTAAGTTCTTTAATATTTTAAAAGCCTTCTCTGCTTCTTCCGGTTGATAATTAGAAATAGCAACATACAAGGCTTTTCCTTGGCGAACCATTAAATCTAACGTCCCCATCGTTTCCTCTAAAGGCGTGTCATAATCGGGTCTATGATGATAAAAAATATCCACATACTCCAAACCCATTCTTTGTAAACTTTGGTCCAAACTTGCTACTAAGAATTTTTTTGATCCTAAATCTCCATAAGGACCTGGCCACATTCCATATCCTGCTTTCGTAGAAATAATTAGTTCATCGCGGTAAGAATTGAAATCTTTTTTTAGTATTTTACCGAAGTTCTTCTCTGCGGAACCAGGAGGAGGGCCATAATTATTCGCTAAATCAAAATGTGTAATTCCGTGATCGAAAGCGCACTTTAAAAGATTTCTAGAATTTTCAAAATCAGTTTCACTTCCAAAATTATGCCACAAACCAAGTGAAATCTCCGGCAATAACAATCCACTATTACCTGTTCTCCGATATTTCATTTGCTCATAGCGGTCATCAGCGGCTATATATTTTCTTTTTTTACTCATTTTTAAGATCTTAACGCTTCTTTTAAGTAAGTTATTGGATGTTTCGCAATGCGTTTTGTACCGTCAAAAATTTGATGTCTACAACTGGTACCCGCGGCTACAATTTCAATCTCCTTTGGGGTATTTCTGATTTTTGGGAATAGGGTATCTTCACCTACTTGCATAGAAATATCATAATGCTCTTTTTCGTATCCGAAAGACCCTGCCATTCCACAGCAACCTGAATTGATGATGGTTACTGAATAATTTTCTGGGAAGTTTAAAGCCTGAAAACTTGCATAGGTGCCGGAAAGTGCTTTTTGATGGCAATGCCCATGAATTTTAAGGGTTTTCGCTTCTTTGGTAAAAAATGATTGTTGAATGTTCCCATTTGCTATTTCTTTGGCAATAAACTCTTCAAAAGTAAATACATTTTTAGCAATGTTCTCTGCAGACTTTTTATCGTCAGCCAAACGAATATATTCATCTTTAAAGGTTAATATTGCCGATGGCTCTACACCAATTAAGGGGGTTTTTTCGGTGATGATATCTTTAAATATTGCAATGTTTAAATTACAAACGGCTTTTGCTTCTTTTAAGAAGCCCTTGGAAATAAAACTTCTTCCAGACTCTTCATGCGCAACTATTTGTAAATTATATCCTAATTTTTCAAATAAATAAAAGGCATCCTTACCAATCTCCACATCGTAAAAGTTGGTAAATTCATCACAAAATAAATATACAACTTTTGTGTTTGTTGATTTCGGTTGCTTTTTGTACCAATTTTTTAAGGTCTTTGATGCTAATTTTGGTACCTTTCTTTTTTGAGCAACGCCCATTGCTGCTTTTGCAAAGGGCGTTCTTAAGATTGCATTTGTTAATGCAGGTGCGATACTTCCTAACCTATTGTATTTAACATTGTTTGCAAATAAGCTATTTCTAAAAGAATACCCGTTTGTTTCCTGATATTGATATAAAAATTCTGCCTTCATCGTAGCAATATCTACATTACTAGGACACTCTGAAGCACACGCTTTACAGCTTAAGCAAAGGTCAAAGACCTCTTTCAGCTCTTTCGAATCAAATTTATTAGGAGCCGTATTATTGGTCAACACATCCCGTAACATATTTGCTCTTGCTCTTGTGGTGTCTTTCTCGTCTTTTGTTGCTCTGTAACTTGGGCACATCGTGCCGCCAGCTTCTACAGGTTTTCTACAATCACCAGAACCATTGCATTTTTCTGCAAGTTTTAAAATTCCTTCACTGTCAGAAAAATTTTGTAAGGTTTCAATAATGGGCTCTTTTCGATCCACTTCATACCGTAAACTTTCGTCCATGGCAAAAGCATCTGTAATTTTACCTTTGTTAAAAACGTTGTTCGGGTCAAACGCTTTTTTTATTCTTCTCAATAACTGATAGTTTTGCGCTCCAATCATCAATGGAATAAATTCAGCGCGTACAATTCCATCTCCATGCTCTCCACTAAAAGATCCTTTGTATTTTTTTACCAGTTCCGCTGTTTCCGTAGTGATTTTTCGGAACAACACAACATCCTCTTTTTTCTTTAAATTTAAAATAGGTCGTAAATGCAATTCTCCAGCACCCGCATGAGCGTAGTATACCGCTTTTTGCTGATACTTATCCATTATTTGGGTAAACTCTTCTATATATCCTGGTAAATCCTCTAAAGCTACAGCAGTGTCTTCAATACATGCCACTGCTTTCTTATCACCAATCATATTTCCTAAAAGCCCCAAACCCGCCTTTCTTAAAGAATGCACTTTTGAGATGTCTTTGCCAAATACCTTCGCATGGTAATAGCCAAAATCATGTTGTTTTAAATCGGTAATTAATACATCTGCTAATTTCTCAGCAGCTGCAATTGTATCTCCCGAAACCTCTAACATTAATACTGCTTCTGGGTCTCCTTGTAAAAAAAACCTATTTTTTACCTGCTCTCGATTGCTTTTTGTACAGTCTAAAATTGTTTTATCCATTAATTCACAATTGTACAAATTGTGCTTCATCGCAATAACTGTAGCCAATAAACTTTCATTAATACTCGTAAAATGAGCGCATACCATAATACTTTCTGCAGGGGGTAAATTATCCAGCTGCAGAGTCATTGACGTGGAGAATGCTAAAGTACCTTCACTTCCTGATAAGAATTTGGCAACGTTTATGGTAGGTTGCGTTCCTCCAAATAAATCAGAAGTTAAAAATTCATCAACAGCATAACCAGTATTCCTTCTGTGTATAGTTTCTTTTGGAAACTCTTTTTTAATCTCCTGCTGATTTTCTAACAGAGATAACTCTTCAAAAATAGCTTTATATATCTTTCCTTCAGCAGTATTTTCTTCGGTTTTAACAATAAATTCTTCCGAAGTAATTTCTTTAAAAATTGCCTCACTACCGTCACTTAATATAGCTTCAATTGCTAGTACTTTATCACGTGTCACTCCATATTTAATAGAGGTGCTTCCTGAAGAGTTATTACCAACCATTCCACCCATCATACATCTGTTAGAAGTAGAGGTATTCGGTCCAAAAAACAAACCGAATGGCTTTAGATATACGTTTAAAGAATCTCGAACGATTCCTGGCTGTAACTTTATCGTTTTTGCAGTTTCGTTGAAAGCAAGCATTGCTGTAAAATGTTTAGAAACATCTACAACAATTCCATCTCCTACACATTGCCCTGCTAAAGAAGTTCCTGCGGTCCTCGGAATTAATGTAATCTTATTTTTTGTTGCAAATTCAATTAATATCTTTAGGTCATTTTCGTCTTTTGGGTACGCAACAGCTAAAGGGATTTTTCGATACACAGAGGCGTCTGTAGCATATAACGTTTTATGTAAACTATCAAAAAGTACATCACCGGAAAGTGACCTATTAAGCTTCTCTAAGACTGTGTTTTGAATCATTGTGTTGTGTAAGTAAAGTTATCCTTACAAATATCTGAATAAATAAATAAAATTTATCCCTTTAAAAACTTCTTTCACTATTTTTATTGATTCTACAAAAAATCTTTTTAATTTTTATTAATTTAAAAGCTGTGAAAATATATAAATTAATCTTGCTCTTGTTTTTCGAAGCTTGTACAGGTTAAAAAAAGTATATTTGCAAAATAATTTTATGGCACTATTCAGGAAAGGATTTTAGTAACAGTAATAACATATGCACTGGTCTTTTTTGAGTTTTTGTTTAAAATTTAGCGTTAATTTCAGGAATGATAACGCAGATATACTTTTTAAGAACTTATTATAATCCTACGTTTTGTGTATTTTATTAGTATGCACACCGTTTCAATAGAACTTTAATTGATGAGTGAAGCCCTGCAAATAAACAAACCAACACCAAGTATTTCTGGTGAAAAAACAATACGTTTTGATAGTAAATCGGACGTACGAGAAACCATATACGCAATGAAAGCGGGTGCATCGGTTTTAATAGCGGAATTTTACAGCAACGGAATGCTACTTTTAAAAGAGCTGCACAAACACTTAAGTAATCGATTGCCGAATAAGACTTTTGCTGAACAACGTGCATATCGTGCGGAATACCATAAACTATCCAATCAAGTTTTATTAGAAATTACAGCACATCAAGTGGAGGTGCACAAAGCACCTAAGATAGGTTGGATCGAAAAATTATACCCAGATACTCCGGACTTTTTATTAACCTTTCCACAAGTTCAGGGATTAAACAGTGCTTGGCAATGGTATAAAAATGGCGTTTCAGTTCCGGTATTAAGAAATAAAATACATCCGTATTACGGAACTTATTTTCCAACTCGTTTTGATCATTTGATATTATTTGACAACTGGTTAAAACGCTACGATGGTGCTAAAAAATCTGCAATAGATGTTGGTATTGGAAGCGGTGTACTTTCTTTTCAGTTGCTACAACATGGTTTTCAGAAAGTTTTTGGAACAGATACAAATCCAAATGCCATTGTTGGTTTAAAAGATTTTATGGGGGCAACAAAATTGTCTCGAAAAATTGAGTTGCACTTCGGAAACCTTTTTGCTGAGATAGAAAAAGAGACAGAATTAATTGTTTTCAATCCACCATGGTTGCCATCAAATTCTGGTATAGAAAATATGGATGAGGCCATTTATTATAATAAAAATCTTTTTCCAAAGTTCTTTGCTGAAGCAAATAACAGGTTAGCTAAAGATGGAAAACTTGTAATCCTTTTTTCTAATATAGCCCAAATAACAAAGGTGTCAAAAGAGCATCCTATTGAAAAAGAAATTGCGAAAGGGGTACGTTTTGAAGTGGAAAAATGCTTGAAAAAGGCAGTAAAACTTGCTTCTGACAAAACAAAAAGGAATCAACATTGGAGAGGAACAGAAGAAGTAGAGCTTTGGGTACTTGTTAAAAAGTAATCTTTTCAAAATCGTAAAGAAAGCGAGAAGTAGGTGTTCTTATACTTCTTTAAAACTCTATACACTAAATGTGGATGATACTACATAATCGGCATTTAGTGTATCTAGTGGCATCTATAACGTGTGAATTTATTTCTTTGCTTTCTCTACTAGTTCAAGGTTGGTAATAGCCGTTTTTGTGGTAAAAACTCCATAATTAATAGTCACACTTTTCTTTTCTATTTTATCTATGGTACCAATTGAATTAGAATCTTTTATGCGGACTCTGTCATTTATTGAATATACGTAGGTTGCTTTTTCTTCCGCAATTTTCACATCCGCTATTTTCTTTTCTTTGCGCACTTCGACTACTTTTTCTAAAACCTCTTTCTCTACCTTTTTAATAACCTCCTGTATTTGCTTTTCAACAACGTTCGCAATTTTTTTCTGTGTCTTTGATTTTGGAGTCAAAGGATTCTTCTTAGCATATTTGACTTTTTCGTCAGTCACCCACTTGTTAAAGTTCGTGTTTAGTTCTTTCTTATTATTATTCTGAAAAAACTTATTTAAAAACTCATTTATTTTTCTTCCCAAGGAAAGCATCCTTTGGTTATTGTCATATAATTCTTGAAAGCCAGCTAGTTTTAATTGAATCTTTTCCTCTTTTTCTTGAAGACTATCTAAATGCTCTTGGCCTTTTAATTTCTGTTTTGCCAAATTATCAGAGTTTCGCTGCAAGATGGTTCTTTCCTTTTGTAATTTAGAAATGGTTTTATCTAAACGTACTTTTTCGGTATCTACGCGTTTTTTAGCTTTATTGATAAGACTAAATGGGATGCCATTTTTCTGGGCTACTTCAAAAGTAAAAGAACTACCTGCTTGTCCAACAAACAATTTATATAGCGGTTCTAGCGAACGTTCATCGAATTGCATATTTGCATTGGTAACGTTTTCTAATTCATTTGCCAATACTTTTAAGTTGGAGTAGTGGGTGGTAATTATTCCGAAAGCTTTTTTCTCATAGAACTCTTCTAAAAAAATTTCCGCAAGTGCACCGCCCAGTTCGGGATCAGAACCAGTACCAAACTCATCAATTAAAAACAAGGTACTCTCATTACAATTTCTCAAGAAATAACGCATGTTTTTAAGCCGATAGCTGTAAGTACTTAATTGATTTTCAATGGATTGATTATCACCTATATCTGTCAATATACTATCAAAAACATAGGTCTGACTGCGTTCCTCAACGGGTATTAAGATGCCACTTTGTAACATTAATTGCAGCAACCCTATCGTTTTTAAAGTGATGCTTTTCCCTCCCGCATTTGGGCCTGAAATAACTATAATTTGTTGTTTTTCATTCAGTTCTATAGACTGGGGAATCGTTGTAATTTTTTGCTCTTTATTCTTTCGCCATAAAATAGGATGTACTGCGTTTTTAAAAAAAACTCTTTTCTCCTTTGTAATTATTGGTAAAATTGCATTCATTTCTAATGCATACTTCGCTTTAGCACTCACCACATCCGTACGCACTAAATAGTTTACATAGTCCTCCATAAGACCTGTAAATGGTCGAATTGTCTCTGCCAGTGTGCGTAATATCTTTATAACTTCTTGTTTTTCTTCATATTCTAAATTCTGAAACTCACGCGCATATGCAAGTGTTGCTTGCGGTGCAATGTATACAATATTACCAGATTTAGAAGATCCTAAAAGACTTCCAGCAATCTTGCGTCTGTGCATTGCGGAGACGGCTAAAACGCGCTGATTATCCACCACCGTTTCTTTAATATCATCCAAATATCCCGCAGCAATGGCTTTGGACAAGCTACTTGAAAAGCTAGCGCCAATTTTACCGCGAATGTTATTAATATCTCTTCGAACCTGCTTTAAAACGGAAGATGCATTATTCTTAACTTCTCCGGAGATATCGATAATCCTTTTGATTTCGTCATTTATATAGGTTGTAAATTCTACTTTTTGTGAAAGCACAAAAAATGTAGGAAATTGAAGTTGTAACTTCTTAAAGAATTTTAGATGCTCGTTTACAGTCAAGGAAGTTGCCGCAATTTTTAAAAATTCTGACGTTTCTATAAAACTATTTTCTATTTTTAATCGTTTTACACTTTCGCTAATCGCGTCAAATCCGTGGTTTGGAACCCTATTTTCACTCTGAAAAGAAGAAAGATATTCATTGACCAAATACAGTTCTAAAAAGAGCTGCTTCCGACCAATTATAGGCTGAATTTCACGAACGGTATCTTTCCCTAACCCTGAAATACAATGTTCTGAAATATGATGCAAAACTGTTGAAAATTCTAAATCTTGTAATGTTTTTTTTGAAATATTAGTATTCAAATTTGTATGTTTGATTTTTTTACAAAAATAAGAAACAATGGAGTTAAAAATGGGGGATCCTTGGAAAATAATCTTAGAAAATGAAATGGCAAAACCATATTTCAAAGTTTTAATCAATTTTGTGAAAATAGAATATGAACTCCAACACTGTTTTCCGCCCAAAGAAGCTATTTTTTCCGCTTTTGACTACTGCTCTTTTAAAGATGTAAAAGTTGTTATTATTGGCCAAGATCCGTATCATGACGAGAATCAAGCAAATGGTCTTTGCTTTTCAGTGAAAAGTGGTACGAAGCACCCAGCTTCTTTAAGAAATATTTTCAAAGAATTGGCAACAGATTTAAAACAAGAAATCCCACAGAACGGTGATCTAGAAAAATGGGCTAGGCAAGGGGTGCTTTTATTGAATGCCACGCTAACGGTTCGAGCGCATGCAGCAGGAAGTCATCAAAAGAAAGGTTGGGAAACATTTACAAATGCCGTAATACAGGAAATTTCCGCTAAAAAAGAAAACATTGTTTTTTTACTTTGGGGTAAATATGCTGAAAGTAAAACGGCCTATATTAACGCGTGTAAACATAAACTATTAATAGCACCACATCCTTCACCATTAGGGGCATGGAGGGGTTGGTTTGGAAGTAAGCATTTCTCTAAAACGAATGCCTTTTTAAAGTCGATAGGGGAAAAGGAAATTAATTGGTGACTTAAGGTTAAAAAATAAAAGCACTTTTTACAGATTTCTATAATCATAGACTTCCAAGCTTTCATCTCTTAAAGTAAGCCTATACGACCGTTGTTTGACTTACCATTGTTTGATTTACGGAGGAGTTATCTGCCAAACCGCAAGAGGTAGAAGTACTTCTGCATGAGGATAAGCATACTAATCCCATGATACAAGTCAAAATAAAAACTAATTTTTTCATTTGGTTTTTTTTAAAAACTAAAATTACATATTTTTTATGAAAGTACCTGAATTTTTAATTTCTTTTATTACGTTAAATCGAAATAGTTGTTTCTGAATGCTTGAAATCAAATTCTTTGTAATTGGTTTTCCATTATTCCACTCGGTAATTTTCAACCACTTTTGAACATCTGATAACTTTTGCTCGTAGCGTATTGCTAAAGTTCTATCAATGTTTCTGATGTTTTTAAAACTGCTCGTTTGTTTATTTATAACTTCCAAAACAGAAGCAACTGCCTCAGGATGCTGTTCTAAAACTTCGTTTCTTACTGCAATTACAAAACAGGGCCAAGGTGTTAGACAGTCCTTAATTCTTCTAAAAACACCATTGTCCACTAACGGCTTTGTCGTGAAGTGTTCCCACATAAAATAGTCAGCAGTACCATTTTTTAAGGCATTAATGCCACCTTGTAAGTTTCCTACGACCTCAAATTTAAGCTGATCTATATTCCATCCTTGATTAAAAGCATTTACAATGGCCATTAAATGAGAACCTGATCCAAACCTACTAATTGCAATGGTAGCGCGCTCCAGTTCTTCAATACTTTTAAATGCTGAGTTTTCACTTACATGAATTCCCCATATTAAAGGAGAGTCCACAAAAACTTGGACAATTTTGGAAGGATTCCCTTCAGAAATATCTTTTATAATTCCTTCTGTTAAGACAATGGCAACGTCAACTGTTCCGGAACGCAGTCCCTTGCACATTTCGCCAGTTCCTCCGGGAAAGTTCTTCCACCTTAGGTTTATTTTTCCGTTGGCATATTCTTTATTTTTTAATGTCAAATACCATGGGTAATTAAAGTGCTCTGGTACGCCACCAACTTTCAATTCCGTCATTTATTCTACTAATTTACCTAGGGAATATTCGATCAAATTATTTATTACCTTTTTATAATCCTTACTAAATGTGCCATTTGCTCGGTTGGCAATAATTGCATTCATAGAGACTGCATGGTGTCCTAATAGTTGAGACAAACCGTAAATAGCAGAAGTTTCCATTTCGAGATTGGTAATTCTGGCACCCTTCCAATTAAAAGAGTCTATTTTACTGTTAATAGCAGCATCTTGCAAAGGCAAGCGTAAAACCCTGCCTTGAGGTCCATAAAAGCCACCAGCAGTTGCTGTGATTCCAGTAAGTATTTTTTCAGACATTAACTTCTTTCCTAATACAGCACTATTTTTAATTAAAATAGGGTGTGCTTTCTTTGGACTCCAATTGGTATGTTTTACAAATGCATTTTCGATTTCTTGGTTTGCTATTTCTTCAATTTGATAGGAGTGCAGCATGCCATTCAAGTCTAAGGCGTGAGAACTCATTAAAAAGGAATCTACAGGAATGTCCTTTTGTAAAGAACCAGAAGTCCCAATTCTAACGATATTTAAAGCAGTTAAAATCGATTTTAATTTTCTTGTTTTTAAATCGATATTTACGAGTGCATCCAATTCATTTAGCACAATATCTATATTGTCTGGACCAATTCCTGTAGAAATAACAGTTAACCTTTTACCTTTATAGATCCCCGTAGACGTTTTAAACTCTCTTTTTTGAGTAGTAAATTCTATGGAATCAAAATAATTACTAATGCTCTCTACTCGATCTTGGTCGCCAACAAAAATAATATCATTGGCTATATTTTCTGGTTTTAAATTTAAATGGTAAACACTACCATCTGGATTTAAAATTAATTCAGATTGTTTTAAACTCATATTTGTTTTTTATCCGCCCACTCTTTTCACCTTAAACCCTTTGTCTTTTAGCATTTTCATAATGGTATCTCTGAAATCTCCTTGAATTATAATTTTATCATCTTTAAAACTACCCCCAACAGAAAGTTTAGTTTTAATTTCTTTTGCTAAAATTTTAAAATCAGAAGTTGCCCCAGTATATCCCTCTAAAATAGTAATTGGTTTTCCTTTCCGTTTTTCATACTTGCATATAATAGGAGCATCCTGTAGCCAAATATTGGGTTTTTCTACTTTTACTACTGGTTTTTCCTCGTGTGTTGGGAATAAGTTTTTTAATTGATCTTTTAAATCCATTTTATCTGTTTGCAGTATTCAGTGGGAGTGTTTATTCTTTTTTTTTACAAACGGATTACTTCTTCAATCCTAACTCTTCTAATCTTTGATCTAAAAACGCACCAGCAGTGATGTCTTCAAACTGTTTTGGATGCTGAGCATCTGTACAATCTTTTAAAACATCTAATTTCATTTCTGATATCGGATGCATAAAAAATGGAATTGAATAGCGGGAAGTTCCCCAAAGTTCTTTTGGAGGGTTCACAACTCTATGAATTGTAGATTTTAATTTATTATTACTATGTCTCGCTAACATATCTCCAACATTAATCATAATTTCATCGGGCTCTGCCATGGCATCAATCCATTCTCCAGTATTATTTTTAACTTGCAAGCCTTTTCCTTGAGCCCCCATAAGTAAGGTGATTAAATTAATATCTCCATGGGCTGCAGCTCTTTCTGCTCCCTTGGGTGCTGTTTTTATAGGTGGGTAATGTATAGGTCTTAAAATACTATTTCCATTTCTTATATAATGATCAAAATAGGTCTCTTCTAAATTTAAATGCAATGCTAGAGAACGTAGCACATATTTGGCTGTTTTTTCTAACATTTTAAAAGTTTGCTTTCCAACCTCATTAAACTTTGGAAGTTCGTCTACCAAAACATTTTCAGGATATTCCTGAGCTCTCTCTTCATCATCCTCTACGTATTGGCCAAAATGCCAAAACTCTTTTAAATCACCTTCTTTTTTACCTTTAGCAGATTCTTTTCCAAAAGGAACATATCCCCTTTGGCCTCCTATACCTGGAATCTCGTAACGTTCTTTCGTTGCTATGGGCAAATCAAAAAAGTTTTTTATTTCGGCGTACAAGGTGGTTATCAAAGCTTCATCTAAAAAGTGACCCTTTAGTGCAACAAATCCAATATTTTCGTATGCATGTCCAATTTCATTTATGAATTTTTGTTTTCTAGTTTTATCATTAGATAAAAAATCTGCTAAGTTTACACTTGGTATTTTATTCATTGTAGTCGCTTTTTTTGTTACACAGTCTCTAAAGTTACTGAAAAAAGAATAGCTGTGAAAGGAATTTTACTTTTTTGAAAATGGAATCAAATAACTAATGGTATAATTCAATCCAAAACCTGTTTCACTTTCAAAAATTCTATTAAATCCAGGCGCAAATAATACTTGAAAGTCTTCTGGGTTTTTTGCACTGATTAATATTTTATAAGAAACGGAAATTCCAATAAAAACATTTTTCAAGGTCTCTGCCTTTATACCTATCATTAATTCTGACCAATGGGCATTTAAATTCGCTGCAGCTTTTGAAGGTGTTTTTATAGTTGCAGGAAAATAATTCCCATTTTCAGCATCTGAAACATTTGGAGTATAATTATTTAACGTTTGCTCAAATAGACTAAAACCATATCTAAATCCGATAAAAACTTCATTATTCATGTCCAACCAATTCTTATAAGCATTGTAATTAAATCCTACACGAATAAAATTTCCTTTTGACGTTGAATTGGAATAATCTTCAATACTTGTTTCCTTTTCAAATCCAAACTCCGTGGCAATATATATATTCTTGCGAATTCTATAATCCCCCGTAATCTCTAAACCGCTGTAAGAACTACTAAAATAAGCTTTTATTGGTCTACTTAGGTCAATTCCTAAACGCAATCCGTAATTTGTTTTGTAAACGATAGTATCTTTTATTTTCTGAGGCACCTTTTCTTGCTGTATTTCCTGACAAAAACTTTTAGCACCAAGAAAAAGAAAACAGAAACTAATGAAATATTTGAACATGTGCTGCGCTTTGATCATCAAGGTTAATAATAGTAGAGGGCGTAAAAGCAGTAATCCAAGAATTTGTGTCCGTAGAAAAAGCTACATTTTTAAAAATAATTTTATATCCGCAAGATCTAGAAACAAATGCTTCCTCGGTATCGTATACAATAGAAAATGTTGCCATATTATTATTGGCAGTGGCGCCACCGGTTGTATTTTTTTTAAAAATATAACTGGTTTCTGTCGTTAGAGAATTTAGTGGAATTGAAATACTATTAAAACTTTGATTTGTAAAAAGACTGTCTGTCTTTCCTTCTGCAATTACAGAAAATCCCTGCACCTTTTTTAAGGTTTCTCTATTGGTGTTGTCATAAAAATCAATTATTAGCTTTGAGGTAACGGGGTTTTTTACACAAAAATCGTCTTTTTCACACGCGGCAAAGATGTTTGTTAATAGTACTAAAAATAAAATATTTTTTTTCACAATTCAAATATAAGAATTAGATTGTTTTTCTAGCACTATTCCTCTTCAACTTCAACAATTTTATTGATTGCAGCTGCTAATTTAAAATCTAATTCTGTAACACCATCAGCAGCATGTGTTGTTAATGTAATATCTAGGGTATTATAAACATTAGTCCATTCTGGATGGTGATTCAAAGCTTCACACTCAAAAGCAATTCTATTCATCGCCGACATACAATCTTTAAAATTATCGAATTCAAAGTCTGTGTGCAATGCGTTGTCATAATATTCCCAATCGATAAGATTTTCTAATTTTTTTGATATTTCGAATTCAGTTAATTTTTTCATCATCAATTTTTTAACAAATTAATATTTAATTATTAGATAATTTTTTAATTATAGTACAAATGTAATTAAATGATTGCAAAATTATTTATTGTTTTTTGTTTATTATATTTAGAAAATTAGGAGTAAAATATTTAAAATTAAACTATTTTTATTTTTTAGGGTCTAACTTTTAAAAAACCTTAACTATTCTTTAGTTGGCTTAAATATATTCCAACAACAATAAATAAATAAATGAGAATTTTAAAAATAATTTTAGTCCTATTTTTCTTTACATTGACATTTTTTAGTCAACAACAATCTCCAAATATATTGCTAATAATTGCAGATGATATGGGGATTGATTCTACTCCTGGTTTTGGAATAAATGAAGATTTACCTAGTACGCCAACATTAGATTCTTTTAGAGAAAAAGGACTTTCGTTTACCAACTGTTGGGCAGCTCCTCAATGTTCACCAACACGTGCTGCAATAATGAGTGGTAAATATGGTATTAAAACTGGAGTTATGAGACCGCCTTTAATTTTAGAGACTAGCCATACTTCATTATTTACTAAAATAAAAGAGCAGAGTATAACAGATTATAGTATGGGGCTTATTGGTAAATGGCATATTGGAGGAAGTGGTACTAGCAATTATAGTCACCCAAAAGACTCTGGTGTACCTTATTATGAAGGGATTTTTTCGAGTCAAGTAGTTGATTACTACAATTGGACTAAAGTAAATTCAGAAGAAAATGAAGAACAAGTAAATGAATATGTAACTGCACATTTAACAAACAACGCAATATCTTGGATAGATGATCAAACAAAACCTTGGTTTTTATGGTTAGCGCATGTAGCGCCTCATGCACCCTTTCAAACACCTCCAGAAGGCACTTACACAACTTCACCTACAAATAACAGAACAACCTATTTATCTATGGTTGAGTCTATGGATTATGAAATTAATAGACTTTTAGAAAGTATGGATGATGAAACTCTAGAAAATACAGTAATTATTTTTATTGGAGACAATGGTACTCCAGGGCAAGCAAATAATTTTTGGCCAAATGGTCATGCGAAATCTTCAATATATGAAGGCGGAATTAGAGTACCATTAATCATTACTGGTAAATCTGTAGAAAGAGTAAATGAAGTAGAAGCAAGTTTGGTTCAGGCTACAGATTTACATGCTACAATTTTAGAGCTGGCAGGAGTGCCATTATTAGGTGGAACAGATAATAGTTTAAGTTTAAAACCTTCGTTGTCATTTGAAAACCAGATTTCAAAAAAAATAAATTATACAGATTATGAAAGTAGCAATACAGAACTTTGGGCAACTAGAAATGATACGTATAAGCTAATTGAAGATGAAAATGGGAGAGAAGAATTTTATAACATTATTACAGATATTAAAGAAGAAGCTAACTTAATAGGGAACTTAACAACAGAACAAGAAACGATAAAAACGGTGTTACAGCAAGAAGCTCAAATAATTAGAAACGATTGGTCTTGTAATGATGGTATTAAAAACGGTACAGAAACTACCATTGATGATTGTAATAGCACTTGTGAAACTACTGATGTATTAAGTTATGATAATATAGATTGCAGCTACACGCCTTCAAACCCAAGTGTTTATTACGAATTTATAGAACAAAATGACAGAGTAGTATATTCCAATAATTACCCTAATCATGCTTTTAATTATGTTGCAGACAGAATACCAAACCCTTACTATAGAGTTTATAAATTTGATTTAAAACCTAAATTATCTGGAGAAGTTACAAGTTTAACAAGAACTAATGGAAGACCCGTTAACTTTTTTGGTATTGCTTTAAACGGAGTGTATATGATGCCTGCTCCGGCTACACCTTTTATTTTTGAAGATGTAAATACTGGAGAATACAATTGGGACTGGGTTTTTGAACCCACTACAAATATTGGAGATGGTAGAGATTTTGTTGCTTTAGACTGTGCTTCTGCTCATGTGAACCCTAATTCAGGCTATCATTACCATGGAAATATGTATGAATATGCAGAAGAATTGGAACAAGGTATTTCTACATTAAATATACCGCCAGCAGCAGTCTTACAAGTTGGTTGGGCTGCAGATGGTTTTCCTGTTTTATATCGTTTTGGTCCTGATAAAGAGGGTAATATAAAAGAAATGTTTGCAAGTTTTCAGTTAAAAAGCGGTTTACGCCCTGGAGATGGAATTAGTGCTCCTTGTGGTTCTTATTCTGGAAAATATACCAATGATTTTGGCTACGTTGCAGGAAAAGGAGATTTAGATGAATGTAACGGAATTGAAGCTTCCATTACATTAACTACAGCTCAAGGAGAAGAAACTTTTGACTATTATTATGTGGTAACTCAAGATTTCCCCCAAATTTCTAGATGTATAAAAGGTGATTTTAATGATAGTTTTATTAGTAGTGCTGGTGCTTTAAGTGGTGTTGATGCAGATGGAGACGGTTTTATAGTTTCTTATGATTGTGATGATTCTAATGCAAATATAAATCCTTTTGCAACAGATAATCCTTCAACTAGTTTTGATGAAAGTTGTGGAGCTGCATTAAGTACACCAAATATAGATTTGAAAGACTTAGGCTACTATATCAACTCAAATCCTAATGATGGCCATTTCTCTGTAATATCCACCAGTTCAGAAGAATATCAAGTTCAGCTATTTTCGATAACAGGACAGCTTGTTCTTGAAGAAACAGGTGTTGGAGTTTTAGAAATAAATACCATAACTAGCGCAGGTGTTTATGTGTTAAGTATTATAAGAGAAGGAAATAAACTGGGAACAATTAAAATTATTATAAAATGAGAATTTTAATATTAACTTGTTTTGCTCTACTAAATATGACGAACATAAATAATTTGCATGAATCTATTTCTGCTACTTTTAATGTTGTAAAAAGAGGACATGTATTGATGCTAGAAATTGATTTTGATAAAGAAAACTTTATAAAGTTTGGTGGATCTAAAAGCTTACATGTTTCTAAAGAAGATTTTAGTAAATACTTACATAAAACAACTAGTTGGGAGTTTGATGGTGAAAAAATAGTGCCTCAAGTTTTAGAAATAAAATCAGATGAACATCATACAAAAGTAATCTGTTTCTTATCTAAATACAAAGAAAGTATAAAGTCAGTAACAATTAAAAATGAATTTTTATTGAATGTGA
>Ga0209710_1000362_pt1 | contig 45224 bp, 47 predicted proteins | sample ArcticOcean_MG_C_5_FD_187436 | JGI IMG/M metagenome (GOLD analysis project Ga0209710, IMG submission 187436) | Marine microbial communities from western Arctic Ocean - ArcticOcean_MG_CB4_138 (SPAdes) (version 2) | ecosystem: Environmental > Aquatic > Marine > Oceanic | place: Arctic Ocean...
TTCTAATTGCTGCGATTGGGATGTTATTGAGCTTTATTTTATTACCTAAAACAGAGCTATGGTCTAAAATTAAAAATCTCAAACAAACATCTATAGCGATATCTAGTGGGATAATGGGAATGGGCGTAGGAATGACCCTTTTTATTATTGCTTTGAAAGGGGGGAATCCTGGGGTGGTTTCAGCGTTATCAAGCACGATGCCCATCATGATTATTCCTGTTTTATGGATTGCCACTAAAAATTATTCAGGCCACTTATCTGTTTTGGGAGCAATGATAACTTGTATTGGGGCTACTATAATTTTTTTAAGTTAGCCTGAGCTTTTTTCAATATTTACAATCTTAAGCTCTTTGGATTGTTTAATTTGCGATTGTAGAATTTTATTTAATGGGTCTTTACCAAGATATTTCTTAAATTGTTTATGATTTTTAGTGGCTTCATCGGTGTTTCCATCTGTAATAGCAACCAAAGTCTGTCTTAAATAATGCAAACCTTTTTGCTCTCTTGAGGTTTTGTATTTTGAATAGAAAGATCTAGGGTAAACTATAATTTTAAAAATTAAATAAATGAACAAAGTAATGACTAGTAATATGGAAAGAAGAATAATAATGGCCTGTACCATGGAGATTTCAAGCTGCCACAATCCTAGGATAATAGCTAAATCCTCCTGACCATTAAAGATATAAAATAAAGATGCATAGCCAATCAATAATAGTAAAACGATTAATAAAAATCTCATCATTTAAAATAAATTCTCCAAAAAAGATTTTTGTTCTTCGTAAGATTTTGCTATTTGATAAGTTTCTTTAAAAAAAACTTGTTGCTTGGCAGTGAGATTTTCATAATTTATAATTGCACTTAGGTAGTTTTTATTTTCTATTGCTGACATAAATGATCCTACTGAGGAAGAGGATGTTCTGGCTACAGATATTTTAAAAATATTTTCTACAATATTTTTAAACCCATTTAATTTAGTATTTTTCAAAAATTCCTCTTGAATAAAACGATTTTCATTTTTTGATAATTGTTGCTGTAGAAAAGTACTATCTGGCAACGATAAAAGTGACTGAAGTCTGGGCTCAGTAAAAAACATAAACTGACTTTGAAGTTTTGTAACATTGCTATTTCTAATTTGTTGATCATCAATATTGAGTAAGATTAAATTCATACTTTTTAATAATTCGTATGCATCTAAATCTTTTACTTCAATAATATTTTGCTGGGGCTGAACAATTACTGGTTCAGAATTTTTGGTTTGAACGTCCTGCATGGTTGAGGATAATTCTAGAATTAATTTTTCGAGATTAGCCACTTTCATTTCTAAATCTTTATTAGGATTAATCTTTTTTGCTTCTATAACTGGCTCTATTACTGGATCGGCCTTCGTAATAGTTTGTATGAAATTCTTATTATTTAAATACAAATAGGCTCCGCCTATAAATAAAATTACTATAAAAACTATTATAAAAAAGTTTCTTTTTAAAAAACTAGAATTAGTTGGAATTTTTTTATTGTCGCTCATGAATTAGAATCTATATTTTTATAATAATGAAAGTTTTAGCAATAGAAAGTTCTTGTGACGACACATCTATAGCAATTGTCGATAGTTTTAAGAAAATCAAGTATATACAGACCATTAATCATCAAAAATTTCATAAAGATTTTGGTGGAGTTGTTCCAGAAATGGCCGCTAGACAACATTTAGATATCATGGATATGATTTTAAAAAATATATCACCTCAACAGTTAAAAACAGTTGATTGTATAGCAGCAACATATGGACCTGGATTAATTGGAGGTCTCATAGTTGGTTCTAGCATTGCTAAAGGTATAGCAATTGCTCTCAATAAGCCTCTGATACCCATTAATCACTTACAAGCTCATTTATTATCACCGCGTATGGTTGCAAAGATTCATTTTCCTTATCTATGTCTCCTTGTCTCTGGTGGCAATACAGCAATCGTACTGATCGAAACTGAAAAAAAATTTAAAATATTAGGCTCTACGATTGATGACTCAGCAGGAGAGTGTTTTGATAAGGTCGCTAAATTTATGGGGCTGGGGTATCCTGGTGGTCCAGCACTTGAAAAGTTGGCAATAGGTGGTGACGCTAATGCTTTCATTTTACCCAAGCCTCTTACTAAAACTAAAAACTGTAATTTTTCATTTTCAGGTCTCAAAACATCGGCTATAAAAATCATAGGGTCTCATGATAATACAAAGGTCTTTCAAAAAAATTTTGCAGCCTCTTTTCAAAAATCTATCTCCAACATATTAAAAATCAAAATCAGTAATGCCATTGATCTATTAGATAAGAGAAATATTAATGTTAGAGACTTTTCCATATGTGGAGGAGTGGCCGCAAATAAAATTATTAATAAAGATCTAAAAGAGTTTGTTAATGAAAAAAAAATGAATTTTTACCAAGTCCCCTTATCTTTGTGTACCGATAATGCTGCAATGATTGGATGGAATGCACTTGAATTGGCTAAAACTATGGGCTTAAAGAAAAATAATTATAGCATCAGACCAACACCAAATATTTTAATTAATGAAAGCTTTATAAAATAAAAGTAGGGTTAAATTTAAAATTTATTACTTCTAAAATTTAATAATAAATTTATTATAAGACTATAATGAAAAAATCTTATTGGCTTATCAAATCTGAGCCTGGCACTTGGTCTTGGGATCAGCAAAAAAAAGATAAAACAACTCATTGGGATGGGGTAAGAAATTATCAGGCATCAAATAATTTAAAAGCTATGAAAAAGGGTGATGAGTGTTTTTTTTATCATTCCGTTTCAGAAAGATCTATCAAAGGAATTGTGAAAGTTACAAAGGAATATTACCCTGATCCAACAGACCCTAAGGCAAGATTTGGTATGGTAGATGTAACGTATGTGAAAAGTCTACCCAACGTCACACTTGATCAGATAAAAGAAGATCCTTTTTTTGATGATTTCTCACTTGTTAAGCAATCCCGTTTAAGCGTGATGCCAGTAACATTGAAACAATGGCAAAAAATTATTAAGATGTCTTCTCAATGATTAAAGAATTTCCTCTTAAAAAACCTTTACTAAATCAAAATGAATTTGATGAGATGTATCAAGAGTCCTTTCAAAATAAGGAGTTATTTTGGTCCAAAGTAGCCAAAGAGCATATTTCTTGGTCAAAAGAATTTACAAAAGTAAAAAATACTAATTTTTATGATGATGTTTCCATCAAGTGGTTTGAAGACGGTGAACTAAATGTTTGTTACAACGCTGTTGATCGCCACGCTGAAAAAAATCCAAATAATATTGCTATAATTTGGGAAGGAGATGATCCTAACCAGTCTAAAACTTATACTTACTTACAACTTCAAAAAGAAGTAAGTAAATTTGCCAATGTTCTAAAAAATATGGGTGTGCAAAAAGGTGATAGAGTTACGATCTATTTAACAATGATACCTGAAGTTGCATTTGCAATGTTGGCATGCGCAAGAATTGGAGCTGTCCATTCAGTTGTATTTGGTGGGTTTGCGCCTGAGTCCATTGCAGGACGTATTCAAGACTGTAATTCAAAATTTGTTATTACGGCCGATGAGGGAGTGAGGGGAGGAAAAATTATTCCACTAAAAAAATATATCAACTCCGCTCTTGAGAAATGTGATGATGATATAAAAACTTTAGTTATCAGCTACACAAATACTGAAGAAAAAATTCTCAAAGAAAAAGATTACTCTTTAAATGAAATGCTGGCCTCTGTTAGCGATGTTTGCAAATGTGAACCCATGAACGCAGAAGACCCTTTATTTATTTTATATACATCAGGCTCTACTGGAAAACCCAAAGGCGTACTCCACACCACGGGTGGATATTTAGTCTATGCCTCTTTCACTCACAAATACTCTTTTGATTACCACGCAGGAGATGTCTATTGGTGCACTGCTGACGCGGGATGGATTACTGGCCATTCCTATTCTCTATATGGCCCCTTAACAAACGGGGCACAGACGCTTCTTTTTGAAGGGGTTCCTAACTATCCAGATTTTTCAAGATTTTGGCAAATTTGCGATAAGCATCAAGTAAATATTTTCTATACCGCTCCCACTGTTATTAGAGCTCTTATGAAAGAAGGGAATGATTTTGTGAATCAATGCTCTCTATCATCACTAAGAATTCTAGGCACTGTAGGAGAACCAATTAATCCTGAGGCTTGGAACTGGTATGCTGAAGTTGTTGGAAAGAATCGATGTCCTGTTATAGACACTTGGTGGCAAACTGAAACTGGTGGACATTTAATTTCTCCTATACCTGGAAATAGTAAATTTAAACCAGGTAGTGCGGGACAGCCTTATTTTGGAATTGAAGCAATAATTGTTGATGATGATGGTAATATTTTAGAAGGAGAATGTGAGGGAAAGCTGTGCATGAAAGATAGTTGGCCTGGACAAATGAGAACAGTTTATGGAGATCACAAAAGATTTATTGAGACATACTTCACACAATTTAGGGGTAAATATTTTACTGGGGATGGATGTAAAAGAGATAAAGATGGATTTTACTGGATCACAGGAAGAGTGGATGATTGTATTAATGTTTCAGGTCACCTTTTAGGAACAGCTGAAATAGAAAGTGCATTTGTAGAGCATGCGCTTGTGAGCGAAGCTGCCGTTGTGGGATATCCTCATGATATAAAAGGGCAAGGCATTTATGCATATGTTACGACAAATACTGGGGTTGAAACTTCAGAAGAACTAAGAAAAGAATTAATCAATTGGATTAGAAGCAAGATTGGTCCTATTGCAACCCCTGATAAAATTCAATTTTCTCCGGGATTACCTAAGACCAGATCAGGAAAAATTATGAGAAGAATTTTAAGAAAAATAGCTTCTAATGAATCTGATCAACTAGGAGATACCTCAACACTTGCTGATCCTGATGTGGTAGAGTCGCTTGTTGTCGGATACAAACAAAACTAAGAACCCTGATATCGTTAATGTATTTAACGCTATTCAAAAAATCAATAAAGGCCAAAGTGTTGATAACGCTATCCAAGGGTTTGATGAAATAAAAAGATCTTTTATTTTTTTAACCGTACAAGAATATTATAGAAAATACTTGAATACTTTAGAAATTACTAAAAAATTTTCTCATAAAAAATCGCATCCAGACGGTATTGTTATAATTCAAATTGCTATAATTATGATTTTTTTTTCGAGAAAACCTGATCATGCTATTGTCCATGATGCAGTTGAATTTGGCAAATCTTATAAGATATCAGGATTTATAAATGCTTTGCTAAGAAAGATTCTAAGTGAAAAAGATAATCTTCAAAAAAATATGGAAACACATATGGTTGATAGTGAATTTAAAAAGCAGCTTATTAAAATTTATTCTAGTAGGAAAATATACGATTATATTTTTGAAACCTTAAATAAGAAACCTACCAACTATCAAATATCATACGATGATGATGTAGAGGCTATGTATGATTCAAGGGTATCTATTCTCAAAAATTTTGATGACTTACTAAGTAAATCATGGGTGCAAGATATTGGAAATTATGAATGCATTAGATCAGTCAGACATTTAGTAAAAGGAAAAAAAATTTTGGACTGCTGCGCTGCTCCAGGAGGGAAAAGCTTTCTTTTATCTTCTTTTGGATGTGAGGTAACTTCTCTTGATAATAATAAAGATCAAATTAATAAATTTTATGAGAATACTAACCGTCTTAACTTAAAATTAAAAATTCAAGAAGATAATTTTTTAACCTATCAACCTAAAGAAAAATTTAATTGCATTCTTTTAGACGCTCCATGTTCCTCTCTTGGAACATTTAGAAGAAATCCAGATGTTTCATTTAAAATTAAAGAAATGGCATTAAAAGATAAACAAATTTTACAATTAAAAATGTTAGAAAAGGCCTCATCTCTTGTTGATGAAAATGGTATCATTATTTATATGGTGTGTTCTTTTCACTCTATTGAGACGATTGAAGTAATTGATAAATTTTTAAAAAAAAATACTGATTTTAATACAATTAACTTAAAATCTGATAAACTATTAAAAAAAAATGATGGATATTTTATTAACCCTCTCTCCTTTAAAGATTATGGTGGATCTGACTCCTTTTTCATATCTGCATTACAGAAAAAAGTCTAGTCAATGAGTATTATTTTAGCTCCCTCTATACTTGGTGGTCCTTTTTCTAACATGGAAAAAATTATAAAAGATTTTGACCAATCAGACGCAAATTATATTCACTTGGATGTTATGGATGGAGATTTTGTTCCCAATCTAACATTTGGTCCAAAATTTATTTCAGACATAAGAAAATATACTAATAAGACTTTTGATGTTCATTTAATGATCAATCGTGTTGATAAATTTCTTCAAGATTATATTGATGCTGGGTCTGATATTATTACTTTTCATATAGAAATTGATGAGGATATAGAAAGGAATTTGCAATATATAAAATCTAAAGGTTTAAAGTCTGGTCTAGCTATTAAGCCCAATACTGACTGGAATACCATAACACCATTTATAGATTTAATAGATCAGGCGCTTGTGATGACAGTCGAGCCTGGTTTTGGTGGCCAATCTTTTATGAATAATCAACTTCTTAAAGTAAAAGAGATTAAGAAGTTATCTCAAGACAATAACCTAGCTCTTGATATTGGGGTTGATGGAGGAGTAGATAATATAACTGGACCCTTATGTATTAATGCTGGTGCAAATATTCTGATTGCAGGCTCATATCTTTTTAAGCAAGAAAATCTTATAGATGCAACTAACGAATTAAATAAAAATTTTCATAATGTTTAAATATAAAAATGTATTAATTAGTGTTTATGACAAAACAGATCTAGATATTTTCGCAAATTTTTTAATAAAGAAAAAATTTAATATTTACTCTACAGGCGGTACATCAAATTATTTGAAGCAATTAGGATTACCAGTTAAAGAAATTTCTAACTATACAAAACAAAAAGAAATATTAGGTGGGCGAGTTAAAACTCTTCATCCGAAAATTTTTGGTGGATTGCTTGCAGACAATTCTTCTTTACATCAAAGAGAATTAAAAAGTAATCAAATGATAAATTTTGATTTGCTTGTTGTGAATTTATATCCTTTTGAAGAGACACTCAAAACAACTAAAGATAATAAAAAAATTATAGAGATGATAGATATAGGTGGGCACAGTTTAATAAGAGCTTCTGTGAAAAATTACCAAAAGATAATGACAATTATTGATCCCAATGACTACAAAACATTTATTAAGACTTACAAGACCATTACCAGTAAAAATAAAAATTTTGCTATCAAGGCCCTTGAACATGCTAATAAATATGATCAAAATATTTTAAATTGGTTTAAGAAAAATGATTCAGAAAAATTAGAAACCTTTGATCTGCGTTATGGTGAAAATCCTCATCAATCAGCTCACGCAAAAATTCGTAAAAATTCATTTGAGCAAATTAGTGGGGAGAAAAAACTTAGCTATAATAATCTATTAGACTTAGATGCAGCCATAAATATTATTTTTCATGCACCAAAAACAAATAAAAATATGGTCACAATTGTAAAACATAACACTCCTTGCGGAGCTGCAATTCATAAAAATCAGAAGAAAGCATTTGAATTAGCTTTATCTGGAGATCCAATCAGTGCCTTTGGTGGTATTGTCGTATTCAATAAAAAAATTGAAAAAAATGCAGCAGAAATAGTTACTAAGGGATTTTATGAGGTAATTGCCTCGACAGATTTTAGCGCGGAAGCACTTTCAATATTATCTAGAAAAAAAAATCTTCGGCTATTAAAAATTAACAAAAAGCTTCCAAAATTAGAAACCAAATCCATATTTGCAGGATCGCTTCATCAAGGTATGGATTTGTTGCCTATTAAAGTTAAAAAAATTCATGGAAGTAATTTAAATGAAGCTTTAGACATTAAATTTTTTGTCCACGTTTTAAAATTTGTAAAATCTAATGCCATAGCTATTTTTGATAACGAAAAACTCTTGTCTCAATGTGGTGGACAGACATCAAGAATTGATGCCTTGCGTAATTCAATAAATAAACTAAAGCAATTGCATAAAATTAATTTTAATAAACCTTTGTATTTAATTTCTGATGCTTTTTTTCCATTTGAAGACTCACTCAAGTATATTCAATCAACAAAGTTAAATATAAACATATTTGCTCCTATGGGTTCTATTAATGATCATAAGATTATTACTTATGCTGAAAAAAATAAAATGACTCTTTATGAGTTAAATCATAGACATTTCAAACACTAATGAAAATTATAAAAAATACGCCACCTAAAAAAGATTATATTTTAATGAAGCGTTACCAATGTGTTAAAATTATAAAAAAAGTCTCTACGAAATTAACTGATGATTTTTTTAAAGTTTTTCCTGAAGAAAAACGAGGTCGTAAGTCTTTTAAATCCAAAGAGAAAGAGATTATGACTTTAATGGCATACAATGAATTAATCGAAAAAGGTAATAAAGTTATGTGCGATTGTATAGGCAATACGAAAGAACTTTTAAAAAATGAACGGTTAGAAGTATCTGCATCTTTTTATAAAAAAATATGAATTTAAATAATTCTATTCCTCTTTTTGTAGATTTAGATGGAACAATAATTAAAGAAGACATTGGCCAGATTGCTATTAAAAAAAAGATCAAAGATAATATTTTTAATATTTTTGGGATTTTAGTAAGATTTTTATTATTTGGTAAACCTAGCGTAAAATTTTATGTTTCCAAAAATTTTCAAGTAGATTTTGATAAGCTTCATTTTAATCAATCTTGCATAAATTTTATAAAGGAGGCCAAGAAGCTTGGACGCAAAGTTTTTCTAATTTCTGGGTCTCAAGAAATAGTTATTAAGGTAGTTGCAAATAAATTAAATATTTTTGATGGCGTTTATGGCACGAGAAAAAACTACAATATGATCAGTTATAACAAAGTTAAATTTATTCATGATACATTAGGGTTTAAAAAGTTTGATTATATTGGTAATAGCCATCAAGATCTTAAGGTTTGGGAATATTCAGAAAATGTTATCTACACTAACGTCAATGAGACTTTACTTTTAAAAATAAATGCAATGAATAAAAATAAGGTATTCATTAATCCAATTTTTCACTGAAAATATTTCTTATTGATAATTTCATTTATTCTTAAGATTGGTTCTTCCCATAAGTAGAGTTCTTTTTGCTTAAAAATATTAATTGATTTGTACCACTGACTTACTTGATTTATTTGATGCTCCCAATACCATATTAAGGAGCCAGTCTTTGGAATAATTAAGTAAGTTTCTTTACCAAGTGCCCCGGCTAAATGAGCATTAGAATTGCTTGATGTAACAATAATATCACATGAACTTATGAGTGATGCTAAACCTTCCATATCGCTAAAATTATCTATATCAGAAGTATCTAAAATATTTGTTTGAAATTTGTCTTTTATATAATTTAAATCCTGTTCAACATTGCCATATTGTAGGTTGATAAATTCTATATTTTTATTTTTTAAAAGAGGCTCTAACATTTGCAATTCAAAACTTTTCCCATTACCAATAAATGCATTATTGCTTTTCCAACTAATACCACACTTTATTTTATTTTTTGAAACTCTTGACTTCATTAAGTTTGTTTTTTCTAAGTTTGGAATTAGATATTTTTCTTTTATATTTTGAAAGTAAGAGGATTTTGATCTAAAAATTTTTCCAAGATTACACATTGGTAAGTATGTATCAAATTGGCTCTCATCTATACTAGTCCCTCTTTCAATAAACGATATATCTGGTAATGATCTTTGAAAAATACTTAATATCTTAGGCTCAATAGTAACTGATACATCAATATTGAGATCCTGAAACTCCTGCAATAGGGAATAAAATAATATTTGGTCTCCGACACCTTGTTCACAAGTTACTAGAAGTTTTGAGATTTTTTTTGAAGGATCCCAAATAGGAATATTATAATTTGGTAAATCTAATCCCATGGGTACTTCTTTGTTAAATCTCCAATCATAATTAATCCAGCCATTATTAAAATCACTAATGGCTAGTTGAGTTTGCGCAAGATTAAGATACGCCCTTGCATGCTTAGGATTTAAAGAGATGACTTCTTTGAAATTCTTAATAGCCTGATTTGGATTTCCTAAATTATCGTGACAATTACCTAAACCAAATATTGCCTCTTCATATTCAGGGTTTATATTTACAGCTTTTTGGTAATGATCTAGAGATTTTTCATAAAGTTTCATCTTAAAATAAGACAAGCCTAAATTATTATAAATTTTTTCATCGCTTGTACTAATCTGATTAGCTTTATTGTACTGAGTGATTGATTTTTCATATTTTTCCTGTTGTTGATATAAATTACCAAGGTTAACTAAAGCTGGAATAGAGCGTGGATCATATTTTATTGCTAATAAGTAATTATTTTCTGCTTCTTTGTGGCTATTAATTCCCTCATAAGCTATAGCTAAGTTAAAGTAAAAAACTGTGTTTTTTTTTGATAGAGAAATTAATTTATTTAATATGTTAATCGCCAATTCAAATTTTCTTGACTGAAGAAAAATATTAGACGTTATGTATAGGCCTTCGAGATTATTAGGATCTATCTTTAATATATCATTACAAATTATAATAGAGCTTTTATAATTACCCTCATTAAAATGTGTTTTTGCATCATTAATCAAATTGGATAAAGATATATTCATGTATATGTATTATTATTAAGACTTAAGATTGTTGAAAATACAACTATTTTAAATTACAAAGGTTTATATGAATAAAAATGTATTTGTTGGATACGATACACGCGAAGACATAGCTTATCAGGTATGTGAACATGCCATACATTCTTCATCTAAAAATATTAATGTTCAGCCTCTTATTCTAGATGAATTAAGAGATAAAAAATTATATTGGAGGGATATTGATAAATTAGGCTCTACAGAATTTACTTTTTCAAGATTCTTGGTCCCTATATTAATGAATTATAATGGATGGGCTTTATTCTGCGATAGTGACATTTTATTTATCGAAGATTTAAATAATTTATTTGAACTTACTGATGACAAGTATGCAGTGATGTGTGTTCAGCATGACTATACTCCAAAAGAAGGTCTTAAAATGGACGGTAAAGCTCAAACATTATATCCAAGAAAAAATTGGAGTTCATTAGTTCTTTGGAATTGCTCCCATCCAAGTAATAAAAAAATCACACTTGATTTAGTCAATGATAGTAAGACTACTGGAAAATACCTACATAGATTTAGTTGGTTAGATGATCAAGAAATTGGAAACTTACCACTGCAATGGAATTGGCTCGCAGGTTGGTATGAAGAACCAAAAGATGGAAAGCCAAAAGGCATACACTACACAGAAGGCGGGCCATGGTTTAAAGAATATAGAGACTGCGAGTATCACCAGAATTGGAAAAATATACTTAACTCAATGATGGAAATTAATTCAACAAAGTGATTTTTTATATCACTACCATATTAGTGCTCGTTGGTCTTTTCCTTATTTATTACCTTTATAGCGGCCCTTCAAAAATAGAAAGAGAGATTAGAAAGAGTGGGGGTATTCATAATTGTTTCTACTGCAAAAAAGAGATTCATATAAACGATCAAAATTGTAAGTATTGTGATAAAGTTAATTATTCTGGACTAAGAAAAAATCGAAAGTATCAATTTTTTGTCATTCTAATACTAGCATCTATAGGACTTGTAAGATTTTATGATAAGATGATGGTTACATATTAAGATGACAACAACATTTGTATCTTCTATGAATATGAATCTGTATAATCACTATGGGAGTGTTTTTTTAAGTGAGTTTGAAAAATATTCAAATGATGACATAAATTTAATCAATGTATTTGAAGGCGATATACCTGCAGTACTTCATAAAAATAAAAAAATATTTACGATACCTCTTCAAAGTGAACAACACGTTAAATTTCAAATGTTTTTTGGACGCTTATGGGAAGCAAACGGGCTGAGGATAATCCATCAAAAAAAAAATAATAATGAACAGACCTTCAACTTAAATTGGGACTATAAGTTTAATGCAATGAAGTTTTCATTTAAAATTTTCTCAATTTTTCTGGCATTAGAACATCAGAAAATGGGTGATAATTTTATTTGGATTGATGCAGATATGCGATGCCTTAAACGTTTCGGTGCTGATGGTATTAATAAATTTATGCCCAATGAAGACCAGATAATGTCATATCTAGGTAGAAAAAGTCATTATTCAGAATGTGGCTTTTTAGGATTTAATAATAATCACGCACAAACGAGTAAGTATTTAAATAGGGTCAAAGATATATATACGACAGGAGAAATTTTTTCTCTAGATGAGTGGCACGATAGTTGGATTTGGGACCATGTCAGAGGAGAGTTTGAGAACAAAGGAAATAAATTTAAAAATATTTCTACTAATCCTAATGCTGATCACCCATTTGTAAATTCTGGTCTTCAAGAGTTTTTTGATCATTTGAAAGGACCTGAGAGAAAAAAAATGGGCAAATCTTTTGACTATGATTATGTAGAATAATATTTATCGCCATTATGTTTTCATCTTTTTTTAAAAAAAAACAAGTACCAGTTGGCTTGCTTACTGATCATTTTATGAATCAAACAGTGGTTAAAAGTTTTATGACAGGATGTGCTGGGGAATTAATTGATGTCAATAATTTTAAATCATTAGATAAAAAAAAATTGGTAGTATCTTACGGAATACTAAGAGGGGTTTCTGAAGCTTTAAAATATTTAAATAATTTTCTGTACATTGATCATGGTTATTTTAGGGGATCACAAAGATTATTCAACAGACAAGGTACTATCATTAACGATTTAGACGGTTATTTTCGTATTGTTTGGAAGGGCTATTATTATACAAAACTTGGAAATTTTGGCTCATCAAGATTTCAAAAATTAAATTTATATATCAACGATCAAAGAAAAAGTGGAGATTATATAATCCTATCTGAACCTTCAGCTAATACAGTAGAATTTTTAAATTTAAAGGACTGGACTAATCAAACAATTTTAATACTGAAGAAATACACAGATAGAAAAATAATAATTCATAATAAAAAATCTGATACAAAACTTAAAGATCTTCTTAAAAATGCTTGGGCGTTTGTTAGTCCTCAATCAATGGGTGGGTTTGAAGCAGCTTTAAGTGGAGTGCCGGCGCACTTCACACATGGAGACTTAACTTCAATCAACTCTCTTAGAAATATTGAATCTGGAGAAATTAAAGCACAAGATTTTTATAACTTAGCATATAGCCAATGGACTTTGGATGAGATGAAAAGTGGTGAAGCATGGGATCATATAAGTAAAAATATAGTACTTTAAATTATAGTTCTAGTTAGACTAAGTTGTTCAACTCTAGTTTCATAAATTGGGTGCAGTCTTACGACTGTTGGAACTGTTACTTTTATATTAACAATTTTGTTTCCAAGTTGAATATCTGCAGGTAAAAAACCATTTTTTTCAATCCATTTAATAATTTTTTTAGCCGCTTTGGGTTTTATTATATAGGAGTAGGCGCCTCTCATGTAATTTCCAGTCTCGTTGAGATCTAGATTTTTTGTTTTATCATTAAAATACTCTCTAACTTCAATATTTTTATCACTCTTAAGATTTTTAGTATAATCTATATCATAAGGATCTTCGTTATCTAATTTTAGAACATCGTCAAACGTATCTAATATATTAATCGGCAGGTCTCTAATAAAATATCCATCATGCTCTAATATAAGATACGGTTTATTTTCTTTAACGCATTGCAACCAAAGCAAGTAGTGGGAAAAAAAACAACCAAGAACACCCCTTCTTCCCCCTTTAAAAAAATATTTTGGCTTAATTTGAAAATCACTCATATATTTTTCTACGTCATGTCCATGCACTCCCTTAAAAGGTATAATGTTTACATTAAATAATTTTCCTTGCTCAATACAAGACTGTGAAACTTTTTGACTAATGTCGACATTTGGTAAGTATATTATTTTTGAAATAATATTTGTTAACATATTTACATTATACATAACCAAAATGAGACTTAAAACGTTTATTTTTTATACATAATAATTATCATTTTTAATATAAATTTTCATTATAAGTTAAAAATATAAAATTTAGGTACAACTGGTATTTCCCAGATACAGAGGAACATTTTATAAAATATTTTGATGTTAATAAGGACACTAACTAATATCAATAGATACAAAGGCTTAACTCTTTCAGTCACGTTGAAAACTTTCGTAATGCAATTGATGTTGAAGCTAATATTGGCTTATGGGCAAAAGATATCTGTAAAAAATTTCAACGCGCTTATTTGTTTGAGCCTCACAAAAAGAATTTGCAGTGTTTAAGAAAGAACTTAGAAAATCTTATAAATTATGAGTTTTATGAATGTACCCTTTCTAATAAAAAAGATTTATTTAATTTACATGTTTATCCGGAAGGGCTAGGCGGTAATACTATTAGTCCGCCGCATGGTAGTTCGAGTGATATAACAGAAAAAGTGCAAGCAAATGTTTTAGATAGCTATAATTTTAAAAATGTAGACTACATAAAAATTGACGTACAATTTCATGAGCTTGAAGTGCTTGAAGGATCATTAGAAACTTTAAAAAAAAATAATCCTGTTTTATGTATTGAGGCAGCAAGAAGAGATCAGGAAGAGCTAAGTTATGTTAAAAAAATTGTAGAATTGTTAAACGGACTTAATTATAAGATTGTTGGGGAAGCTGGAAAAGAATTATTTTTCAAGAAATAGCTTTAATATTAAGACTAATATTACTCTCATAGAGATCTCGAAGATAAATGACTACTGCTATCCAAATAAAAATAAAACCGATTAGTTTAATTAATGAAAACAGTTCATTATAAAAATAAAAACCAAGTAAAAATTGAAGTGTAGGAGTAACAAAAAAAATCATGCCTGATGGTCCTAATCCGCTGAGTTCTACTCCCTTTACATATAAAAATAGAGGAATGACAGTCATGGGGCCAGCAAGAAGAATTAATAATGATAATGGGATATTAGAGACATTAAAATCATTTGTGCCATTTTTTACTAAAAAATAGAAAGCAATTAATGCAAATGGTAAAATAAATAAACTCTCTACTAAAAGTCCCACATCAGTATCGACATTGATTTTTTTTCTAATTAAATTGTAGAGCGCCCAAGTGATAGCCACTATGATACCAACCCACGGTAGAGAATCTACACTATCTAATAATAAAAATAAGATCGAAATTGCTACTAAAATAATACAGAGAACTCTTTTTCGGTTTAGCTTTTCTTTAAAAAAAAAATGTCCCAATAAAACACTTAATATTGGCATGATGTAATAACCAAAACTTGCATCAATAATTTTTTCTGTTGCAACCGCGTAAATCCATACCGACCAATTTGAAAAGACTAAAATGGCTGAAATAAATAATCCTAAAATATTTTTCCATTTAGAAATAATAATCAAGAAAATATTCCATTTGGAGAAAAAAGAAGTTGTTATGATTAAAGTTAGGGCTGTCCATAAACATCTATGAATCACAACTTCTATATGGCCTATAAAGGCGATATGTTTAAAATAGATAACGCCTAGAAAGCCCCACCAAAAGGAACCTAAAAAAATATGTATTAGTCCCTTATTAAAGTCGTTTTGCATATTTGAAACATATTGATTTAATTTATATTTACAAATCTATTGGATCAGAAATTATAATTTTTTTTGATTTATTACTACATCTACAAGTACAGCTATTAAAAGATTTAGCATTGTTATTCCACAAATTATTATAAAGCTAAAAAAGTATATCCATGCCCACCAATACACTTCTTGCAGCGGAAGCATAACTTGCTCCCAAGAAGATAATGTTAGCACCTGGAAGAGAGTGATCATAGATACTCCCAAGTCATTCCATCTTTGTGGAATATCATTACTAAATAGTATTGATCCTATAGTTGCATAAATGTAGAGAATGATAAAAAGTAATAGGCTAACATAAAATACTCTTTTTACTGAACCGAGTAATGCCTCAATTATTAGTTTAAGTTCAGGAATTATGGAAATAATTCTTAAAACTCTGAAAACCCTTAAAAGTCTTAAAAGGAGATAGCTTGAGCTATTTGGTATAGGTATAAGGGAAATCAAAACAATTAAGGTATCAAAAATATTCCAACCACTTTTAAAAAATTCTTTTTTATTTGGCTCACCAATAAATCGAATAAAAATTTCTACAAGAAAAAATATTGTAATAAAGTAGTCAAGAAGATTAATAATATTTTTGGTAAATGTACTTAACTCATATGTGGTTATTCCAATTGTAAAGGCGTTAAATATAATAATACCTATGACAAGATATTGAAATAATTGGCTTTCTTTTAAATTAAAAAAGAGTTTGTGCATATCTAAATTACTCATATCACACAAAAAACTAAATTTGAATATTTTGTTAAAGATAACGCCACAAAGAATAGCTTTCTATGATGGCGTGAAATCAGAAAAAAATTGTCAGAAATTACTAGATCAAAATACGTGTGAAAATCTTATTTCTCAAAATATTAAAGAATATAAATTGTTTTTACATGACTCAGAAGATAAAGAATTGCATATGAGATCTATATGTAAAATTACACCAGCAAATTTTGAAACAGTAACAACACAAGGTGACTACGAACACCTATGTAATTAATTATAATTCCCTCAACATTCCTCGTGGTTGGTGGTAGAATAATTTTGGTCAAAACTTTTTAAAATGAAAAAGGGAATTGATAAGCCTTATCGCTCACCCACGCTCCCTTTAAAAATATTAAAAGAAATATCGTCAATAAAATTAAGGACCAAATGCAACTGAGAATGCATCAGAACAACATAAACTATGGGATTTTTGGAGCGGGCGAAGGGATTCGAACCCTCGACATCTTCGTTGGCAACGAAGTGCTCTACCACTGAGCTACGCCCGCTTAGACGTGGTATATTTGATATCTAACCCATAAGTACAAATCAAGACTTATTTTAATTAAACCCTTGTTTTATTGACAAAAATTACCATTTATATTTTATGAGCTTTATTAAAGATATTAATCAGGACGAATTTTTAAAAGACGTTGTAGAAGCCTCGAAGACAACCCCTGTATTAGTTGATTTTTGGGCGCCTTGGTGTGGACCATGTAAGCAACTTACTCCTTTATTGGAAAAGTTAGTTAATCAACAAAATGGAAAAATTCTTTTAGTAAAAATTAATGTTGATGAAAATAATGAATTATCTACAAAATTAAATATTCAATCTATTCCTACTGTATACGCATTTGTTGATGGTAAGCCTATCAACGCATTTCAAGGAGCACAAACTGAAGCGGAAATTCTAAAGCTTATAACGCAGATGCTTGATAGCGCTCCAGGCAATGAAGTTCCTAAGTTACTTAAAGAAGCTAACGATAATTTTAAAGAAGAAAAATTTCAAGAAGCTCAAGCCCTTTATGAACGGTTGCTAGGTATGGACTCAACAAATGTAGAAATTATTATTGGATTAATGAGGTGTTATTATCAATTAGGAAATATTGATGATGCTTTAGAGCTTTATGAATCTTTAACTGATGAAATAACCGCTAATGAAGAAATATCTAAACTGAAAAAAATATTAGACTCCTCTAAAGTGGGCGCTGTTGATACTGCCGTTTTAAATATATTAAGTGAATTTGTTAATAAAAATCCTAAAGATAAAGATAAAAGACTTGAGCTGGCAAATATGTTTCTAGTAAATCAAGAAATCGAAAAAGGGTTTGATCATTTATTAATCCTATTTGAACAAGACGCTAAATGGAAAGAGGAAACAGCGAAAAAAAAATTATTAGAATTTTTTGACGTGTTAGGATTTAATGATCCCAATGTAATTGTGGCTAGAAAAAAATTATCAAGTATTATGTTTAAATAAAAGATGGAAAAAGATACAAAAAATTTATTTGAAATTGGAATGAGTGATATTCCAGACCATTTACCTTTGTTTCCTTTAGATAATGTTCTCTTACTTCCTTTTGGTAAGTTACCTTTGAATATTTTTGAGCCCCGTTATATTAAGATGGTTTTGGACTCATTAAAAAAGCAAAGACTGATTGGAATTGTTCAACCTAAAGATAATAGCGGTACTTTTTTTAACATTGGCTGTATAGGAAAAATCACTTCTTTTATAGAAACACCAGATAATAGAATTGTTTTAAATCTAGATGGTATTTGTCGTTTTAAAATTTCTGATAGTCAGCTTTCGCAAGGTGGATACCATAACGCAAATGTTGAAACTGTTGATTTTATTCATGATATTAACTTAGTAGAGCCTATGATTGATAGGGAAGGCTTAATTAAAAAATTTGCACAATTTTTCAAGATTAAAAAATATGATCTTGATTTAAATATTATTGAAGAAACTTCTAACCTTCAATTATTAAGTACTCTGACTATGCTTGCCCCTTTTAATAAAATAGATAAGCAGGCAATATTAGAAGCACAGAATTTAATTGATCGGCTTAAAGTCATTAACACTATTTTAGACCTTAATACCTTTAGAGTTGTTGGCAGCACTTCCCAACACTAATTAATAATTTTATTGATTCCCATCGCTTGTTTAATAAATAGCGTTCTTAGAAAACTTAATCTTTTTAATGCCTTTAAACTATTTGACCCAAAAAAATTAGCAAGAGGCGTATGAAGTTGAAATGTTTTATTAATGACTTCTGTGAAAGCAAAATAAAGATAACTTTCTATTTTTCTTCTTGAATAATAAATAGAATTAAAATTTTTTGAATCTAGTGATTTGCTATTTAAAAGATTCAGAAAGCTTTGAATATCTTTTACTCCCAAGTTCCAACCCTGACCTGCAACAGGATGAATTGATCTGAAACTATCTCCAATAAAAATAAGATCTTTATATTTTTTTTTAGGGTTAAATAAATAGGGATTAATGGGATAGGAAAAAATATTTTTATTTAATTTAATATTTCCATGTGTTTTTTTAAAATTTTTACTAATTACTTTTTCAATAGAGGGCTTAGAAATTAAATCTGAAGTAGAGTATATAAATGTTGAAAACTTGTCAGATTTATGTGGTGCTGGCAATATTGCTAATGGTCCTTGCTTTGTAAAATTTTCATAAGCGATATTATCATGACTTTTTTGATGATTAAAAAAACCTACATGAGCTTTTTGACTAGAAGAGCCATCTAAAAAACAATAGGGATCCATTTGCTCTCTAAACTGTTTACCTCCTGCTATAATGATTTTTTTAAAAGAATAGTTTTTATTTTTTATTTGAATATTTTCATCAGTTTTTAGCTGATCCAAATCAATCAAAGTCTTATCGATGATTGACTTTTGGCTAATTAAAAAATTATGAGCTGTTGCGAGTAGCTCTTTATTGTAAATAACGCTACCCATGCTTTCTTGTTGCTCTTTAAAGACTAATTCATCGCTATTGAGGAACGTTTTTATAGAGATTTGATCGATATTTGTAAATTGATTGTTAAGTTTTTCCCATAAATTAATTGATTTTAAGAAATCTCTAGAATTTGCATTTACAGCTAATGTTCTTTGGTCAGAGAATGCTCTATTAGATAGATTTTCCTTTTCTATGATAAGAATTTTGTATTTCTTTTTTATTAGAGCAATGCCCAACAATGAGCCAAGAAGACCCGAACCAACTATAAGGCAATCATATTTTAGTATTTTATTTTTCATTCTTGTGCATATATTAATTTTATATCATGAATAATAAGATTTTTCCTAATTCCTTCTCAGATGCCCTTTCAAATTTTTATAGATGGTTTTTATTTTTCTTATATTTTTTGATTTTTGGCATTTTCTCACTTTCTTTATTTTCATTTAACCAGTTGGACACATCGCTTCTTTTTATATCATCAGCTCCAGTAACAAATTATTTGGGTATATACGGCTCCTATTTATCAAGTTTTTTAATTTATTGCTTTGGCTTTTTTACTTGTTTCATTCCTGTATTTTTTTTATTGGCATCAATTCATCAAATAACTAAATCCTATTTAAATTTTATATTTCTAAGATTTTTCTTATTTCTTATTTCTTTAATACTTTTTGAACAATTTTTTATATTTTACGACTATTCCATAAATTTTTTTGGAATTGATTTTCTGTGGGGGACAATAAGTATTTATTTGAGTAATTTTTTTATTAATAAGTATGTTGTTGTTATTTTTTCTTTTATTGGTCTGGCTGGATTATTATTTTCAACTAATGTGTTATCTCTCATAAATTTTAAAATTCCAAAGCTAAGTTTTAAAAAATCGTTAGAACCTAATGTAACTATTAGAAAATCAGAACCAAAAATATCTAAAAAAATTATTCCTGATACTCCCTATGAAGAAGTTGAAGTAAAGGCCTCCTCAACAAGAAAATCTAGATACACAAGACCTTCTCTTGAAATTTTAAATAATGCTCAAGCCTCTACTGGCGAAAAAGTAAACAAAGAAGTGTTAAAAGAAGACGCAAATTTTATTGAAGGTATTTTTGGTGATTTTAATATTAAAATTGAAGTGATTAACATCAAGGTCGGTCCTGTAATTACTCTCTATGAAGTGTTGCCTGCTCCTGGAATTAAAATTAATTCTATTATTAATTTAGCTGATGATATCTCTCGGAGTATGGGAGCCACTTCGGTTAGAATAGCTCAGGTTTATGGAACTAAGTTTATTGGTATTGAAATACCAAATAAACAAAGGGAGATGGTGACTATAAAAGAACTATTAGCTTCCAATGAATTTAAAAAAACTAATCATAAAATTCCTATCTGCATAGGCAAAGACATTACCGGAAATACAAAAGTGGTAGATTTATCTAAGATGCCTCACTTATTAGTGGCAGGAACAACCGGGTCAGGAAAATCTGTTTTTATTAATAGTTTGTTAACAAGTATGCTTTATCAATTCGAACCTTCTGAATTAAGGCTCATTCTTATTGACCCCAAAATGATTGAGCTGAGTGTGTATAACGACATTCCTCATTTGTTAACGCCGGTTGTAACTGAACCTAGAAAATCCATCATTGCTCTTAAGTGGGTTTGTAATGAAATGGAAAATAGATATCAACTTATGAATGAAGTTGGATGTAGAAGCCTTGAAAATTTCAATGATCAAACTGATGAAAAAATGCCTTTTATAGTTGTTGTGATTGATGAAATGGCAGACCTTATGATGACAGCAGGAAAAGAAGTAGAACATTATGTCCAGAGACTGGCTCAAAAAGCTAGGGCGTGCGGAATACATTTAGTGATGGCAACTCAGAGACCAAGTGTCGATATCATTACAGGAAGCATTAAAGCTAATTTTCCTTCCAGGATTAGTTTTCAGGTTGCAAGTAAATACGATAGTAGAACAATTATAGGAGAAGTAGGGGCTGAACAACTATTAGGTAACGGGGATATGCTTATGATGATTAATGGTAGTGGGGTCATTCGGTATCAATCAGCATTCATGTCCGATAAAGAAGTTCAAAAAATGATCTCTGAAATCAAAGCCAATCAGGCCACTCAATATGTAGAAGAAATAGGACGAATACTAGAAAGCGACGGACTAGAAGACGCCAGTTCACAAATTAGTGACGAGGATGAAGAGCTAGTAACAAAATCGATTGATTTAATTAAAAATAGTGGAAGAGCCTCAACTAGCTACTTACAAAGAAATTTTCAAATTGGATATAACAAAGCGGCACGAATTATGGAAGTTCTTGAAGACAGAGGTGTGGTATCAAAAGCCAGTCAAACCGGAAAAAGAGAAATATTAATATCTAACTAATGTCTAATTTTATAGCTCCTCTTACAGTTTTGAAATTTAATTTATAATTACTAAAATCAGAAATGTGATTTCTTAAATTTGTTAGGTGTGTGTCTAGTTTATTATCTGAAATGTTTTTATCCCTAACCCAAATAAATTCATAAAGTTTTTTCTTTTCTATTCCCCCTTCAAAACAAACAAGGTTAAATAGTATTTGATTTTGTGTTTCGCTGAGTAATGTATTCTTTTCATTAAATTTCAAAGAGCCATCAAATGGAAAATATTCCATAGGGCCAATCCTGACAAAATATTTTTGTTGAAAAATATTAATTTTATTCATGATTTCAGAAAAATGAAAAGGCTTGGACATGTTAATGGGATCTTGATTGGGACACGATATTTTTATTTCATTTTCAGATGATAAAAAATTTAAAGTTAAAAGACGATGGCCCTTCTCGTTTAGTATGATACTGGGTGTTATTTTAGAAATGTTTTCTTCTAGAAAATTTAAAAGATAGGGATCGTTTGAGTTAATGCTTAAAAACATTAACGATACTCAAAGACAGGATTAAATTTAAAAAAAATATTATTAATTGGTTTATCAAGAATGCAATTCTTTAGATACAAACTAAGTCTTGCTCTTTTACTATCTATAGAAATTCTTTTAATAAAATTATTTAAGCTATTCAACTCGATTTTTATATGAGTATCTTTTTCTTTAAAGTTTTTTTTTATATCAGGGAACTGGTTTGCTAATTTCATAATGATTTGAATTGCATCTAAATTATTTTTAATATTTTTTGACGTATTGGTTTTTTTGTCAAATAAATATGTTTCTTCTCCCTCAACAAATATGATAAATAAATCATCGTTGTGGTATTCGTATCTTAATTTATTTTTTTTTAATAAAACTAGGCCTTGGTTTACCGTTCCATTGGAATGAACCTCTTCAAAGTCACAACTAAACTCCAATGCTTGAAGATGCGATGAGAATATAAAGGGCATCATGAAAACTAATGTTAACAAAAATCTATTCATCATTGAAAAGTAAAGACCCAATTCTAATACAATCTGTTTGATATTGTAGAGCAGAAAGATAATCGCCGCTCATTCCCATGCTTAATAATAGATTAGAATTAATGGTATTTTTTAGTTCTAACATTTTATGAAAATAAACATCTGGCTCTTTGCCATTAGGGGGGATGCACATTAATCCTATTATATTGAGTCCTTTCTTAATTGCATAATCATAAAGGCTTTTGGTTTGCTCTGGGTGAACTCCCGATTTTTGATCTTCTTTTCCTATATTAACTTGAAGATAGAATTTTTTAGCTCTCATTGATTCTGAATAATTTTTTGAAATTTCTTTAATCAGTTTTTCTCTATCCACGGACTGGATTACATCAAACACCTTCAACGCTTGCTTAACTTTATTTGTTTGAAGGGGGCCGATGAGATGAAGCTCAATATCATGATAATCTTTTCTTAATTCATCAAATTTTTTCTCTGCTTCTTGAACTTTATTTTCACCAAAAAGGAGTGCCCCTTCTTTTAGAGCCTGTCGTATAATCGATTCAGATCTATTTTTAGACACAACCATTAGTTTTGACAATGGGAGTTGTTGTATAATTAAACTACTAATTTCTTTATAAGTTTTTTGATTAAAATTCATACTGCTCTATTGGTGATGAGCTAATTTGATGTGCGTTCAGAAAAATATTTTTCAATTATATCTCCACAATCTCTATCTATTATTTTTTTTTCTTTGTTAGATAATTCTAATGAGGTTTTATTTTTTTCGTTTGATTTAAACTGCTCGGCTATTTTACTGATTTCTAATGGATTAATTTCCACTTCTAGCCCTGACTCTTTCAGGTGGGCTGCAATCTCAATCAGCTTATCTTCCGTTTTATTATATAAATCATCGTGATAAATAGTGAGTCCCCTTAAAGATATTTGAACATTTTCATTTGTCCAACTCGACACATTAGTTGACCAAGAACTAGAATTTTCTGGAAATAATAATTTTTTTCCATCTTTGCTCACTTCTCTCATCGTTGGTTTATTTTCAAGATTACATAAAAGATTTAATGCTGCTTGAGCTGTCAGACCTTCCTGTTTTAATTCACTAAATATTTGATAGGGATGTTTAATAACATAAAATAAACATCTAGTTAACTTATGGTGAGTAAAATGAATTTTATTATTATATTCAAAGAAGGCGCTGTTTGTATTTAACAACTTTACTCCCGGATAATGAATGTCAATCATCATTTGAAAGTAATAGTGTGACTTCAAAAAAATATCATTAAAGGAATGATACTCATTAATCTCTTTTTCTTTTAAAATTTTTAAAACCTCTTCATAAAAATCAAAATTTTGTATTTGAGTATTTGCGGTTAGTTGAAAGATTTGAGAAATAAAATTAGATAAAATATTTGTGTCTTTTTTTATAAACGAATTTGCCCAAACAATATTTTTATTAAAGAGAAAATTTAATTCTTCATTTTCTATAAATTCGAATGAATTATACTTGATGTATTTATTAGCCAGATCTCGGTCCATTTTTTTTAGCTCTTCATAGTTTTTTTTAAAATCAGTGAAATCTTTCTTCTCTATTGATTGATTTAATAAATCACTGGTATATTTTAATTTTATTTTATTTAAGAAACTCATTGTGTAATTGTCCTGATATGTTCTATATTTAAATTATGAATGGTAATTTTCAAGCTATTATTGATGCGATCAAAAGGCAAGAACATCATCATGCAGAGAATTTATGTTGGGCGGCTCTCAAAAAACAACCTAACTCTTCAGAATTGAACAAGTGGTTAGGCATCTCCCTCCTTCAGCAAAAAAAATATGAAGGTGCTATTACTTCCCTCCTCCAATCATTGCCAGATAAAAAAAATGACTTTGATGTAATAAACAACATAGCCTTTGCTTATCGTCACGTAGAAGACTATGCAAATGCAATAGTGTATTTGGATAAAGCTGAGGTCATCAAACCCAATCAATATGCGGTAACAATGAACAGAGCTCATATTTCTTTTAATCTAAAGAACTATGAGGAAGCCTTTCAGCTAACAGAGAAATGTTTTGATTTTATAAAAAATACACCAAAAAGTGAATTTGCGTCTCATCAGAACCTTATGAGCCTCTATGTTGAAATACAATTAGCTAGAAATAAAATTAATGAAGCAGTAGATTTAATGCAAAAAGTCTTAAAAGAGAAATTTGAAGCTAAAGTATTTTATAACCTGGCAAATACCGATCCTAGTAAAATTCATGAAAAATTAAAAAAAGAAGCTGAAGGTTTTGCGTCTAATGAAAGTCAATTTTTTTTAAATAGAGCTGCTGCTTTTTTAGGATTAGGGAGAATTTATGAGAAAGAAAAAAAATATAAAGAGGCCTTTGAAAACTATAAAATTGGAAATAAAATTAAATCAGAAAAATTAAGATTTAAACCTTTTTTAGCCCAAGAAAATATTAAAGAAAATATTAAATATTTTAATAAAAATCGTTATGAAGAATTTTATAAAGATTTTGATACGGAATATATGACGAGGGGAGAAAATATTGTTTTTGTTGTGGGAAATCCTAGGTCCGGCACAACTCTTGTTGAATCTATTCTTGGCAGTTCTGACAAGGTAATGTCTGCTGGCGAGCTTAATGCTTTGGTAAGAATGGCGCCGGTTACATTTGAAAATATTATGCCAGAAAAAATTCAAGAAATAGGAGATGAATATCTTAGAATTTTAAAAAACTACAACATGAAAAAGCACTATCAATTCGTTATAGATAAAATGCCCGCTAACATTTATAATGTAGGTCTGATCAAGCTTTGTTTTCCTTCGGCAAAAGTTATATGCCTGGACAGAAGACCTCTTGATAATGCCTGGTCCATTTTTACTCAGCTTTATTTAGGAAATATACCCTACAGCTCAGATTTATTTAATCTTGGCGTCGCCCTCTCAAATGTTGAGACTTTAAAAAAGGTATGGCTTTCTCAAAATGATAATAATAATTTTCTTCTGGTGAACTATGAAGACATGGTTGGCGACCCTCAGAAATACTCAAAAGAAATTTATAATTTTGTTGGATTAGATGAGGATTACAATGAAGAAAAAAGAAAAAAATTTTCTTCTAGAACTGCATCCAAAACCCAAATTAAAAAAGATATCTATACCTCTTCGGTTAGTAGATCTAAGGATTATGATGTTTATTTAGATGAATTTGAAAAAAGCTTCAAAAATCAAAATGAATATTGGAATAAATACCTTAAAGATCAAAAAATCCTTTAAAATATAGGTTTTCTCTATGTTGCATTTTTGCAACAAATGTCTTTTTTTTTAATATTTTCCCTTAATTAGTAGCGTTTTTCTATGAAAAACTTAATTTCCTAATTGTTAATGTTTATATATAAACAAAATGAAAGGACTTTAACATGAAAAAACTACTAACCTTCGTATCAGCAATTACAGCTGGTGCAATCGGATCAGCAGCTGCAGACGTATCTGTATCTGGTGGATCTAACTTCTACTACTCTTCTGGTTCAGGAGATACAAATCAAACTATCCAAGAAGACGCAATGTCAGTAACTGGTGGATCTGTTGTTTTCACAATGTCAACAGAAACTACTAACGGTATTACTGTTGGTGGTTCTGCTTCTATTACAGCCGACACTGATGATGTTGCTGAGTATGCTGTTGACGGTGCTGCTGCTAGTGGCGCTGCTACTGGTATGTCACAACTGACTTTCGGTATGGACGGTATGACTGTTACTCTTGGTGATATTAATAATGCTGGTTCAGGTACTGGTGAAGGTGGAGACGTAACTACTTTTGCTTCTACTCACGCTGGTAAATTTGCAACTGCTGCTGCTGCTGAAGCAAACGACTCTGCAATGGACGGTATTGCTGATGGTACTGGTATTAACGTATCAACATCTATAGGCGCTGCTTCTGTTGATTTTACTTATGTAACAAAAGTTGGTTCAGGTAGAAACTCACTATTAACTACATCTAACACAACTGGTTACTCTTCTGGTTATGCTATAAACGTTGGTTTTGATGTTGCTGGAGCTTCAGTTAATGTTGCTGCTGGTGGATCACAAGCTAAAGCTGCTACAACTGCTAACAACAAAGCTACTGCTATTGAAGTATCATACCCTGTGTCTGACGCTTTAAGCGTAACTGCTGGTGCATCTTCAGGAACTATTGCTGCTGGTGACGAAGATAATATGTTTATATCTGCTGCTTACACTGTGGACGCTGATACAACATTATCAATTGGTTATGGTAAGGGCGACAACACTACTTCAGCTGTTCTAGATAAATCTAGCGCAATGACAGTAAATCTATCTAGATCTCTAGGTGGTGGTGTTTCAGTATTTGCTGAATACGCAAGTATTGATAATGACAATGCATCTGTTGGAACTTCAGGTTCAGCAATGACTGTTGGAACTTCAGTATCATTCTAAATTAGAATAATACTTTAATTTATTAAAAACCGGAGCCCTTAAAAAGGCTCCGGTTTTTTTTTGCTCACCTTACATGTAAAGGCATTTGACCTGTCTATGAAATTCTCTAATATATGGCCCTAAATGAAAAATTTATTAATAATAGTATCACTTGTTTTCTTTACTGCCGGTTGTAGTGGGGTAGGAAAAAATTATCAAGATGTCAAAAAAAGGGAAATGGCAACAGATCCTTGTAAATACGAAAGAATTAAAGGCGGAAAAAATGAGCTAAGATGTAAACAGAGATTGGCTGCAAATGGAAGTTCAGAAAAAAGTAGTGGTTTTTTTGATGGTATGCTAGATCAGCTTCGAGAAGAAGGCGGACTTGGCAACGGTCAAAATGTGGCTGTCAATAAATGGCTTTGGAACGGCAGTATAGAAACAGTTCAAGATTTTCCTTTAAAAATTGCTGATGCCTTCGGGGGAGTAATTGAAACTGATTGGATTAATAATAAAGATATTCCCAATCAAAGATGTGCTATTAAAATTTTAATTCAGTCAAAAGAACTAATTTCCAATGGAGTGTCTGCCAACATGATATGTCAATCGTTTGATGGAAAGAATTGGACATTAAACAATGAGGATTTGTCTCAAGCTAACAGAGAAATTGAAAACTCGATTTTAAGCCTAGCAAGAAAAAGTTTTTTAACTTTTGCCGGCTAGTAAAATTTAGTCAATGTCAAAAAAATATGTTCTAGAAATGTTTCCGTACCCGTCAGGAAATATTCATATGGGTCATGTAAGAAATTATACTATTGGCGATATTTATACTCGGTTTTTAAAACTCAAAGGTCATGAGGTAATTCATCCTATGGGCTGGGACGCTTTTGGTTTGCCGGCTGAGAACGCCGCTATTCAAAATAAAACCCATCCTAAAAAATGGACTTATGAAAATATTGCCAATATGAAAAAAGAATTACAATCATTAAATCTAGATTTAGATTGGGATAGAGAATTTGCTACTTGTGATGAGCTTTACTACAAGCATCAACAAGGAATGTTTGTTGACTTTTATAAAAATGGCTTAGCTTATAAAAAAGATTCAATGGTAAACTGGGATCCGGTTGATCAAACTGTACTAGCTAATGAACAAGTCATTGACGGCAAAGGTTGGCGAACAGGTGCAACAATTATAAAGAAAAACTTATCTCAATGGTTTTTTAAAATTACAGATTATGCGGAAGAGCTTCTTACAAGTATTGACGATCTTTCAGGCTGGCCAGAAAAAGTTAAAACTATGCAGAAAAACTGGATAGGTAAGTCCTTAGGTGCTGAGATACAATTTCGTATTAAAGACACAGATACATATATTGAGATATTTACCACAAGACCTGACACTATTTTTGGCGCAACATTTATAGCACTTTCGATTAATCATGAGTTTGCAAGAGCGTGTTTTGATGAAAATCAAATATCAGAACTACAAAAGGAATTTACCAATGCAGGCGAGAAAGAAAAAATCGGGCTTTCTCTTAATCGGTATTGCGTTCATCCAATCACAGGTGACGATGTTCCTATCTATGTTGCAAATTTTGTTTTAGACAACTATGGGCAAGGGGCCATATTTGGATGTCCCGCTCATGACGAAAGAGATTTTGATTTTGCAACGAAATACTCAATTCCCATTATTAAAGTTGTGGAATGTGAGAACAGCGATTTGCCTTATACGGGCACAGGAAAAATGGTTAATTCTTCATTCTTAAATGACTTAGACCAAAAGGACGCGATTGAAAAAATCATTTCACATATGCTAGAGAGAAAAATTGGTAAGAAATCCGTTAATTATAAGTTGAGAGACTGGGGTGTTTCAAGACAAAGGTATTGGGGCTGCCCTATACCTGTGATCTATTATGAGGATGGCTCTCACCGGGTACTAGATCACGATGAATTACCTGTGATCTTACCTGAAAATGCAGTTTTTACCGGTCAAGGAAATCCGCTAGATAACACAAAAGATTGGGTAGAAATTATATGCAAAAAAACAGGTAAAAAAGCTTTTAGGGAAACAGATACACTTGATACATTCGTTGATTCTTCTTGGTATTTTTTTAGATTTTTAGATAGCAAAAATCAAGACAAGCCCTTTGACGTAAATAAAATACAAGAATTTACGCCTGTAGACAAATACATTGGCGGAATAGAACATGCCATTTTGCATCTTTTGTATTCAAGGTTTTTTACTAAAGCCATCAGAGATATTTATAAGCTAAAGGTCAACGAACCCTTCTTAGAACTTTTTACGCAAGGAATGATTACTCATAAAACATTTCAAAATTATAAAAAAGAGTGGATTAGACCCAATGAGGTTGTTATTAAATCAGGCCTCTTGGTTGATGTGGTGGAGGGTAAGCCTGTCAAAGAGGGTCCGATTGAAAAAATGAGTAAATCAAAAAGAAATACAATTGAGCCAAAGGAAATACTAGAAAATTATGGGTTAGATGCGACAAGGATTTTTATGATTTCAGATTCACCCCCAGACAGAAATTTAGAATGGACAGAAGAGGGAATACAAGGATCTAAAAATTTAGTAAACAGGATACATCGGTATTTTGAAAATGAGGCAACCCCCATAAATAAAGAACAGATCAAAAAGATTAAGTATTTTATGTATAATATGAAAGAAAATATTATTTCATTTAGTTTTAATAAGTGCGTTGCTGAAATTTATACTTTGTTAAACTATTTAGAAAAACATAAAGTCTTTACTGGCAATACAGACTTAGGAAAAAAAATATTAACTTGTCTATTTCCTATTATACCAAGCATAACGATTAGAATTCTAGAAGATAAATTTAATGGGTTGTCTGCTGAGTTAAAGTGGCCATTGGTCGATGCATCAGAAATTGAAGAAGAGTATATAAATCTACCGATACAAATAAATGGCAGATTTACTACAACTTATAGTGTTGATAAAAAATATAAGGAAGATGAATTATTGAAAATTGTATTAGAAGTTGCCAAAATCAAAGAAAAAGTTAAGGATAGTCCTATAAAAAAAATTATACATGTCAAAAATAAATTTCTTAATATTATTATCTAGCTTCATATTTTTAAATTCTTGTGGATTAAAATTAGAGGAGACAAGTTCTCGTACTAGTGAAAAATATTCAATAAGCTATTTGTCTGGGGGAGAGAATTCTTTTATATTTAGTAATTTTTTAAAACAACAATTAATTGCGAATAAACTTTATAATCAATCGTCATTAAATAAAATTGAAATAGGATTAGGCTCTGAAAGCAGTAATCAATCGTCATCAATTACAAAAGTTGCAACAAGAAAATTAGAAAAGTTGATAATTGATATTAAAATTTATAATGAAATAAAGCAAACTTGCATAATTTTCGAAAAGAAATATGAGTCGGATCTGACATATTTGATAGCTGATAGTAATGCAAATTTAAGCAATATAGCTGCTAAAAATGGTATCTTTTTAATTAATTCGGAAAATATTTCTAATAAAATTATTGATGATCTGCTATTCATTGATAATAAATGTTAAATAATATAAAAAAAATTAGTGAATTTTTAGAAGAACCTAAGGCATCCATTATAATTCTACCTAAGGTTAACGAAGAAGTAGTAATTTTTTATCAAATGTTAATACAAAGATTATGTAAAAAAAATAATTTTTTTTTTCAAAAAATTGAAGATTTTAAAAACTTAGTTAATTTAGAGACGCCCTCTCTTTTTGAAGATAAAAACGCCTATCTTATTGATATAAATAGTTCTAAATCAGTTGAAAAAGAAGTTTCTCATATGAAAAATAAAGATCAAAAATTTTTTCTTTTTATGAATTATGCCTCTTATAAAAAAAATATTAGTAAGTCGATACAGATCAACGCTTATGATTATAAGAAAGATATTTCTTTGCTTTTAAATGAAGATAATGAGGTTACATCTTGGGATAATCAATATAAAATTGAGTTTTTAAATTATTGTAAAAATAATCCACATTTATATTTTTCAGAATACGAGAAGTCAAAAATAAAAATTCCTTACTATTCAACAAACAAAGATGACGATTCAAATACAATTCTTTCAATTAGGAAAAATATTTTTAAATACAAAAATGATTTTTCAATTAAAATTTTAGCTAAGTTATATGCATTAATTAAGCAAGAAGTTAAAATTAAAAAGTTTAATTTTTAATTTTTTTTACAATAAAATCATATTGTTCTAAGTTCTCATAAAAGATCTTAATATACCCTTGTCCTTTAGAGTTGTATTTAATTTGTGATTTAAAACCGATGAGGCTGCTTAAATTTTTTTCTTCTGTTGTGATGTTGATATCTTGTTCTATAGGTGTTTTTTTATTTTTTATTACTCTTTCCAGCTCTCTCACAGATAGTTTTTTTTGGATCATTTTATTAATGACGTCTGAAGCTAATGAATTTTCATTTTTACCACCTAGTATTTTTGCATGACCTAATGTAATTATATCTTTCTCTAATAAATCTAGAAAAAATGTATCTAGACTTAAAATTCTTAATATGTTGGTTATATGAGATCTACTTTTGCCGACTATACTCGCTAGTTGTTCATGGCTATATTGGTTTTTTTCTATGAGATTAATGTATGCATTTGCCTCTTCTACAATTGTTAAATCTTCTCTTTGTATGTTTTCTATAAGAGAAACTTCGTTTTTATCAAGGTCAGAAGGAAGTATGATAGAGGGCATTATGTTTAAACCCGCTATTTGAGACGCTCTCCACCTTCTTTCTCCAGCAACAATCCTATATTCATCATCAGAGTATTTTCTTAATATTATTGGCTGTATTAGGCCATGTTTCTTGATTGATATCGCTAATTCTCTGATTTTATCGTCATTAAATTGTTTTCTAGGTTGGTCTGGATCTCTGATAATTTTTTCAATTGAAATAAATAAAAGATTTTTCTCATTATTTTGACTTTTAATTTCTGTGACAGGTTCATTTTTTACTATTTTTGCACCGAGTAGTGATGATAGCCCCATTCCAAGTTTTTTGTTTTTCATTATTTGTTCCTTTCTATAAATTCTCTTGCTAGACCGATGTAGGCTTGTGACCCCGCACAATTTAAATCATAAATTATGGCTGGTAAGCCGTGACTCGGCGCTTCCGACAATTTGACATTTCTTGGAACATTAAATTTATAAACAACAGTATCAAAATATTTTCTAGCCTCATCCTCTATAAGCGCTGAAAGAGAATTTCTTTTATCATACATGGTTAAAACTATTCCATTTATTTTCAAATTTGTATTTAGATTTTCTTTTATCATATCAATTGTTTTTACTAATTTAGATAGTCCTTCTAGGGCAAAAAATTCACATTGCACTGGGATAAGAACCTCATCACTTGCCGCTAATGCGCTAATTGTTAAAAGTCCTAGTGTGGGCGGAGTATCAATAAAAATATAATCATATTCTTCTTTAATTTGATCAAGTTGCTCTTTTATAATAAAATTCCTATTTTCGTCACTTGCCAGCTCGTATTCTGCTGCTGCCAAATCCTCACATGCAGATATAATCTTTAGATTTGGTATTTGAGTTTCTTGAATTAGGTCTTTCAATTTTTTTTCTCCACTTAAAGATTTATAGATTGATAATTCGTGGTTATATCTATTAAAAGAAAGTGATGAGTTATATTGGGGATCAACATCTAATATTAAAACTTTTTTATCAATTGAAGCTAGGGCTGTACCTAAATTTACAACTGTTGTTGTTTTCCCGACGCCCCCCTTTTGATTAGCTATAGTTAATATCATTTATAACTCAATTCGATTATTTTAGATTCAGTAGAAGTCAAACTATCAAAATATTTAATATTAAATTTTTTTTTATTAATTAATTTCGTTTCATCTAAATAAGTTTTTCCTTTTAAAAGGATAAACTTTGTATTCTTATGAGAAATATTTTTTGTTGCAGTGATGATTTTATCAATTTTTGCAAAAGCTCTTGAGACTATGTAGTCAAACTTTTCATCTACAATATCCTCGACTCTCGAATTGAATATATTCATTTCTAGTTCTAATTGACTATTTACTCTTTTAAGAAAATCACATTTTTTGCTTTGTTTCTCAACTAAATTAACTTTTTTGCATCCAGCGATAGCAAGTATAATTCCGGGTAGTCCTGCTCCAGTCCCCACATCTAGTAGGGTTTTGTTTTTATTCATTATCAGAGGCATTAATTGAGCAGAGTCTAGAAAATGTCTATTGTCAATATCGTCGAGTGTAGATTTACTGACTAAATTAATTCGGCTATTTTCATCAATCAGCATTTCTTTATACATATTAATTTTTTCTAATATCCTTGCTTTTTTTTCAAATGGCGTAATATCAATAATAAATTTTTCAAAACTATTATTATCTAGCATTTCTTACCTTATTTTTTTTGTAGCTCAGTAGTTGTAATAACGCGCTTGGAGTCATGCCAGATATTTTACTGGCATCGTCTAAATTTTCTGGTTTATATTTTTCTAGTTTTTCTATTATCTCCTTAGAAAGAGACGGTATGCTCTTATATGATAATCCTTTGAGTTTAAAATTTTGATTTTTTAATAACAACTCTTTTGATCTTTCTTCGCGTTCATAAAATACCTCATACCTTGAATCGAAAATAATTTTTGTTAAAAGTTTTTTATCTATTTTAATTCCAAAAATTTTTTTAAATAAATTTGTGTCGTCGTTAATTAACTTTAACACTTCAAATCCCGTTCTCATCTTCCCATCTAATTTTGATTTAATTCCTAATTTTTCCAATTGGTTAGGAGATAATCTAATTTGGTTTATTTTTTTCAAAATGCTTTTTTCAGATGCTATAATCTCGTTTACACTTTTTTGATCTTTATCAATTAGTAATTTAAATTTTTTAGTTTGGGGAAAAATTCTTTCGTAGGCATTGTCTGTTCTCTGTTTGAGACGATGTTCTGACCTCGATGTAAACATCCTATATGGCTCTGTTACGCCTAGTTTTGTTAAGTCGTCAATCATTACTCCTATATAACTGTTTGCTCTATTAAAAATTTCTTCTTTAGTTTTTATTTTTTTTATTTTTATAGCTGCGTGAAGTCCCGCATACATTCCCTGACCGGCAGCCTCTTCGTATCCTGTTGTCCCATTGATTTGTCCTGCTAAGAAAAAATTTTCAATTTCTTTACTTTCGAAATTTTTATTTAAGCTTCTGGGATCTACCGCATCATATTCAACAGCATAACCATATTGAGCAATTTCACTTTTTTCTAAACCAGGTATTGTTTTTAAAAATTTCTCTTGAGTTTTCTTGTCTAATGAATTTGAAATACCATTTGGGTAAACTAACTCTGAGTCATAACCCTCGGGCTCTAAAAAAACATTATGTCCATTTCGATCACCAAATTTAACGACCTTATCTTCAATTGAGGGACAGTAACGTACACCTTGTGATTTAATAATTCCGGAATACATAGCCGATTTATCTAAATTATCTCTTATCACTTTATGTGTTTTTTTATTTGTTTTCGTAATATAACAATCAATCATTCTGTTCTTATTTTGTTTGGTAAAAAAAGATAAAAATATGTCATTATTCTCAGATTGTTGTGGACTAAGATTTGAATAATCTATTGATTTTTTGTATATTCTAGGAGGCGTACCTGTTTTAAGTCTCATTGTTTGAAAATTCTTCTTTACAAATAAAGCTAGCTTCTTTGAAGATTTATTATTAATTCTCCCCGCTTCTATTGACTCATTTCCAAAGTAAATTTTACCATTCAGGAAAGTTCCAGTTGTAAGAATGGTTGCCTTTGAATAAATATCTTTATTATTCAATGTTTTTATACCAATTGCTTTGCTATTTTTTGTAATTATATCTACTACCTCGTCTTCAATTATTTCAATATTTGATTTTGATATAAAATTGAACATATTATTTTTATATAGAGATCTATCTATTTGCGCCCTAATGCCCCAAACTGCTGGGCCTTTAGATAGGTTTAGTACCCTATAATGTATAGAGGAAAGGTCACCAATTTTACATATAAGACCACCCATAATATCTACTTCTCTTGCTATATGGGTTTTACCGACGCCGCCAATGCTTGGATTGCAAGACATTTGACCAATATCTTCTTTAGAGTTACTTATCAAAGCGGTTTTAAGACCAAAATTATTACAAATATTAGCCGCTTCTATGCCAGCATGACCTGCTCCTACTACAATTATGTCGAAATCGTGTTTCACGTGGAACTTATTTTCCTTTATGGAAAAATTTAGTTAATTTGTTTTGCATATCAAAATCAATATAGATCAAATTATAGTAAAAATCATCTAATATATTAAAAAATAGAGATCCTATTTAGATATTATTGGTTAATTGTTTCACGTGGAACTTATTTTCCTATGCAAAAACTGCTAAAAACATTATCCAATACGTCTTCATTGTTTATGTAGCCAAAATTTTGAGAAAATTCGTCTATTACTCCCCTTATAATTTCCTGAATTATAAGTAGGTCTTGTTCTTTTTGTAATAATTCTTTTTTAATATTAATTTGTTCCAGGAATATTAGCTCACTTTTATTTAAGTTAAGAATATTTTTCTGGTTTTTGATATATTTTCTATGAATTTCTTTAAATTTAAGAATTTGTAAAATTTTTGACCTTGGCAAATTTTGGTTAATTCGCAAATACTCTCTATTGAATTTAGAATTTTTTAAAAGGTCACTTTTATTGTTAATAAGAGAATAGTTATTGTCGATAGAAAAATCAATTTTAATTCTTTTCAAGTTAGATTTAGTAATAGATCCATTAAAAACTATAAAGAAATGGTCAATATTTTTACTTGAATTTAATGCTTTCTTATAGCCAATTAGTTCAACTTTGCCTTGTTTTTTTCTGTAACCGGCGGTGTCAAACAATTTGTATAACTTACTATCATAAATGATATTTTCAGAGATTATGTCTCGAGTAGTCCCTTTTATGCTTGTAACTATTGATCGATCTATATCAATAATTTTATTAAAAATAGTTGATTTTCCAACATTAACATCTCCAACAATCATAATATTTAGTATATTTTTTTGTTCTATCGTTGTTCTATTTTGTTTCATTATCGCTTCAATCTCTTTAAAAAAATTAGCTATATCCTTTTTAATTGATTTTAATTCAAAATTTTCATCTTCTGTAAAGTCGATTGATGTAATGATTTTAGAGTAAATATGGATGATTTTTTCTTTTAATTCATAAAGCGCACTTTGATTATCACCATTAAATAAAACTTTTTTACTGTAATTAATTTCCTGAATATTATCAGACATAATAATTCTATTAATTGACTGCCCCTGCTTAAGAGTGATTTTATTATTAATTAAAGCTCTAAATGAAAATTCTCCCTTTTTAGCTATTCTTATAGTTTCTGGACTTATAGACAAAATTGCTTTTTCTAAATGGCTGGCTAAAGCAGGTGAACCGTGAATAAAAATTTCTACAACATCTTCACCCGTAAACGAATAGGGCGCTTGAAAAAATACTACATTCGATTTATCAATGATTTCGCCCTTTTCATCAAACAAAAACCTATAGAAAACTTTATTGGGATATTTCTTAAAATTAAATTTTGTTAATTTTAAAAGAATTTTTAAAACCAGAGGACCGGAGACTCTATAGCCGATCACAGGTGACTTTACAACTGGCGTAAAATTAGAATATATAGTATCAGAATTATACAAAGCTGAAATATTATAGACCCAGAAAAACACTAGTAAAGGCTCTTGCAAACTAATAATTAAAAATGGAAAAAAATAATTTTTATGATTTTGAATACGATGAATTAAAAAGTTTTTTTGCTTTAGGTTTAAATTTAGATAAAAAAAGATCTAGTATGAGGGCAAATCAAATTTGGAGGTTTATTTATAAAAATGGTATTTCACAAATTGATAATTTTAAAAACCTGCCAAAAAAGTTTAAAGAAAACATAAAAGAAAAAATTACTTTTAATAGAATTACAATTCAGGAAAAAAAAAAATCTATTGATGGAACCATAAAATGGTTATTGAAATTAAAGGATGGAAATTTAGTTGAGACTGTTTATATCCCCTTTGGTAAAACGGGGACACTTTGTGTTTCGTCTCAAGTTGGATGCACTTTAAATTGCAAGTTTTGTCATACAGGAACTCAGATGATGGTGAGAAATTTAGAAACTAGTGAAATTATACAACAAATTTTAATTGCAAAGGATGAACTTGAGGACTGGATGATAGAAAAAAAAATTCGTAATATTGTATATATGGGAATGGGTGAGCCTTTCTATAATTTTGATAATGTAAAAAAATCAATTTTAATTTTAAAAAATAAAGAAGGCTTAGATTATGGACCAAAAAGAATAACCGTTTCTACTGCAGGAGTTTCACCACAGATTTATTTAGCTGCAAACGAAATTAAAACTTGTCTTGCGCTTTCTTTACATGCGCCAACTGATGATATTAGAGAAAAAATTATGCCTATAAATAAAAAATATAATATAGCAGATTTAATAAAAAGTTGTTCTGAGTATGCAAAAGTAAATAATGAAAAAATTTTTCTAGAATATGTCTTATTAAAAAATATTAATGACTCTGAGGCCTGCGCAAAGAACCTTATTAAATTAATGGGTAAATTTCCTTGCAAGTTAAATCTTATTGAATTTAATGTATGGCCAGGAGTTAATTATGAGCCATCAAATAAAGAGACAGTTGATAAATTTTTTAATTTAATAAAACAATCAGGTAATATTGTTACTTTAAGAAAATCTAAGGGAGAGGATATATTGGGGGCCTGTGGTCAGCTTAAGACTGAAAGTGAAAAAATAAGAAAATCTTTAATAAATAATTAACTTTTATTCATACTTGAGAAAAACTCTTGGTTCGTTTTACAGTCTCTCATTTTATCAAGCAAAAACTCCATTGCATCAACAGTTCCCATAGATGAAAGAATTTTTCTTAATATAAATACCTTTTGTAAATCACCCTGATCTAATAATAAATCTTCTTTTCTAGTTCCTGATTTTTGAACATCGATAGCTGGATAAGTTCTCTTATCCGAGAGTTTTCTATCTAAAACAATTTCAGAGTTACCAGTTCCTTTAAACTCTTCAAAGATGACTTCATCCATTCTACTACCTGTTTCCACTAATGCTGTTGCAATAATTGTTAAGGAGCCACCCTCCTCAATATTCCTTGCTGCACCAAAAAATCTTTTTGGTCTTTGAAGCGCATTTGCATCCACTCCTCCTGTTAATACTTTTCCACTTGAAGGAACAACTGTATTGTAAGCTCTTCCTAGTCTAGTTAATGAATCTAACAAAATAACTACATCTAATTTATTTTCTGCTAATCTTTTAGCTTTTTCTATAACCATTTCTGCAACTTGAACGTGACGAGATGCGGGTTCATCAAAAGTGGAACTTATAACTTCGCCTTTAACTGAGCGTTGCATGTCTGTTACTTCTTCTGGTCTTTCATCAATTAGTAAAACAATTAGATAAACATCAGGATAATTATCAGTTATAGATTTTGCAATTTTTTGAAGAATAACTGTTTTACCAGAGCGTGGTGGTGCAACAATAATAGATCTCTGACCTGCACCTACTGGTGCTACTATATCTATAATTCTTGAAGTGAGGTCTTTATCGGGCTTATCTGTTTCAAGACTAAATTTTCTATCTGGATATAATGGAGTTAAATTGTCAAAATTTGTCTTAAACTTATTATAATCTTTTACTCCTACAAAATTAATTTTATTAGTTTCTATTAACGCAAAATATCTTTCACCCTCTTTGGGAGGCCTAATAGGTCCTTCTAAAGTGTCACCTTTTCTTAAGCCATATTTTTTTATTTGACTTGGATTAACATAGATATCGTCTGGACCTGGCAGATAATTTGAATCTGCAGATCTTAAGAAACCAAAGCCATCTTGCATAGTCTCAAGAACACCTTCCCCGATTATTTCTTCACCTTTTTCTCCTAATTTCTTCAAGATAGAAAAAAAAATTTCTTGCTTTCTTTGACCTGCTGTATTGTCTACACCAATACTACTAGCGTAATCCAATAATTCCTGAGGTTTTTTTACTTTTAATTCGTTTAAATGCATGGGATTTGGTTAAAAGAGTTTAAGGGTCTTATTTAGTTAAATTAATATATATATTAAAAAGAATAAATATAGATATTTTTTAAAAAAAAAGAGGGTATGTAGTAGTGCGTCTAATTATGGGGATTAACATAAAAAACTAATTACTATTGTTGATTTAAGGGATTTTTTTAATTTAATACACAAGGTGTTAATATGTTGATAAGAATAAAGTTATACAGATAGCTGGAAGGATGGGGGCCAAAATGGATTATTATGCAATTTAATCAACAACATATGAATACTTTGTTAATAGGAACCCAAAGTGAGACCAGAAGAAAATTATTTCGATATGCCGGACTAAATCTTGAGTACATATCGCCAAATATTGACGAAAAGAAATTACTAAAAGGAAAAAAAATTATTCAGTCAAAACAGGCATTATTTTTAGCAAAGGCAAAAAGTCTCCATTTATGTGAATTACATAAAAATAGAAAAATTATATGTTTCGATACCACAGTACACATCAGTGGCAAAACCATATTTAAAGCGTCTACAAAAAAAGAATGTATGAATGTTTTGTTAGAGCTTAATGGTAAAACACATACCCTTTATACTGCGTGTATTATGATGAAAAACAAAAAAACAATATGGACTATAACCGAAAAAGCACTCATAACATTTAAGAAGAATTCCAAAATAGAGCTGGAAAAATATATAGACGCCTATTTTAATAAAATAGTAAATTCTGTTGGGTGTTATAATATTGAATCAGAGGGAAAAAAAGTGATAGAAAAAATTGAAGGAAGTTATTATGCTATACTAGGCGTCCCGCTAATTCCTTTATATAGAGCAATAAAGAATTAGAATGAAAAAAAGAATAGGAATTGTTGCTAAAAAACTTTCACATAGTTTATCCCCAATCATTCACAATGATTGGATAAAGAAAAATAATATCAACGCGGAATATATTTGCTTTGAAATTAAAGAAAGTGAACTGCAATCATTTTATGACGAGTTTAAAAAAGATAAAAATTTTTTAGGTTTTAACATTACAGTTCCTTACAAAGAAAATTTTTTTCATATGTGCAATAACATAAGTAAACAAGCTAGTTCAATCAGATCATTAAATTTGATATATAAAAAAAATAATTTAATCTATGGAGATAACACTGACTACATAGGATTTGCTAAAACTTATAAAATAGTAATTAATAAAAAAATTCAAAGCACTTTACTAATTGGAGCAGGCGGAGCGGCAAGATCAGTTTTGAAATTCCTCAATGACCAAAAAATAGAACATATAGACATATTAGCCAGAACAAAAAATAAAAAAAGATCGCTATCTCAAATAATGAAATTTGAAAACTTTTACACTGACACTAACAAAGTAAAAGAAAAAAATTATGACTTAATTATTAATGCGTCTGATGCTGGAATGAAAAATAAGAAACTATTAGATAAGGAAATTTATAAACTTATACCACTCGCTTCTTATGCCATTGATATAATCTATAATCCACTTTCTACCAAGTTTTTAAAGATTGCTAAAGATGCCCAGATACCCCATATAGGGGGTCTAAATATGCTTTTAGAACAGGCAAAACCAAGCTTTGACCGCTGGTTTGGATGTGATGTCGAGATTACTAAAAACCTTGAAAATAAGCTAATAAGGAAATTAAAAAAATGACTAAGATAGCAATTACAGGAAAAATAGGTTCTGGAAAATCAACCGCTCTTAAGCACTTTAAAAAACTCGGACACTTTACGATATCATCAGATGAGATTATTAAAGAAATTTATAATGATCGTGAACAGAGAGAATGTCTTTTAAAAATTTTAGAAATCAGAGACAGAGATTACAAAAAAGAAATTATAAAAAAGATCCAAGATCCAGTTTTTAACAATAAATTGAAAAAAAGTATATATCCTTTAATGCATAGGTTGAGAGCAAGAAAAAAACCTACTTTTTTCACTAAAAAAAATATTTTTTTTGAAATACCATTATTATTTGAGGAAAAATTAGAAAAAGATTATGATATAATTATCTTTATAAAAGCTAATTACCATGTCAGGCTTAAACGAATTTTAAAAAAAGGAATGACAGAGAAATATTTTAAAACAATGGATTCATATCAAAGCGCAGACGGTCCTAAAGAAAATTATAGCCATATAACAATATTTAATAATGGATCTTCTATGGATTTTCTTGATAGCCTCCACCGTTGTGAGAAAATCTTATGAGAGAAATTATTCTTGATATAGAAACAACAGGTTTAGACTATAATAGCGGCCATAAAATTATAGAAATAGGATGTTTTGAACTTATTGATAAAGAGCTAGGACTTTTTTATCACCAGTATGTCAATCCAAATAAAAAACTTACTGAGGAAAATATAAAAATTCACGGAATTACAAATGAGTTTTTAAATCCTTACCCTCCTTTTTCTGAGATCGCAGAAAGCTTTTTAGAGTTTATTAAAGACGACATAATAGTTGCACATAATGCTAAGTTCGACATGGGCTTTATCAATAATGAATTATCTGAAGAGAGGCTTGATCAAATTTCACAAGATAGGGTGGTGGATACATTGGTTATTGCTAGAGATGCTTTTCCAGGTCAACAAATTAATTTAGACAGTCTAGTTAAAAAGCTAAAAATAAATTCTATGGTAAATAGAGATCATCACGGCGCCTTAAAGGATGCTAAAATTTTAACTGATGTTTATTTAGAATTAAGAGGGCATACACAAATGGGCTTTAATTTGACAGATAATGATAATAAAAAAGTATTAAAAAATATAGAACCCTTCGAAGGTATTATTCAGCTAACAAAAGAAGAGACAGATGAACATAAAGAGTTTATAAAAAAGATAGAATCGAAGAGAACATAATTAATGAATAGTGAGTTTTTAGATATAATCCTTTTTGCACTTGTTGCTATTTTTTTGATTATGAGGCTCAAAAAAATACTGGGATCAGAAAAAGGAAAGATTATTAACTTAAAAACAGCAAAATCAAACGTTTTAAAGCCCAAAACAACCACCAAAACTACAACTTCTGAACCAAAAGATGAATTTTTAGAAGGAGCAAATCAAGCATTTTCAATGATTGTTGAAGCTTATCAGGCAAATAATACTAATAAAGTTCAAGAGCTTTTAACTGAAGAAGCTTACAAAATTTTAAATGAAAACAAATCCCCGGCCCATATTAAATATTCGAATATAAAAACCTCAAAAATCATTTCTTCCAGTGACGCAGACTCTAGGATGGTCTATATGGTTGGATTTGAATCTGAGCATTACGACCTAAAGGCAAATGAACTTATTACTGTTTCTGAAGAATGGGGATTCGAAAAAGAAAAAAATGCAACTGACCCAAATTGGAAATTATTCTCGATAAAAGTTGTCTCATAAAATCAAAATTACATTTAAAGATAACAAAACTAAGATTCATAAAAATCAAAAAGAACTAGTCCATAAAATCTCTATAAATTTAGGTGAAGAAAAAAAAGAGGTAACTAATTTAAAGGATAATTATGAAGAACTGCTTCAAAAATCAAGATTTACAGAACAAAGTTTAAAACCGCAAATATCCAAAATATCTTCTAAGAATGTTCTAAACGATAAGGAGCTTCATAAATTATTTAAAAAAAATAATTTTTCTAAATTAGATTTACATGGACAAACTTTGGAAAGTGCAAAAAAAGCAGTTCTTAGTTACTGTGAAAATAATGCTAGTAAGAAAAATATTCTCCACATTATTATAACTGGATTAGGAAACAAACCCAATCAAGAGGAGTTTTTTTCTGGAAAAATTCGTAGCGCTTTTACCCAATGGATCCACGAGATGCCTATTCAAAATTTTATTCATAGTTATCATCCGTGTAAAATCCAACATGGAGGTCTGGGTGCTTTTTATGTTAAACTTAGGTCTATAAAATAAATTTCTGATCGTCTTTTTCGATTATCTCACTACCTAATGATTTATCTACCCACGCAGGTGTAATAACTACTTCTTCTACCTCGCTTAAATTTGCTTTGAAGCTTACATCTTCTAATATTTTTTCAAACATTGTTTGTAGTCTTCTTGCCCCTATATTTTCTACTTCTTGATTAATTTTTTCTGTAAGCTCAGCTATTCTTTCAATAGCCTTATCTTCAAAAGTTAAATTGATATTTTCAGTTTTAAAAAGAGCCTTATATTGTTTAATTAAACTGTTGTCTGTTTCTTTCAAAATTTTAATTAAATCGGCCATAGTCAGCCCATTTAGCCTTACTCTCACTGGAAGTCTTCCTTGAAGTTCAGGGAGTAAGTCGCTTGGTTTTGATTGATGAAAAGCGCCTGAAGCAATAAATAGAATATGATTAGTTTCAATAGATCCATATTTTGTTGAAACGGTTGTGCCTTCAATTAGCGGTAAAAGATCTCTTTGAACGCCTTCCCTTGATACATCTCCCCCTCTTCGTTCATTACTTGTAGCGATTTTATCTATTTCATCTATAAAAACTATTCCGCTCTCTTGAACTTTTTTAATTGCTAGCTGAACAACATTTTGTTTTTCTGCAATCTTTTCTATTTCTTCCTGTATAATAGGATCGTAGGCATCACCAACTTTTATTTTTGTTTTCTGTTTATTTTTCAGACCCTTACCAAAAATATCATTTATATTCATCATTCCTAATTGAGCTCCTGGCATGCCTGGAATATCCATTGATTGAAAAGGATTATTTTTTTGGTCTATAGCTATTTCTACTTCTTTATCGTTTAATTCATTATTTCGAAGCATCGCCCTAAATTTTTCTTTGGTCTCCTTTGTTGGATTTTCCCCCAACAAAGAATTTAAGATAATTTCTTCAGCATTTTCATACGCTACGCTAATGTATTTTTCTTTAATAATTTTTTTCTCCAAATTAATGGCAACTTCAACAAGGTCTCTAATAATTTGCTCTACATCTCTGCCAACGTATCCAACTTCAGTAAATTTTGTCGCCTCTACTTTTATAAAGGGCGATTGTGTTAACTTTGCAAGTTTTCTTGCAATTTCAGTCTTGCCACATCCAGTAGGACCCAACATTAAAATATTTTTTGGTATTATGTCTTCTTTTAAAAGCTTGTCTTTAATATTTAATCTTCTCCATCTGTTTCTTAGTGCTATAGCAACTGCTTTCTTTGCATTGTCTTGGCCAACCACATATCTGTCTAGTTCTTCTTTAATAACCTGGGGAGTGAGTTTTTGGTCATCCATTAAATTTTAATCTCAGCAATATTTAATGTTTCGTTTGTATAAATACAAAGTTCAGCTGCAATCTTAAGAGACTCAGTTGCAATTTCCTTAGCAGTAAGATTGCTATTTCTTTTTAATGCTCTTGCTGCACTAAGAGCAAAATTTCCACCTGATCCTATTGCAACAACACCTTCTTGTGGTTCGAGTACGTCGCCCGTACCGCTTATTAAGAAAGTTTCATCTTTGTCCGCTGCTATAATCATCGATTCAAGCCTTCTCAAATATTTATCCGTACGCCAATCTTTTGCCAATTCAACGCAAGATCTCTTTAAATTATATGAAAATTCCTCACACTTTTTCTCTAATCGCTCGAATAATGTAAAGGCATCGGCCGTTGATCCTGCAAATCCAACGATAATTTTATCTTCATTAAAAGTCCTAATTTTATTAGCATTAGACTTAATTATAGACGTACCAAGCGTTACCTGTCCGTCTGAAGCTATTACAACAGATTTATCATCTCTGACACAAACTACCGTTGTAGCTCTTATTATTATTTTGTTTTTTTCCATTAATCTTATAAATATAGTTA
>Ga0209710_1000365_pt1 | contig 45007 bp, 38 predicted proteins | sample ArcticOcean_MG_C_5_FD_187436 | JGI IMG/M metagenome (GOLD analysis project Ga0209710, IMG submission 187436) | Marine microbial communities from western Arctic Ocean - ArcticOcean_MG_CB4_138 (SPAdes) (version 2) | ecosystem: Environmental > Aquatic > Marine > Oceanic | place: Arctic Ocean...
ACCTATTATCTATACTTATACTGTATACATATACTATATACACCTATTCTATATAGCATATACCCTATTACATCGTCCTATAGCTTCTATCATGTATAAAAATCATCAGTAATAAATTTATATACACATATTATATCTATACTTATACTATATAAAATTTATATACACCTATTATATCTATACTTATACTATATACACCTATTATCTATACTTATACTGTATACATATACTATATACACCTATTCTATATAGCATATACCCTATTACATCGTCCTATAGCTTCTATCATGTATAAAAATCATCAGTAATAAATTTATATACACCTATTATATCTACACCTATACTATATACACCTATTCTATATAGCATATACCCTATCACATCGTCCTATAGCTCCTATCATGTATCAAAACCCTCTCTAATAAATTTTCATACACTTATTATTTATACACTTATACTATATAAAATTTATATACTCCTATTATATCTACACCTATACTATCTACACCTATACTATCTACACCTATACTGTATACATCGTCCTATAGGATGTATCAAAAAGCCTCAGTAATAAATTTTTATATACTTATTATCCTACTTATATCGCATACAGTAAACTCCTACACAGCAATAAAGAACATGTAATTCTATTAACACCTAAGACTAATGTATCATTAAGTAAATAGGGTCCTCTAGTTTTCCTAATTCTTAATAATGTGTTCAATTATTAATATTATGTACAAACTCTATTATCTGACCCCCATCGTGTCATCGGTACTTATTATTTATACACCTATACCGTATACACTTATACTATATACACTTATACTATATACACCTATTCTATATACCATATACCCTATACATCGTCCTATAGCTTCTAACATGTATCAAAAACCTCAGTAATAAATTTTTATACACTTATACTATATAAAATTTATATACACCTATTATATCTACACCTATACTATCTACACCTATACTATATACACCTATTATCTATACTTATACTGTATAAAATTTATATACACCTATTATATCTACACCTATACTATCTACACCTATACTATATACACCTATTATCTATACTTATACTGTATACATACCTATTCTATATAGCATATACCCTATTACATCGTCCTAAGTCCTTCGTTTGTTGATAATATACAATCATATATACACTTATACTATATAAAATTTATATACACCTATTATATCTACACCTATACCATATACACTTATACTATATAAAATTTATATACACCTATTATATCTACACCTATACCATATACACTTATACTATATACACTTATACTATATACACCTATTCTATATAGCATATACCCTATTACATCGTCCTATAGCTTCTAACATGTATCAAAAACCTCAGTAATAAATTTTTATACACTTATTATTTATACACCTATACCATATACACTTATACTATATACACATATACTATATATACCTATATATACCTATTCTATATCTTAATTATCCCTGGATTACTACACTACAACTTTTGTTGATAAACCGAGTCAACTTTCACCAACACAGATTTCACTATTTCCCTATTTACAATAATTCGTATCTTTATCTTATTCTATACATTTAAATCATTAGACTTTAATGTTATTAGTCATTTTTCTTCCACCCAATAGGTTAAATTCCTAGATAATAATTATCTAACGAAACAGAATACAAACAAACACTTCAATAAATCATTTGCAGGTTTAAATCTTTTACCAAAGAAGAAAAAAGAATACAAGAATAATATCTGATTCTAGCAATAAAAACTTTAAGACTCGGAATTTTCTGTATAGGAGGCTATTATTTGAATCATTAAAGGTAAAAAATAGTATCAACGTATATTTCTGTGTTGAAAGTTGATTAGTTCCTTAACGAAACCAATACCTTATCCATAATATATTTAGGTAGAATAAATTCAGCTTCTAATAAATTAAGATACCTCCATAAACTCTTGATACACTTATTCGAACTATCTAGGTAGGGTCCCAAATTGTCATAAGTAATAAACATGGCCTAAAAGGGGCATTCTTTAATGGACTAAATCTATCTTGACTTATTTATAAAGTCAAGTAGAACTCTTTTCAACTTTCACTTACATGTCAAACAATTTAAATATCTTATAAAACCTTATATTCATCCATTGATATTATGAAGCTAGTTAATATACGTTCCCTCAGTTATTTATGAAACTTACATTGGCTTTTGTACTAGCTCTTACTAAAAGTAAAGAATGATAAATAACATCCTATTGGAGTTGATGGAAATATCCATAAAGTACCTGCTTATCAATGAATTAGTAGCAAATCTTCAGAAGATTTAAATGCATATTGTTGTTATCTAATGATGGTTCAAATCCTTTCTTCACAAGCCATCCAACATTAACTGTAGAAGCTTTACTGTTATAAGTATTAAGTTTAAAAAAAAGAATTTAATTTATGTTGCAAGTCTTATTTTAATTTTTTCTTAATAATCTTTATAAATAAGCGTAAAAATGGAACTTTATTTATATGTCTTAGTATTATGAAAGGAATATAAAAATCATCAGTAATAAATTTATATACACCTATTATATCTACACCTATACTATCTACACCTATACTATATAAAATTTATATACACCTATTATATCTACACCTATACTATCTACACCTATACTATATACACCTATACTATATACACCTATTATCTATACTTATACTGTATACATACCTATTCTATATAGCATATACCCTATTACATCGTCCTAAGTCCTTAGTTTGTTGATAATATACAATCATATGGCACTATTAATAATTTTGTATATTTAATATGAACTTATAAATGTTAAATTCTTTATATTACTACTATTATCTATACTTATACAGTATACATATACTATATATATTATATATATAAAAATCTTATTTACCACAGGATTTTTAATTTATGTTGCAAGTATTATTTTCATTTTTTTCTTAATAATTTGTATAAATAAACGTAAAAATGAAACTTTATTTATATGTCTTAGTATTATGAAAGGAATATAAAAATCATCAGTAATAAATTTATATACACATATTATATCTACACCTATACCATATACACTTATACTATATACACTTATACTATATACACCTATTATCTATACTTATACTGTATACATATACTATATATACCTATTCTATATAGGATATACCCTATTACATCGTCCTATAGCCTCTAATATATAACAAAAACCTCAGTAATAAATTTTTATACACTTATTATTTATACACCTATATACCGTATACACTTATACTATATACACTTATACTATATACTATAGCCCCCATCGTGTATAAAAATCATCAGTAATCAATTTTTATACACTTATTGTTTATACACCCTATATTTCTTTCTATAACGGTGGTGCACTGCCTTTTTTATACAGACAGGGTTCGAATCCCTTCGTTTTCGCCAATAAACTAAAATATAAAAAGAAACGAAATCCATAAAAGTTAAAAGAAGATGCTTATATAATGAGAGAGAATAAAAATATTTTTTACATCTCTGTGTTTAACTTCTTATTAATAAATCCTATATCTTAGAAAAACCAAAGCGGGATTTGGTTTTTAATATACTCAGAAAGAATAAGATTACTTTTTATATTAATAAACATTCTGAAATAACTTACTTTAGTAAAATAAACGTACTTAGGTATAAAAAGGAAGTTAAAAGAGATTCAGATACTAATAAAATAAATATGCGTTATAAAATTCTAAAGGGTTTGTAATACAAAGGAAGTATCCCCGCCTTCAAAGCGGTAAATAGATGTTCGATTCATCTCAAGCTCGCCATCACTCGGACAATAATTATAAACACTCATATGTGTTTACAATAATTATAAACACATATGAGCATAGATAACGATTCTTAAACTCAATATGTATTAAAATTCACTACACCACGGGAATAGTTTAATGGTTTAAATCATCATAAACTTTTTAATGAAAGAAAATAACAAATTAGATGTAGCTCAAGCGTGAGTACAAGGCCCTGCGGGGGTCAGCAGTTCCACTTCGCCTATTATGGAAGAAATAACACAATTTCACCACTACGTAATAGTTTACCTAAAAATGTCAAAAAACTATAGAAGTCTTTTATCAATTGTAAATGGAACACCTAAGACGATGGTAATTGATTTACCAGTTCCCGGACCATCTAATGTTCGTTATCTATGAAACTTTGGTTTCACATTGGCTTTTGTACTAGCTGTACAAATTGTCACAGTAATTTTTTTTTTTTTAGCAATGCACTCTTATCTATACGGAGACCTGCTATTACTATTAAGTAGTATAACATATAATAGCGATGTGGCTGAAGCATTACAGCTTGGCTTCCAAGACCCTGCTATTATGGAAGAAATAGTAAATTTTCACCACCACGTAATGGTTTACCTTACCTTTATTTTATTCGGCATCGCATATTTAATATGGGAAAGACTTAGATCGAAAAAAATACACATGCAACTTAAAAAGGAAAAACAAATGAGCGGTTCCAAAACCAAAACTTTTTTGTCGACTTGAAAGAAAACATGTGAATGTTTCCTTGCCCTATGACCTGCATTTGTTTCTATTGTAATGTTTCTACTGACACAGCAGAATGACGCAGTAGAATGTGCAATATGAGATGATATAGGTTTATACGAAATCCCAAAGATCGTGTCCGCAAATATCACGGACTTACCTCCCATTGAAGAAGGGATCGAGGAGGAGGAGGAGGAAACAGATTTACCTTTAGATGCTTCAGCTTCAGGTCATGGGGACAAATTACCTGGAGATTTAGGTAAGGATCCTGAAGCTCCTAAGGAAGATGCTTCAGGTCCTAAGGATCCTGAAGCTCCTAAGGATCCTGAAGCTCCTAAGGATCCTGCTCCAGCTCCTAAGCAGGATTCTTTAGTTCCTAAGCAGGATTCTCCAGGTCCTAAGCAGGATTCTTCAGGTCCTAAGGTAGATTTAAGTGACGAAGATTTACTTAGAAGGGAAGATTTACTTAGAAGGGAAGATTTACTTAGAAGGGAAGATTTACTTAGAAGGGAAGATTTACTTAGAAGGCTTTTAGCTGACGAAGCTTGATGAGAAATTTTTGAAGCAAATAATCCTGAGGAGGATTTTCCAGCTCCTAAGCAGGATTCTTCAGGTCCTAAGAAAGATTTAAGTGAGGATGATTCACGTAGAAGGGCTTTAGCGAACCATAATTGAAAAAAAAAATTTGAATTCAATATTGCTGATCATAAGGGTGCTTCAGGTAATATTGCTGATCTTAAGGGTGCTTCAGGTCCTAAGCAGGATCCTGAAGCTAACGCTAGTAACGGGATGTGAAAGGAAGATTTACGTGATTTACGTAGAAGGGCTTTGGTTAACTCTTTTAACTGACACAGCCATACACCTCAATATACGTACCCATACGTACCTAGCGAACAAGATATAGCTTTCTGAACTGAAGTAGAAAGGGTGTCTGGAAGATGAGGTTACGGGCCGAGAAATGCAGTAGAGGTAGCAAGATTTCACAATAGCTTAAGGCACTTACTGGGACCCTTTTGAGAAGGAGAAATGTACGGTGATCCTTTTGATGATCTTGACCCTCGACCTCAACCTTTTGCTGATCCAAATGATCCTGATGGGCCTGTGAACCAACCTCAACCGTTTGCTGATCCAAATGATCCTGCTGGGCCTGTGAACCAACCTCAACCTGATCAAAATGATCCTGGGAGTCCTGATCCTGGGAGTCCTGATCCAAATGATGTGGAGTACTGAGGTTATGAGGAGGAGGGTTATGAGTTCAGGGGTGATAGTCCTAGTCTGAGTCCACCACCTAACTACCCAGCTAGTCCGAGTCCACCACCTAACTACCCAGCTAGTCCGAGTCCACCTAGCTCCCCAGCTACTGATGAGAGTCTACCTAGCTCCCCAGCTACTGATGAGAGTCTACCTAGCTCCCCAGCTACTGATGAGAGTCTACCTAGCTCCCCAGCTCCTGCTGATCCAAATAACGCCCCTCCTAAAGAAGATCCTAAACCACCAGGTGATGATGGGCGATCTGCTAAAAGGAGAAGGATTGAATAGTGCTAAATAATATTAATAAGTGTAAGTTAATGTGTAAAATGAATTCATTAATAGCTTTGTTTACAATTCCCACAGTTGGGTTCTTATTAATTGCTCTATGACCTAATAGAGATAATTTTTTTACGCATAAAATGATGGCACTAACGACGGCTTTATTAACATTTATTGAATCATTAAGATTATGAATAAATTTTGATTATTTAACAACGGATTTTCAATACTTAATGGAAGTAAAATGAGAAGGTGGTAATGCGATGCCGACGCTGAGTAATAGTGATAGTATATCTTGCTCAGAGTCATACTTCTTATTTGGAGTAGACGGAATTAGTTTATTATTTATAGTTTTAACCTGCTTATTGATTCCAATTTGTCTATTAGCAAGTTGAGACAGTATAAAAATATTTAATAGAGAGTATTTACTATGTTTTATAGGATTATTAATAATTTTAATTGGTGTATTTTCAGTATTAGATATATTAGGATTTTATATCCTATTTGAAGCAGTTTTAATTCCAATGTTTCTAGTTATTGGAGTATGAGGTGCTAGAAAACAAAAAATTACAGCTTCTTATTATTTCTTTTTTTATACATTAGTTGGTTCTCTACTGATGTTACTTAGTATTTTCTACATATACTCTATAGCAGGTACTACTGATTACTTAAGTTTATTAAACATATCTTTCGATGAAAGTGTACAATATCCTATTTTTTTATGTTTTTTTGCATCTTTGGCAGTAAAAATTCCAAAGTTTCCATTTCATATTTGATTACCTCAAGCACATGTTGAAGCGCCAGTAGCTGGTTCTGTTTTACTTGCAGGTATTTTAATTAAATTAGGATCTTATGGATTTATTAGATTCACTATCCCATTATTTCCAAAAGCATGTGAATATTTTGCACCATTAATTTTTACTTTAGCTGTTATTGCAGTAATTTATGCGTCTTTAACAACAATTAGACAAACAGATTTAAAAAGAATTATTGCTTATTCATCCGTAGGACATATGGGAACAGTTATGTTATCTATATTTTCACTATCTGTAATTGGAATAGAAGGTTCAATCTTTTTACAAATAGCGCATGGTTTAGTTAGTTCTGCTTTATTTATCGTTGTAACTTTAATTTATGAAAGACATCATACAAGAACTGTTAAATATTATAGAGGTTTAACATTAACTATGCCTATTTATAGTATGATTTTTCTATTCTTTACTCTCGCAAATATTGCAGTACCTCTTAGTTGTAATTTTGTAGGAGAATTTCTTTCATTATTAGCAGTGTTCCAAGTTAACCCATTTATAGGTATTCTTTCGTGTGCTGGTATTATTTTATCTGCAGCTTATGGATTGTTTTTATATAATAGAGTTTGTTTTGGAGAAATGTCTTTATATATTAAACACAGTGTTTATTCAAGAGATATAACAAGAAGAGAGTTTTATGTATTGTTACCTCTAATAGTATTAACTTTATTTTTCGGAGTATATCCCCAAATTATTTTAGATACATTACACACAGCCACTTATGCTTTAGTAGCATAAAAGGAGACGTAGCATAATGGTAATGCACTTGCTTGTCGAGCAAGCCAATGAGGGTTCGAATCCCTTCGTTTTCGTCAATAAACTTAAATATAAAATTAAAACATGACAATAAAAGTTAAAGGCTTTTCTTCATATATCGAAGAAGAACCTCAATTATTCTTTCATCAGACTCTTTCAATATCTCCCTAAATGGTCTTTTAATCTTATTTAATAAAGTTTACAGTAGATTGAAAGAATTATAATGAAATGTTATAATAATTATTTAAATGATTTTCTAAACTCCCATCTCAATTCAATTTCAAGATCTGGGCTCGAATGAATTTCGCAAGTTGTCTCTATACAATAAATTAAAAATTATTGATCCTATGAATTCATTTCTTTTTTATTTTTGAAGCCTAGCCACAGTAGTTAGCGCTTGAAAAGTTATAACATCAAAAAATCCAATTTTAAGTGTCTTTTGACTAGTTCTGGCATTCGCTAACGCATCTCTATTACTATTATTATTAGGAGTAGAATTTCTACCTATATTATTCGTAATTGTTTATGTTGGGGCAATTGCTATTTTATTCTTATTTGTTGTTATGTTATTAAACATAAAATTAGTAGAAATAACAGAGAATGCAACAAGATATGCACCAATTGGTATAATAACAGGATTTATTTTTCTGTATCAAATTCTATATTCATTTGATTCAATCAATACAAATAATAGTATTTCAGAATATAATACAACTTTATTTACAGAGTTTTTTAACCAGACTAATATAGAATTAGTGGGTCAACTTTTATATACTGAATATTGAATTTATTTCCTTGTTAGTAGTTTAGTATTATTAGTAAGTATGGTAGGTGCAATTGTTCTCTGTTTATACCATGAAACAGGAATTAAAAGACAAGATTTATTTGCTCAAGTAGCTACTCAATATGATAAAACTATCTATATTCGTAAATAAAATAAAACAAATTATTTTACATACCGGACTCTTAAGGAGAAAATTTATTACTATTTTTAATAATGCTTACAAACATATATTTTTTATTACCCGAAATATATTTATCTACAATTAGTGTTCTATTATTAGGATTTGGAGTTGTAGTTATTAAATTTCAAGAAAGATATAGTCAGATTCTAAAAATAAATTATCTTACAGCTATTTCTTTAATATTTGCAGCATTCATGCTGTTTATACAAAATCCAAATGAAACTATTTATATTTCAAATGGATTATTAATTATGAATGATTCAACAATATTAGTAAAAATAACTTTATTAATATCTAGTGCCATTCTACTAGTTTTACCTAATAAAATGACTGATTATGAATTTTCACAATTAGTTCTATTATCCGTTCTAGGTATGATGATTCTTGTATCAGCCAATGATATGATTGTTATTTACTTAGGAATTGAGTTAATGAGTCTTTCTTTTTATGTACTTGCTACTATTAATAAAAATTCTCAACATTCTACCGAAGCTGGAATTAAATATTTCTTATTAGGTGCCTTAAGTTCTGGATTATTACTTTTTGGAATGGCTTTAATATATGCTTATACTGGAGAGACAAATCTTCAAGCTTTAAATGCATTTATTTGATATTCTTCATCCAATGAATTAGTATTAGGTGCTTTATTTATTTTTATTGCTCTTCTTTTTAAATTAGCTGCAGCTCCTTTCCATATGTGATTACCAGATGTTTATGAAGGAAGTCCTACAAATGTTACTGCTTTTTTTGCTATAGTTCCTAAAATTGCTATCTTAGTAACTTTAACTAATTTAATTTATTTTACATTTATTGGAATATGAGATAGTTTACAACCTTTACTTATTGTTTGTGCTATATTATCTTTAATTGTTGGATCTATTGGTGCTATTAATCAAGCCAAAATTAAAAGATTGCTAAGTTATAGTGCTATTTCTCATATTGGATTCTTATTAATTGGTATTATTCCACTTTCTTTATACAGTATTCAAGCTACTATGATTTATATCCTATTATATATTGTTATGTCTTTAAATACATTTACTATTTTATTAAATATGTCTAAACATAATTATATTACACAATTCTCAGGATTATCTAGATTAAATCCTGTATTAGCTCTTACTTTTACATTTACATTATTATCTATTGCTGGAATTCCTCCTTTAGCTGGATTTTTTTCTAAATATTTAATATTAATTAATGCTGTACAAAATGATTTCTATTTATTAGCTTTTGTTGCTGTAGCTACCTCTGCAATTTCTACTTTCTATTATTTAAGACTTATTAAATGATTCTTTTTTAATGATTCTAATTTCTTTAATTATAAAGATATAGCAGATTTAACTGTTCCTACAACAAATGTTATTACAATTAATTTTTTTAGTTCATTAGTTTTGGGTGTTACATTATGAATTATATTAACTTTCATGATCTTTCCAGAAGTAATTAGTACATGAACTTTTATTTCAGTTAGTACATCATTAATATAATTAATAGGCATGTTGGCAGAGTGGTCGAATGCGTTTGTCTTGAAAACAAATGTTAGTCAATAACTAACCCTGAGTTCGAATCTCAGACATGCTGTATTGGGGTGTTAGCTCAGTTGGTAGAGCACTGCTTTTGCATAGCAGGGGTCAGCAGTTCGACTCTGCTACACTCCAAATCAAATAATACTACAACTTGTAACTAAGAGATGACTTACTCCAAATCTTCAGGAAATTTACATTTTACTTACATTAATACTTCCTTAAAATCAATTAATCATTAATACTTCCTTAAAATCAATTAATCATTATCAAAATAAATCATGAGGAAGTGTCGGAATTTGGTAGACGAGCTAGGTTTAGGTTCTAGTACTTATTAAAGTGTGAGAGTTCAAGTCTCTCTTTCCTCAAGTGAAAAGAAACTATTTAAAGCGATTAAATTTTAAAAAACTAGAAAAACAAAACCTTATTTTTAAAATTATTAATAACAACAAAATACTTAGTTTAGAAACAAGAACAGAATATTCTAAAATTCGACACATATATGGGAAAAATTCATCTATTACATTAATACGTAATAACTGTATAAAAACAGGGAGAAATAGAGGAGTTTTATCTAATTATGCTTTATCAAGATTAGAATTTAAAAAACAAAGTACTAAAGGCTTATTGCCAGGAATTAGAAAATCATCATAATCAAAGATAAATATAATAAGATCTTCGTATACAGATCTCTACTAAAAACTATACACCAAGCATATAAAAAAGATTCACCTATTACGTTATTTATACTATAATACAAAACATATTAAAAAACCATAACAATGATAAACAAACTTGATGATATTTTTATTTCTCGATCTTTAACAAAAACACTACACCGCATTTATGAACCAAAATCACCAATTGTATTCTACATTTTTCTGAGTATAATACAAAAGAGGATTAATCAAATCAATAATTCAACTATAGTGAACTATAAAATCAATGATAATGATATAGTTGGAATTATTGAGTACAAACCAATTGATCCTTTAATTAAAACCCTTGATTTAATTGGAATAAATGAGTACAAATCAATTATAACCAATTATGAATTTTCACAATTAGTTCATGCAGCTTGTGGTTGTGGGTGCGGCGGAAGTCGTCATGGCCAACTTGGTGAGTTAAATCAAAGAAGACTAGAACTTGAAACTAAGAGATGACTTGCTCCAATGAGTGATCATTCAAGAAATGATCCAATCAATGATTCAATTAATGATTATGAATCAATAATTGATTGGTTAAATCACTGACTGATTGATCCAAAAAATAATTGCATAAATGATCCTAATGATCCTTTTTATAACCTAAATAAATTTATAAATAACGTAGTTATTGCTAAATTAGAAGAAGAAATTAGAAGAAGTAATTAGAGATAATGTGATCATAATGCTTATAATATTCATAAATAAATTAGTCAACAATCAAAAAGCTCTAATATTTTATTAGAGGTATTAAAAAAGTCATCACAATGCTTATAATATTCATAAATAAATTAGTAAACAGTATAAAATCAAAAAGAGATAAAACAATAATATTTTATTATAACAATAGAATATTAGAATTAATGAGATTACTTGAAAAAAATAATTATATAACATATAAACTAATAAGTAGACAAGAAACTCCAAGTCCAGAAATAGAATTAAGTATAGTAAGTAGTAATATAAAGAATTTAACATTTATATCAAAACCATCTAGAACAGTTCATATTAAATATACAAAATTATTAACAGTGCCATATGATTGTATATTATCAACAAACGAAGGACTTATAACAAAAAAACAGGCATTAGAACTAGGTATAGGTGGAATCCTACTATTGAAAATTCATGTGTAAAATTACTTAGTAATTAAAAAGAAATGCAAAAAGCGTACGCCTTTTTTGACCAATTCGAAATCATTCGATTACTTCCAATCCACCCTTTTGGAAATTTTGATATTTCAATAACAAATAGTACATTATTCTTACTTTTAGCAGCTTTATATTTTGTATTTTTCTACCAAACAAATTTACAAAATGGAACAGTTGTACCAGGAAGATATCAAAGTATTATAGAAATATCGTATGAAACAATTCATGATATGATTAAGGAAAATATCCCAGGTAGAGATGGATATAGATTTTTCCCATTCCTTTATACAATCTTTATTTTCATACTAATAATTAATTTATTTGGCCTAATTCCTTATACATTTACACCAACAGCTCACTTTGCAATAACATTTGGGCTAAGTACAAGTATATTTTTGGCAACAGTAATCATGGGTTTTACAAACTTTAAATTAGATTACTTTTCATTTTTAATGCCTAATGGAGCACCAATGGTAATGGCATGATTCTTAGTTCCAATTGAGATGATTTCGCATGTTGCTACTGCTTTAACATTAGGACTTCGATTAGCCGGTAATATTACAGCTGGTCACTTATTATTCGCTATTTTATCTAGTTTTGCATGACAAATGTTAATGGCTGGTGGAATGATTGCTGTTGCAAGTTTATTCCCTCTAGTTATTTGTTTTGCTATTACTGTATTAGAAATGGCTGTTTCAGCTATCCAAGCTTATGTATTCGTATTATTAACTGTTATTTATTTAAACAACGCAATGCACCTACATTAATGCCACAATTATGAATAGAAACTTGAGTTGGTCAATTTTTTTGACTTTTAGTTATTTTATTTCTTTTCCATTTCTATATGGTAAATAACGTAATTCCAACAATTGCTACAATTTTTAAAATTAGAAAAACTTTAGGAGCAAAAGAAGATGCTACAATAGAAAATACTGGTAAAGAAAATAATGATTTAAAAATTACTTTACCAGCAGCAAGTGTTAAAGCTGTATCTATAACAAATTTTGCATCTGCTAGAGCAAACTGAATTAAAAATAATTCTTAAACAATGTTATACTTACTTTACATATTAGAATCTTTATTAAAAGTTCTATTAATAGTAGTTCCTTTATTAATTGCTGTTGCCTATGTTACTCTTGCAGAAAGAAAAATTATGGCCTCTATGCAATTAAGAAAAGGACCTAATGTTGTAGGATTTGCTGGTCTTCTTCAGCCTTTAGCTGATGGATTAAAATTATTTTCAAAAGAAACAATTTTACCTACTCACGCTAATTTAATTATTTTTATTATAGCTCCCATACTTAGTTTAATATTAGCTTTATTATCTTGAGCCGTTATTCCATACGCTGAAGGTGCTGTATTAGCCGATGTTAATGTCGGTTTATTATACTTATTTGCTATTAGTTCTATTTCTGTTTATGCTATTTTAATGTCAGGATGAGCCAGTAACTCTAAATATGCTTTTTTTGGAGCTATAAGAGCCGCTGCTCAAATGATTAGTTATGAAGTTTGTATTGGTTTAATTATTTTAGCCGTAATTGTATGTGTAGGAAGTTTGAATTTAACTGATATTGTTAATGCACAAAAAGATTGTTGATTCGTATTTCCATTATTTCCAGCTGCTGTTATGTTCTTTGTATCTGCACTAGCAGAAACTAATAGAGCTCCTTTTGATCATGCTGAAGGTGAATCTGAATTAGTTTCTGGATTTAATACTGAATATTCTGGAATGACTTTTGCTTTATTCTTTTTAGCAGAGTATTCTCATATTATTATTATGTCTTTAATTGTTGCTTTATTATTTTTTGGTGGATGATTACCTTTTACTTTTGGATTTGATAATATTTTTAATCCATTAACATGAATCCCTCCTCAATTTAATTTAGCTATTAAAACCTGTTTCTTTGTATTCTGTTTCGTATGAGTTAGAGCTTCATTTCCAAGATGTAGATATGATGCTTTAATGCAATTGCTATGAAAATCTTATTTACCACTATCTTTAGGATTTTTAATTTATGTTGCAAGTATTATTTTAATTTTTTCTTAATAAATTATATAAAGAAACGTAAAAATAGAACTTTATTCATATGTCATAGTATTATGAAAGGAATACCCTTTCTAACAGGAAGTGATTTTGGTATTAATTTCGACCTGCAAAGTCGATTATGTGAGTTCGAATCTCACCACTTCTTATGTGAATCATTAAATCACTCAAACAATACAATTCTGTGTGAGTTCGACATTTCTTAATCCTAGATGGATTAACATATATATAAAGTTCTGTTTGATAATGGCAGAGAGCTAACGCTAGTAACGGGATGTGAGACATGCAAGTAGAATGAACTAAAATCAATATGAATTTTAGAATTGCGTCCGGGCGAGTAATAGTAAAGAACCTACCTTTAACTTGGGAATAAAATACCCGATAAAATCAAAAAAAGATATTTGGGCTCGTCCCCCTCATTTCTCTAAAAGGGCATAGGTTGTCACCTATACTTTTAGTTGATTATAAAACCAAAGATTAAAAAATCAATTATCAAATAGTTGTTTAGATATTAAAACTATCTCAACATAAAACAAGATGTGATATTGTCTAGGTGGTTTAAGAGGGGCTTTACCCAGATTAGTTAGTTGGTAGTGTAATAGACTACCAAGACGATGATCTGTAGCTGGTATGAAAGTACGTACAGCCGCACTAGAACTGAAACACGGTCTAGACTTACATTGTGAGGCAGCAGTCAAGAGTATTTCCCAATGAACGAAAGTTTGAGGATGCCACGTTAAATTTAATAGGTATTAAATAGTAAGAAATCTATAGTGAAGTTTTTTTATGATAAGAGCAGTCCAAGACATGTGCCAGAAGACTCGGTTATACATGCTGCTCGAGTGTTGCTCTATAACTAAAGGCGTAAAGGGTGAGTAGGTGGATAATGAAGTCCTAATGAAAATTTTAAAGAATACAACTTTAAGAAATTTAGGATACTCTTTATCTAGAGTTTTATAGAGGATTGCAGAATTTCTAGTGTATCGATAGAATGAGCAAATATTAGAAGGAATACCAAAGGCGAAGGCAGCAATCTGGGTAAAAACTGACGCTGAATCACGAAAGTTAGGGGAGCAAATCCGATTAGAGACCGGAGTAGTCCTAACCGTAAACGTTGTACACTAAGTGTGAGCTAATGTTCGTGCTGTAGATAACTCGTTAAGTGTACCGCCTGAATACTACGATCGCAAGATTAAAACTCAAATTAATTGGCGGTTCTGGAGATAGATGGAGGAGCATGTGGTTTAATGCGACGATCCGCGCGAAACCTTACCTGATCTAGTACGATTTTAGAAAATTAACCGTTCAGATGCTGCATGGCTGTCGTCAGTTCGTGCTTTGAAACGTCAGGTTAATTCCCTATAACGAACGCAACTCCCATCTAATATTTACTACTATTAGAAACCGCTATCGAAAAGATGGATGAAAGAGGGAATTACGTCAAGTCCTTATGGCTCTTATGATCAGGGCTACTACATGTGCTATAATGGATATTACAATCATTTACTAATCAGCAATGATGCGTTAATATATAAAGATATCCTTAGTTCGGATTGAAGACTGCAAACCGTCTTCATGAAGCAAGATTCATTAGTAATCGAAGAGTAGAGTGCTTCGGTGAATTATCGACCCAGTTCGTACAAACCGCCCGTCACTAGGGCAAATTTTGGCCTAATCCCAAGTCTGAGCTTATTATAACTACTTTTTAACCAAACTTTATAAATAAGTCTTTTATCAAGATAGGTCTGAGATGCCTTAAAAGTCGTAACACGGTAGCCGTACAAGAATGTGTGGCTGGATGAATTAATATCAATAATAAAGATATACACATCAAAATAATTATTATAATAATTGTTATAATAAAGATATACAACGATACACAATACACATAAAAATAATTATTATAACAAAATAATTATTATAATAAAGATATACAACGATACACAATACACATCAAAATAATTATTATAACAAAATAATTATTATAATAAAGATATACAACGATACACAATACACATCAAAATAATTATTATAACAAAATAATTATGAGGCATTAGTAGCTCAGTTGGTAGAGCAAGTCGCTTCGGATGTCTTTGCGGGGGTTCGAATCCCTCCTAGTGTTCGCATAGCATTACTAAGTTACCTGGTAAACTTTCAGTCTTCCAAATTGATAAAAAGGGTTCGAGTCCCTTGTGATGCAAAATGAGTAACAATAAGTTTTCGATGAATGACTTGCCTTTTACAATAGAAGGACGCAATAATTGCGAAAAAGGTAGATGAAATGAATTGATTCTATACCTTCCTAGAGAGAAATCTTAACTTTATATAACCCTGTGAACTGAAACATCTTATTAACAGGAGGAAAAGAAATCAATCGAGATTAAGTTAGTAGTGGCGAGCGAAACCTTAAAAAGCCCCAGTAGTAAAACATAATTAATAAGAATTCCAAGAAACCATAGATGGTGATAGTCCAGTATTATTAATACTTTTTATGATATAGAGTATAACCCAAATAGGGTTTGAAGACAGTGGTATCCAACCACTAAGGCTAAATATGTGTAAAAGAGCGATAGTGAACCAGTAACGTGAGTGAAAGTTGAAAAGAGTTGTCCTCTGAGCAAAAAACAATCTCAAAATTGTTTTAGCAGGGGGAAGAATTGAGCCATCGAACAGTGAAATAGATTCTGAAATCGGAAATTAAAAAGCACACAAAGTTATATATAACGATGTGGTACCTTTTGTATAATGGATTTGCGAGTATATTTATTAGGCATAGGACGAAAGTCATAGTGAAAACGAGTCTTAATAGGGCGACAGTCTAATGAATATGGACCCGAAACCAAGTGATCTATTCATGAGCAGATTGAAGCTAGATTAGTTTTTAGTGGAGGATCGAACCAGTCTCTGTTGCAATAGGGTTGGATGACTTGTGAATAGAGGTGAAATGCCAATCGAACTTGGATATAGCTGGTTATCTTCGAAAAGTATTTAGGTACTGTGTGTAATGAACTAAAACAATTAGCAATCTATAAATATCACGTGGTGTAAGAAGTTTGAACTAGCTTCACACACCATCATGAAACCATTACACCTTGACTTCATACGATATTTAGTCAGATTTATTTAATGAAACCTAAGCAGGTAATCACAATAAAAGCTAAGATAGAAATTCAATATCTATAAGCGGTAGAGCACTAATTTGATATTTGGCTTCTCAAAGAGTTGTACTTTGTCAATTTAAACTCCGAATTCTTATAGTATAGTTATGCAGACAGTCTTAGGGGGTAAGCTTCTAAGACAAGAGGGAAACAACCCAGATCTAAAGCTAAGGTCATTAATCAAAATTAAGTGTGAAAAGAATAGGTTTAACAAAGACATCTGGGAAGTAGGCTTGGAAACAGCCACCTTCTAAGAATAACGTAACAGTTTACCAGACAAATGTTTTACCTATCTGAAAATTTACGTGGCTAAAATTTTGAACCGAAGCTTAGATTTTTAATAAAGGTAGAAGATCGTGTTGTATGTAATTAATAAGGAAACTTAAAACCAACAGTGACAATGCAAATATGAGTAACTAAAAAATCTTATAAAAAAAGATTCACCTATAGCCCAAGGTTTTCATCACAATGATTAACAATGATGTAATATATACAGCCCCTAAGATTACCTGAAAAGTTCATTCGATGGGTATGCTCAGTTCTGACATTTATTCGACACTAAATAAATCAAGAAATAAGATTGAGCGATTATTTTAAATAATTTTTACTGTACTAAAACTAACACAAGTGGGCCAGAAGAGTATTCTAAGGTGATGGGAGAACTAACCATAAGGAACTCGGCAAAATTTTTCCGTAAGTTCGCAAGAAGGAAATCCGAAAGGAAGCATAAAATCGGGAAGGGCAACTGTTTACTAAAAACACAACTTTAAGCTAAGATTCATATCATCGTATTTGAAGTGACTCCTGCCCAATGATTGTAACCGAAATTTTCTGGTCAATAGCTAGAAATATAAGGTCAATTAAATGGCGGCCATAACTCTGATGGTCCTAAGGTAGCGCAATCAATATTCAATTAATTGTTGAAAAGTATGAGAGGAGTAATGATCTTTCCACTGTCTCATGGATAGACCCAGTGAAATTGAACTCGTAGTGAAGATGCTACGTTAACGCTATAAGACAAGAAGACCCTAGAAGCTTTACTGTTAGGTTGTATTGTAAACTCTTACTATTTGTGTAGTTTAGTTGGTAGTCTTACTCCAGATCTCTAGATCTTTGATTAGACATAAAGTGAAATACCAATCTGATAGATAAGACGTTTACTCACTAATTAGGAAAAGTGCATCCCAGACAGTTTTGTTGGGGCGACAGCCTTCTAAAAAGTAACGAAGGCTTTCAAAGGTCATTTCATCTTCATTAGAAATGAAGAGTTGAGTGTAAGAGCATATAATTGGCCTGACTGTGAGATCGATGGATCGAACAGGGACGCAAGTCGGATCTAGTGAACCACATTCTATTTTTGGTAATGGTTGTGATAATAAACTAAGTTACTCTAGGGATAACAGTGTAATATCTGGCAAGAGTCCTTATCGACCCAGATGTTTGCCACCTCGATGTTGAATTGCCGTATCCTCCTGGTGCAGAAGCTAGGAAGGGTTGGACTGTTCGTCCATTAAAACGGTACATGATTTGAGTTTAAACCGTCGTAAGACAGGTTGGATTCTATCTATAGTGTTATTTTAAACGATTAAAATAAATCTATTCGTACGCAAGGATTTTAGATTTCGTTCCTATGGTGTAACAGTTGTTATTTTAATAGCACCGCTGTGTAGCTACGAACCATATGATAAGTGCTGGAACAAGCTAAGCACGAAGCATACTTTAATATTACGTTTTATAAGCGAGTAAGACTAACTCGATATTAGGTAGTAAGTGCAAATTTTGAAAAAAAAAAGCTTAACTTTACTAACTTCATTTTTTAACTCATAAAATTAAAAATTAGATATAAATATATCGAATCAGGTATAAGCTATCTGATTCGATATATTTATCGCTAATTTGTCCGAATTGCACATGAATCGGACTACACCACGGGAATAGTTTAATGATTTAAATCATCATAAACTTTTTAATGAAAGAAAATAATTTGTCCGAATTGTTATTTAATCGGACTATGCCTTCGATAGTTCGTAATAAGTAATTTGTCCGAATTGTTGTTTAATCGGACTATGCCTTCGATAGTGAATGAATCGTAATACAGTATAAGTAATAAACCTATTACCTATACTTATATAGTACACATCTATGCCTCGATAGCTCAGTTGGTTAGAGCGATACACTGAAAATGTATAGGTCGATGATTCGAATTCATCTCGAGGCATATAAACCCTATTACGATCAACCTACGAACTCGTCTAATGGTAAGACCCCTTATTTTGATTGAGGTTAGTATAGGTTCGATCCCTATGTTCGTATTAACAATACATAATCCTAACTAGTATACATCCATTCTAGAATTCAAGTATAAAGTAACGTTACCTAGGTTTTGATTCCTAGAACGAAATATGAAATCTTTAACAATACCAAAAGCTATTAATTTACATCTTTTTAAAGCTAAAAATAAGAATATTATTCAATTAACAAATAAAAAAACATCTATCTGATTTTTAACAAAAGATACGAACATTATAGTAAGTAAAAGAGTCTTGACAGCAAGCTCACAAACTATACGATGCCTTAAAAAAGCTATACAAAGCATTCAAGTAGGACATAAAAGAACTTTAATTTTATTAGGTGTTGGATTTAAAGCATCTATTATTGAAAAATTAGAAGAAAGATTTTTAGTATTAAAAATCTCTAATACAAAACCACCTACTTTTAAGATACCTAAAGATATTTCTATAACTATTAATAGAGAAAAAATAAGTTGTTGATCATATCATCCAACTTTAATTGATCATTTCTTTAAGGATATCATTTTAAAAACACCTGGAAACTTTATTAAATGAGAATAACATTAAAAGACCATTACGCAGGTAATTGACGTAATTGAAGAAACTATCCACGCCCTATTGACCAACAACAAAAAAATAAATTAGCCAAATTATTAATAGAAAATGGCCATATACAAGTTAGATTTAAAAAAAACACTAATCCTGCTACTAAGATTCATCCTAATAATTGAACTACAAGGATAAATCCCTATCTAAAATATGACTATTCCATATTAAATGTATATCTTTTTCATTTTCCCCAATGAAAAAAACCAATACATCAATATGATAATATTACTATTAGACCCCCAAGGAGAACTTCTACGTATAAACATAAATTATTTTTAAAAAAGAATTATAATGAAGATAGTCCTACACTTGACTATCTTGTTTTTAAAGCTGGTTGAGCAAATTCAGTTAAAAATGCTAGACACCTTATTAGACAAGCCCAAATTACTGTTAATAATATAACAATATTTAATCATAAATTTGAGCCTAAAAAAGCCTCTATTATTAAGAATTTAAATCCTAACTCTATATTTCACTATTATAAACAGAAATATTATGCCACTTTCCGTTATAGAAAATTTTATAGACCTAAGAAATTTCAATCTCATAGACATCGACTAATCTTTAAATTACGTATGCAATTTACCAGATATCCTTTTGCTATACAGCCAAACTGCATGACAAAAATTAATTTTAATAAGATTTATTATGATTAACTACCTTTAAGTGTCGGAACCGGTAGACGAGACTGACTTAAAATCAGTTGCTCTTTATGGGCGTGTGAGTTCAAGTCTCACCTTAAAGAAATCGAAAAAAATAGCTAGTATTAATAACCTGAACCCTATAGATCTCAAATGTTCTTAATACTAGTTATTTTATTCGGCATGTCATACTTACTATGGCAAGCACTCATTTGGTATAATAGACCTGCCAACTACGTGCCTCATAAGTACTTAATGCGGCAAAGACTTAGATACAACAAAAAAATATTCTTTTCTCACAAATAATACAAACGCCTCTTATACCAGGCCTACATATATCTACCTGAGCCAGTAGCATAATGGTAGTGCACGATACTCATAATATTAAAAGTGTTAGTTCAACTCTAACCTGGCTTAAACTAATACACGGTGGTCATAACTCAGTTGGTAGAGTAGCTCTCTGTGGATGAGCAAGTCGAGAGTTCGATTCTCTCTGGTCACCCCAAACCCTTTAACTCAGTTGGTTAGAGTGCTTTCCTTACAAGAAAGATGTCGTGGGTTCGAATCCCCCAAGGGTTAATATAGCCTCACTTTAAGGAAAAAACTCTCCCCTTCTACATCACATGATTTATCAGTCGCTCTAACAACTGAGCTACTAGCTTCACACTCTATTCCCTGAAGATTTACGTAAGGGGAATAGAGTGTGAAGATTTACGTCAGGATGCTTCAGCTCCTAAAGCAGGATCCTGAAGGGAATAGAGTGTTTCTTAGAGCTATGACGAGGGAATAATCTTCAGTAACCTGAACCCTATAGATCTCAAATGTTATATTTTTTTGTTAAATTGTTATTAGATCGGACTATGCCTTCGATAGTGAATAAATCGTAATACATAGTACATAATTTGTCCGAATAAATAACAATCAATAATTGATTGTTATTTAATGGCGGACTATGCCTTCGATAGTGAATAAATCGTAATACATAGTACATAATCTGTCCGAATAAATAACAATTTAACAAAAAAGAAGATTAATTAAATCATTTTTCTAATCAAATAATTGATCCAATAAAAGATCAAATTAATGATGAAATTAATGATTCTGATCCAATGAATTAATTTTTTTAAACTCAATACTTACTATAATCAAATAAAGAATCAAATAAATAATCAAATAAATAATCCTAATGATATTAGTCTCAACCTTCAATAGAGATGTGGTCCGAGTAGTATACATGATTTAAAGGAGTATACATTATTTAAATACAAGACACTATTACGAAAGGGCCTGATTCTTACACAAGCTCATGTAGAGATAGATGATCTCCGCAGAAGAACATCTCAGATTTGGAAAGACTCAATGAATCCGAAACTGAGCTCAAATACTTTATTAAAAACTGTACGGATAACGTATTGGTTTCGTTACCAGACTCATTACCTGGCTTTTAGGAGGTTCGACTCCTCCCCGTGCTATATGTCAACAATAAACCAAATAATTAAAAAACCAAGAAAAAAACCTACAAAAAAAAGTAGAGTACCTGGATTTAAAAAACAACCATTTGCTAAAGGTATTTGTCTTAAAGTTTTTATTGCAAAACCTAAAAAACCTAATTCAGCCTTGAGAAAAGTTGCTAGAATCAGACTTAGTACAAAAAAAACAGTCAATGCACATATCGGAGGAGAAGGACATACACTACAACAATTCGGTACAGTATTAGTACGAGGTGGAAGATGTAGAGATTTACCTGGTGTTAAATATAGATGTGTAAGAGGAAAATACGATCTATATGGAGTTGCAAATAGAAGAAATTCAAGATCTAAATATGGAACTCTTCGACCTAAAGATTTATAATGAAACCTAAAAGTACTAAATTTAAAAAATATCATAAACCTTATTTAAAAAACTACTACAATTATAAAACCAATTTAATTTATTCACAATATGCATTAGTTACAACTGAACCATCTTTAATTACAGCTTCACAACTAGAAGCAATAACTCTTACTATTAAAAGAGCCCTAAAAAGAAAAGGAAAAATCATTCATAGAGTATTTCCACATCAATCTTTAACAAAAAAACCTCAAGAAGTTAGAATGGGAAAAGGAAAAGGGAATGTTCATCAATGAGTACAAGTCTTAAAACCTAACTCTATTATTTTAGAACTTCATGTATCTTCTAAAGCTGTTGCTAAAATTGCCCTAAAAGCTGCCTCTAATAAACTTCCATTTAAAACCAAATTAATTGTTTAAACATGAGGAAAATATTGTTTAATGATTTAAATTATCTTAAACTTTTTATGACAACTGAATATCTAAATACAATTATTACAATTGAATCTCACCTTAACATTACTAACTATATCACACTATCCTTTATACTCTTTATTATGGGAGTATTAGGAATTATTATAAACCGGAAAAATATTATTATACTTTTAATGTCTATTGAATTAATGTTATTAAGTATTAACTTTTTATTAATCACAGTTTCAACGCTACTAGATAATATACATGGACAAGTGTTTGCTCTTTATATTCTTGTAGTTGCAGCGGCTGAATCTGCAATTGGATTATCTATTTTAATTGCTTATTATAGAGTAAGAGGAACAATTTCTGTAAAGTTTACCAACCTCCTAAAAGGTTAATCGCCTAGGATGTTGTAGATCCTTGCTCTAGCTATCAATAAATACAGATCAATAAATACAGATCAATAAATACAGATCAATAAATACAGATCAATAAATGAGAGGAAGGAATGCTTCTATTTATTTTATATGTTTCTTTTTTTTCTTTGTCTTCTTTCACAGTTCATTAGGACCTACGACAGAAATTGGACAACTTCATCAATTAGGTCTGCTATTAAAATTAAAAGGTGTAATTGTTCACATTATTTCTAATCATGTTCCGTGTATTAAGTATTTATGTGCAATATATTTATTTGATTTATTATATGTACGCAGGGTTTCAACCAGGATGTAAGCAACGGCTAATAAAATAAACGTAAGGTAAACCATTACCGGTTAATGGGCTAGGATGTTGTAGTCCAGTGGTTGGACACTTGTTTCATGCGCAAGCTACGGGGGTTCGAATCCCTCCAACATCATTTATATTAAATTTATACTTCTTTCTTTCCTTTAGCTTTCTTTATACTGAAACTGCTAAAACTTTAAATATTTATTAAAAATGTTAGAAGCTGCTAAAATGATCGGAGCTGGAGCTGCTACTGCCGGAGTAGGAGGAGCTGGAGCTGGAATTGGTGCTGTATTCGGAGGTATGATCCAAGGATTTGCAAGAAACCCTGCGTTAAAACAACAACTTTTCACTTACTGTATCCTAGGATTCGCCCTGGCTGAAGCCATGGGTCTATTCGCACTGATGATGGCTTTCTTATTATTATATGCTATGTAATTTATTACACCATATAATTAAGAAAACCCCCATTAATAAGGATCACAACTCTATATTAGAGTCTTCAGGTCATAGTTTCAATGGTAAAACGCCTGCTTTGGGAGCTGGTGATATAGGTTCGAATCCTGTTGACCTGATCTTACATTTACTAAGATGTGTAGCTCAGTGGTAGAGCGAGGCACTTTTAATGCCCCGGTCGGAGGTTCGAATCCTCTCACATCTATACACTGGCTTAGCATTACCTCTATTCTACGTTAAATTCGTAGTATATGAGAAGAATTCAAGTGTATCCTTCAGCTTATATACCATATACCCTATGCAGCAATATTTATGCCTCCATTATATAACAAGATAACTCCAGTTAATCCTCCTAAAGTAAATAATAATGCCAAATATCAAATCCACACTGACGCTTTTTCATGGCACTTCGTAGAAAGGGTTAGCATTACCTCTATTCTACGTTAAATTCGTAGTATATATTTATGAAACGTTCAAAATGAAAAGCATTCGAGCTTACAGGTCAAGACCAAAGATCTAAATTAATAACACCCGATATGGTTAATAACAATATTAAAATAAGTAATGGAAAAGATGAAAGAACTGTTAAAATTACTGTAGACCACGTCAATCATAAATTGGGAGATTTTAGTCACTCAAAAATAACCCCTAGATTTAAAAAAAAACATAAAAAATAATGAAAGAAACATCAAAGAAGATAGGTATTAGTCAACCGTGATTTTTTAATACATTTCCCTACAACCCTACCCTTTTAAAACAACAAATTTTTATTACAGCCTTTTTTAATAATTTTGGTATATTAGTATCAGATATATATATATCTGAATATAGACACTTGTTAACCTACCACCTTACAATTTTTTTGTCACATACAAAACATTATAGTGTTATAAAACCTATATTAAATGTTTTAAAGCCTTTACTTGTTATAAAATATAAAAAAAATATATCTTTTAATATAAAACGTTCCCCTTCACTCTATTATGATGATAAAATTTTAGGATCATGATTAAAGCTTAATATTCAAAAAGATACAATGAAGGTTAGACCTTTAATTAAGAAACTTTTACACAAAGACAAATTAAAAAATAAAAGTCCTTCCACCACTTATAAGACCTATCTTAAAGCAATAAAGATGGATAATGCTTGACTTAATTATTGCTCCTTATTTCACTCTCAAAAGCCTTTATCTTTAAAATATTTACCCCAAAGAATATCCGCTTTAAGAACAAGGTTAGTCCAAAATAATAAATCTTTAATCTATTATAGAAATAAAACATTTATACCCTTACCATCCAATAAAACAATTTATACAAATATTTCTCATACAAAACAATTGAATATTAAACTTAGTAAACTAAATATTATTTAATGATCCAAAAAATAATACAATGAATTAGAAGTAGATTAATTATTTTAGACTTACTAGAATTATCGAATATATAATATTAGAAACTCAATGAGCTATTATGCATATTGGTGCTTATTTGTATTTTAAAAAAATTTTTTTAAACTCAGTACTTACTATACTTATATAATATTACAAACTCAAATCAGAATGAGATATTATTTAATCTTGGCTATTCTGTATATTCGTCTTTTTTTCCATCTTATGTTCAAACATGATAGAACACTAAAAATTTGTATGATCTTGTTATTGGTGTATTTATTATATTACATTAACGGAAATGGTGCCTTTCCCTTTCCCATAATAATTCTTTAATAATGTTAACCACATTAAACATAATTGATAACTCCGGAGCTAACTTCGCTCGTGTTATTAAGATTCTTAACAAAAAAACAACCCTTGCTATTGGAGTTCTAGTCCTTGTTTCAGTAACCAAAAACATTGCGCATTCTAAAATAAGAAAGGGTGATGTTATAAAAGCTATACTTATAAATGCTTCTCACTTAAGTATTATAACAAAAATAATAAGTAAAAAATCAATTATACTTATAAAACTTGCTCCTAAAGGTAAAGAATATCTTCCTTTAGGAACTAGAATTAAAGGACCTGTTTCTTCAAACTTAAGAAACAAAAATGGGATGAATAGAATCATTTCCTTATCTAAACGTACTCTATAATAATGATAAAAAATTTAAACCGTAAAAATACTCATGATCTATTACACCAATTTCAATGAACACACCCACTTCAAAAAACTAAATTAATTCAGACTAATATTAATACTGCTAATAATAGACTTATTAAACAGCCTAAACTTATTAATCCTTTATATTTCTTTTTAACTTTATTTTTATCCCAAAAACCCAAAGTTAAAATATCTAAAAAATCTATTGCTTCTTTTAAAGTTAGACCTAATATCCCCTTAGGTACTAAAAATAATTTACATAAGTATCATTTAAATATGTTTTATACTACTTTTATAACTAGTTTATTACCAATATTTGAAAATCAGAATTCTAGTAAAGTAACAACAGCTAAAAATCATAAGTGTTATACGATTCTTCTATCTTATGGTTGAAATGATATTAATAATCCTATTGTTAACTCTGGTGACTATTTACTATCCTATCCTTTTTTAGATGGAGCACATATACAATGAATCATACAATCCCCTGTAAAGAATATTCCTTTTTATTACTTTAAATAGAGTAGATATATGTAGGGCTATGCGATATTTTCCCATACGATATTTCTATAATATTACTTTAAATAGATAACTCTAGTAGCTCAGTTGGTAGAGCGACAAACCGATAATTTGTTGGCCGATGGTTCAAATCCTTCCTAGGGTATATGAAATTATATATAATAAATTCAAAAATAATAAATAATGCTGCTGAAAATTCTACCGATGGTTCAAATCCTTCCTAGGGTATATGAAATTCTATAATCATGACTCACCTATAATAAATGAGCATTTATTATCACTGCCAAAATTTGATTCTAAGCCATCATACATATCTCAACTAGAAAAAATGTATAGCAAAATGACTTTAAAACAATTAATAAAATTACTTAACCCACAAATTATAAAAGTACCCTATAATAAATCGTATTTAAAAGGATTACAATTAACTTTAAAGGGTAGATTAAAAGGTGCTAGAAGAGCAAGAAAAATGACTAATCACCATGGATCTATTGGTCCTAATACTTATAATAAGCGTTCTAAATCTAATCAACAAACAATATATACAAAATGAGGGACATGAAATTTAAAAACCAGTTTATCAAGGACTACAAACCTACAACACCGTCATTAAGACATCGAAAAATTCTTACACAACCTAAAAAAAATATACGTATTAAATCTTCTTCTGCTTCTATAAAAAACCATGCTGGAAGAAATAATACTGGATCTATTACTACTAGACATCATGGAGGAAGACATAAAAGGTACTATAGAGATATTGACTTTAAACGACTTAATGCCCCTTATGCTTTATCTTCCTTATTGTCTATTGAAAATGATCCTAATCGATCTGCGAATATTGCAAGGTATTTTTCTCCTTTATTTAAATCCTTCTATATTGTTGCTCCTGAAAATATTTCTAATGAAATTCAAGGACCTAAGTATCCTTATAATAGATATGTAAAAAATGGAGATACTTTACCTTTAACAGATATACCTATTGGATCTAAATGTTATAATATACAAACTAACTTTAATTCCAATCCTACTATAGCTAGATCTAGTGGATCCGCTGCCACATTATTAAAAACTGACTCTATTAATGCTACTATTCGATTACCAAGTAAAAAAATTATAAACTTGAATAAAAGATTTTTAGCTACTGTAGGACAGCCTAGTAATTCTAATAAAAATCTAACTGTTAAAGGGAAAGCTGGAGCTAATCGATGACGAGGAAAAAGACCCACTGTTAGAGGTTATGCTATGAATGCCCATGATCACCCCCATGGTGGAAAAACTAGTGGTGGAATTCAACCTAAAACTTTATGAGGAAAACAAGCCAAATGAGTTAAAACACGTAAGACCTCTTCCTAATTATCCTATTTCACCTTAACCTAACAAATATCTTCCTAATTATGCTTTATTCATCACCCCCCTTTTTTTTCGATCTCAGTATCTATATAAAAATTAAAAACAAAAAATGTCAAAACACTACCACCCATTTCACCTTGTTGACCCTAGCCCATGACCATACGTTGGATCATTTGGAGCATTAGGTATGACGACAGGAGGAGTTATGTATATGCACTCTTACCTGTACGGAGACCTACTATTATTAAGTTCTATGACTATCGTTATTTTAGTAATGATAGTTTGATGAAGAGATGTTATTAGAGAAGCAACTTTTCAAGGACACCATACTCTTATAGTTCAAAGAGGATTAAAATGAGGAATGCTTCTATTTATTTTATCTGAAGTTTGTTTCTTTTTTTCTTTCTTCTGAGCCTTCTTTCACAGTTCATTAGGACCTACGACAGAAATTGGAGCTGTATGACCTCCTGTAGGAATTACACCTCTTAATGCTTTCGATGTTCCATTATTAAATACTGCTATTTTATTAACATCTGGAGCTACAGCTACTTGAGCACATCATGCAATTATTGGTGGAAATAGATACCATACTATCCTTGCTCTAGCTATTACTGTTAGTTTAGGAATTGTATTTACCGCCTTACAAGCTATGGAATATTATGAAGCTCCTTTTACTATTGCTGATTCAGTTTACGGTTCTACTTTCTTTGTAGCTACTGGATTCCATGGATTACATGTTTTAATTGGAACTGCATTCTTAATAGTATGTTTCTTTAGAATTATTGCTCACCACTTTACTAAGCACCACCATAATGGATTCGAAGCTAGTTTATTTTACTGACACTTTGTTGATTATGTGTGAATCTTTTTATTCATCTGTATTTATTGATGAGGAGCATAATCTTTACTTACCTTAAATTCGTACGTGAAGTCGTTATTAATTATTTTGTTATAATAATTATTTTGATGTGTATTTGGGCCATTCGTGCCTATTATTCTGTATGCAATGCTAAGTAGAGAACCTAGTTTATTTTACTGACAAATTGCCACAGGAATCTTTTTATTCATCTGTATTTATTGATGAGGAGCATAATCTTTACTTACGTTAAATTCGTACTAGAGAATCGTCATAAATAACTCACAAAATATATATGAATCCTATTAACAGAAATCCTAAACATGGACATTATTGGTACAACTATATTAAACAAACCTTTTATAATAAAACCATTGTTACTTGAGAACCTCCTGTCGTCATACCCCCTAAATGAGAACCATATTTAATTTTTACTAAAACCAATGTTTTTATGGCTAAAAAGCCTAAAACTCCAAAAATTAAAGATTCACCTTATAGAAAGCCCTTTATAAATTATCAAGAGAAACTTCTTTTTAAACGTAATATTATACCTTATTTCCATTTCATTAAATATAAAATGGATCCTATTAAAAAACCTAATTATAGAACTATTAAATATAAAAATAATTCAATAATTATTTTAAATCACCCTGAAATATATAAACGGTATATTTTAAAATATGTTAAACCCAATTTTAGAGATAATTATACGTCTGAAAAAACCGCTCTAACATATACTATTAACCCAAACTTTTACCGAAAATTTCAATTCCTATGAACTAATAAACATAATACCTTTAAAAATATTGCCGAGAAGAATATAAGACGGTTGAGAATTAAAAGAATTAAAAGAAATAACAAAAAAATAAAACTTACTATTAATTATAAAATGTGAAAATATGATCGGTTATTATATAATAATTATAATCTATTTAAAAGACATAATACTAACAAATCTTATTTACACCTAAATCATATTTTTTCTATTATTAATACACCACATCTAACTCTTATACCTAAAATTTTCCCTGTTAATCATGATAATAGAGCCAGATTTTCTTATCAGTTTTATAGACCACTTTTTATTAATCAACAAACAATTATTACTCTTATATTACAAAATAAATATTACATATATTTTATACTCAATACAATTAAAAACTATCCTCAAATTTTTAATTATCAATCAATATTTCATTGGTATACACAAGAATTAGTTATTTCTATATTTAATATCTTACCCTTACCTTATTGATCACATCTTTTACATTGAATTAAAAATAAAAATGTTCTTAAACAAATTACACCTAATGATCAGTTGCATAATATTAATAATTGAACACGCTCTAAGAGAATTAATACACATATTGAGTATTATCCTCACAATAAAAAATTAAATAAGAGAAAACAATTACAATTTAAAACTACTTATCCTTACAAATTTTAAATTATTTAGTAGCTCAGTTGGTTAGAGCGAAGAGCTGTTAACTCTTAGGTCGTGAGTTCGAATCTCACCTAGATAGAGTCCAAGAAATATGCCTCATTTATTGGAATATGGAATGGCTAACGAGATAGAGGTATGTAATTAATAAGGAAACTTAAAACCAACTTCGTTCTATAACACTGCCTTACGAAAAGTGATATGGGCATACACCCCGTTCCTGTAGCTCAGAGGTAGAGCGATTGTTTTCTAATCAATATGTCGGAGGTTCAAGTCCTCCCAGGTACTCTCCACAGATTAAATATCTAAAAAATCAATTGCTTCACTAAAAAGAATTCAAGGGGTACTTCACTAAAAAGAATTCAAGGGATACTCTTATATAGGTTAAATTCCTAGATAATAATTATGTACATACTAGTTTTGTTTATACCATTAGTTAGCAGTATTACAGCCGGGTTATTTGGGCGAAAAATTGGTGAAAAAGGTGCAGGAACCTTTACATCATGTTGTATAGTTGCAACAGCCTGTATTTCATGGTGAATATTGTATGAAGTTGCATTTAATGCATCTCCAACTTATTTACACTTATGAACGTGAATGGATATTTCATCTTTTACAGTATCTTTTGCGTTAATGTTTGATAGTCTTACGGCTACTATGCTAATTGTTGTTACAACAGTTTCATCATTAGTTCATATTTATTCAACTCAGTATATGGCAGGTGACCCTCATTTACCAAGATTTATGAGTTATTTATCATTCTTTACTTTCTTTATGCTTATTTTAGTAACAGCGGATAATCTTTTACAACTATTTATTGGTTGAGAAGGTGTTGGACTTTGTTCATATTTATTAATTAATTTCTGATATACAAGAATTCAAGCTAATAAATCCGCAATTAAAGCTATGGTTGTTAATAGAGTTGGAGATGCAGCCTTAGCAATTGGTATGTTTATCTTATTCTATACATTTAAATCATTAGACTTTAATGTTATTTTTCCATTAGTACCCTATTTACTTAATGATACATTAGTCTTAGGTACTTTTGAAGTTAATACAATTACTGCAGTAGGTATTTTACTACTATTAGGAGCTGCAGGTAAGAGTGCTCAATTAGGTTTACATACCTGATTACCAGATGCCATGGAGGGACCCACTCCGGTTTCAGCTCTTATTCATGCAGCGACTATGGTTACTGCAGGTATTTTTTTAATTATTAGATTCTCTCCATTAATTGAATATAATCCTACAACATTAGTAGCAATTACAGTTATAGGTGCTATGACAGCATTTTTTGCAGCTACAGTAGGCCTTGTACAAAATGATATTAAAAAAGTTATTGCATATTCTACTTGTTCTCAATTAGGATATATGTTATTCGCCTGTGGAATTTCTAATTATAATGTTGCATTATTTCATTTAATGAATCATGCATTTTTTAAAGCATTATTATTCTTAAGTGCAGGATGTGTTATTCACGCTATGGTTGATGAACAAGATATGAGAAAATTAGGAGGATTAATTAAAAGTTTACCATTTACCTATTCTATGATGCTTATTGGATCTTTATCATTAATGGGATTCCCATTTTTAACAGGATTCTATTCTAAAGATGCAATCCTTGAGTTAGCATATGCTTCTTATACTACTCATGGTACTTTTGCTCATTGATTAGGTACAATATCTGCTTTTTTTACTGCTTTCTATTCTACTAGATTAATTTATCTTACTTTTCTTTCTAATACAAATGCTCCACAATATGCATTTAAATCTTCTCATGAAAATCCTCCACAAATGTCTATACCATTAGTAATACTTGCCTTTGGAAGTATTTATGTTGGATATATTTTTAGAGATGCCTTCATTGGAGTTGGATCTGATTTCTTCCAAAATAGTATCTTTGTTAATCCACAAAATCTTAATTTATTAGAAGCTGAATTTATTGCTCCTATTACTAAGTGAACTCCTGTTCTACTCAGTTTCACTGGCGCTGCATCTGCTATGATACTTTATCACTTTGCACCTAATATTATCTATTATATCAAAACCTCTATTTTTGGTAAAACAATATATACTTTTCTTAATAATAAATGACACTTTGATTCTATTTATAATTATTATATTGTTAAACCTTTATTTAAATGAGGACACGATGTCTCTTATAAAATTTTAGATAGAGGAATTATAGAAGTCTTTGGACCTAATGGTGTTCAACTTCTTGTTAAACAATCAACTAAATGATTATCCTCATTACAAAGTGGATTTGTATATAATTATGCCTTTACTATATTTTTAGGAACTACTACCTTTTTAATATTCATGGCTAATTTACACTTCTCTTTATTACAAATTGAAGTTCTTATAATAATACTTTCTTTCTCTGTATTACTAGCAATAATACAAATGAAAAAATAAACTACGTAATATCTATTAAAATTCACTACACCACCGGAGTATTGTTTAATGATTTAAATTATCTTAAACTTTTTATGAAACCTAACTATATAAATACAATTCAAGACCCTGCTTCGCCTATTATGGAAACTCATTATCTAAATGCAATTCAAGACCCTGCTATTATGGAAGAAATAGTAAATTTTCACCACCACGTAATGGTTTACCTTACCTTTATTTTATTCGCGGTAGCTTACTTAATATGGGAAGGAGTCTGTTGGTATAATAGACCTCCCAACTACGTCCCACATAAGTACTTAATCCACCGCCCCCTGGGTGAGATCATTATAACAGTACTTCCAGTACTCCCTATTGTTCTATATGCAATGTTATGAAGAGGGGCAGCTGACTGTACCGCAGAAGATGATTTTATTCAGAAAGTTGCTCAATGGAACCCAACATTCAGCTGCCCCTCCTTATCTTCTTGGGCCGATGCGTTTACACATAATTCCGTAACTGAGTTAAAGAGTAATGGGTGCCAGCTCGATTTAACTTGTATCGATTTGTATGACAAAAAGGATCCAGAGTCGGAAGATACATTTGAACTGGCTAAGAAGTCTGCCCAGACTGCAACTCAGGCAGAAAAAATCCAAATTGCTGAGGACTATGTGCAAGCCCTAAACAGAAAAAAGGATTTGTTTACTGCCATAACGACTAACGAGATAGAGGTAGCTACTACTCGTAACCTCCCTCTTAATAAGGGGTTCTTTAACTTTGCTGTAGACGTCTTTGACAAAAATGGAACAGGGAAAGCTAGCTCTGAACCCTGAGCACTAAAATATAGTCTGATGGATTTCTTTTATAACCGAGAAGGGCGCGGGGTGAGTCCTCAAGGTCGCCACTTGTTCGCTGAGCAGCAACTGGCCTATCACACAGACCTTGAAAAGTGACAGATTTTAGGGGACTCATTCGATATAGCCCGGGAAAAGTGTACGGCCCCTACGCCCCCTACACCTGATAATTTAAGCGAAAGCGAAAGCGAGGAAGAGCACATCCCGTGAGAACACGATCCTAATGATACTGTTACTCGAGATGAGAATAATGAAGATAAACGGAGAAAGGGTAATGATGGTCGTGGTGTTGGTGGTAGTGGTACACCACGTAATGGTACGTCACTGGTAAAACACTTTAGGATGTAGTGAAATCTGTGGTGCAAACCATGCTTTTATGCCTATCGTTGTTAAAGCTGTTAACTTAGATGTCTGATCTATTATCTGAGGACCAATTAGTTGTGCCTACACATGTATTTTTCAATAAAAATTTAAATGAAGTATTTAAATTTATTAAATATGAACTGATACAATTTAGATGTGGCTGAAGCATGACAGCTTGGCTTCCAAGACCCTGCTTCGCCTATTATGGAAGAAATAGTAAATTTTCACCACTACGTAATGGTTTACCTTACGTTTATTTTATTCGCGGTAGCTTATATCCTGGTTGAAACGTTGCGTACATATAACAAATCGAATAAATATATTGCACATAAATACTTAATACACGGAACATGATTAGAAATAATCTGAACAATTACGCCAGCATTTATTTTAATTTTAATAGCTTTCCCTTCATTTAAGTTAATATACCTAATTGATGAGGTTATTGATGCTGCTATAACTATTAAAGTTGTTGGACACCAATGATACTGATCATATGAGTATAGTGACTACGCAGACCAAGATGGTACTACGATTGAGTTTGATAGTTATATGATCCCAGAATCAGACCTAGAAGCAGGAGATTTAAGACTATTAGAAGTAGATAACCAATTAGTTGTGCCTACAAATACTCATGTAAGGTGTATTTTAACAGCGGCAGATGTTATTCATTGCTGAGCAGTACCGTCTTTAGGGGTTAAACTTGACTGTATTCCTGGTAGATTAAATCAAACATCATTCTTAGCGAATAGAGAAGGAGCATTTTATGGGCAATGTAGTGAAATCTGTGGTGCAAACCATGCTTTTATGCCTATCGTTGTTAAAGCTGTTAACTTAGATGAGTATTGTAACCACATAGAAACTCTATTATCTGAGGATAGATAACGACTATTAAATTTGTCTTGATTGACAAGGTGAGTATTTAGTACAAACCATAAAGATATTGGAACCTTATACCTGCTCTTCGGAGCATTTGCCGGTTGTATTGGTACAGCGTTTAGTGTACTAATCCGATTAGAGCTATCCTCACCCGGTGCTGCTTTCTTAGCCGGAGATTATCAATTATATAATGTAATTGTTACAGCTCACGCCTTCGTAATGATTTTCTTTTTAGTAATGCCAGTTATGATCGGAGGATTCGGAAACTGATTTGTTCCTTTAATGATTGGGGCACCAGATATGGCTTTCCCAAGATTAAATAATATCTCATTCTGATTATTACCACCAGCATTAATTTTATTAATGTCTTCATCTCTAGTAGAAGGTGGAGCAGGTACGGGTTGAACGGTATACCCACCATTATCATCAATTGAGTTCCACTCAGGAGGTTCAATTGACTTAGCGATTTTTAGTTTGCACCTAGCCGGAATATCATCAATCCTAGGAGCCATGAATTTTATTACTACCATTCTGAACATGAGAACCCCTGGTATGACTATGCATAGAATGCCTCTATTCGTATGAGCCGTGTTTATTACTGCTATCTTATTATTATTGTCATTGCCCGTACTTGCAGGTGCAATTACAATGCTTTTAACAGATAGAAACTTTAATACGTCATTTTTTGACCCAGCCGGTGGAGGTGATCCAATCCTTTACCAACATCTATTTTGATTTTTCGGACACCCAGAAGTTTATATCTTAATTATCCCTGGATTCGGAATCGTTTCACATATCGTTACAACTTTTGTTGATAAACCAATTTTTGGGTATTTAGGTATGTGTTATGCTATGGCTTCAATTGGAGTCTTAGGATTTATTGTTTGAGCTCATCACATGTATACTGTAGGTATGGATGTTGATACAAGAGCATATTTCACTGCTGCTACAATGATTATTGCTGTACCCACAGGAATTAAAATCTTTAGTTGATTAGGAACTATGTATGGAGGTTCAATAAGATTAACTACACCTATGCTTTGAGCTATAGGATTTATTTTCCTATTTACTTTAGGAGGATTAACTGGAGTTATGTTAGCTAATGGAGGTGTTGATATTGCATTACACGATACTTACTACGTTGTTGCACACTTCCACTATGTCCTATCTATGGGAGCTGTATTCGCTTTATTCGGAGGATTCTACTACTGAATTGGAAAAATGACTGGATATGCTTACCCTGAAGAATTAGGACAAGCACACTTCTGAGTCATGTTTATTGGAGTTAATGTTACATTCTTTCCACAACATTTCTTAGGTTTAGCAGGATTCCCAAGACGATATAACGATTTCCCTGATGCTTATTCCGGGTTTAACTATATCAGTTCTTTTGGAAGTATTACATCTTTAGTTGCTGTTCTTATTTTTATGTACGTATTGTATAGAATTTTTACTGATGCTGTTCCAGTAAGTTCTAACTACTGACATTCTCCTCAGCTATTTGAGGTAGAGGGTGACATTACTGCCGTACCATCACTAGAATGATCACAGACATCTCCTCCTACTTTCCATACTTATGAAGAATTACCCTACTTAGTTTCCACTAAATAGCACATCCCTACAAATTGTATATATTTCTCTCTTCAAACACTTAACATAATATCCCTAAGTAATACAATTTAGATATTGTATATATTTCTCTCACATAACATAATATCCCTACATTAAATAATATAAAGTCTTAGATATTCTATATCTTTCTGTGTTGAAAGTTCATTCTTTCCACTAAATAATAAATTAATATATTATCTAAGTAATAAATTATACAATTTAAATATTGTATATATTTCTTGAGATCATTCTTTCCTCCATAACTAAATAATAAATTAATATATTATCTAAGTAATAAATTATACAATTTAAATATTGTATATATTTCTTGTGTCAGCCATAACACCTCAATTCTTAACCTGATTCATAGGCTTCGTTCAAGGGGATCCCTCAACATTTCCCAAATCGACAATTCACCCTAGTAAATCCCCACTATAGCTCAAAATAAAGTTGCTCATAGAAGCTTAGATTCTAAACACACTTCAGGCAATTCTTATAAATATGCAAATACCGAAATACCGAAGTACGGAAATCTTAACACCAAAATCTTAATAGTCTACACTAGGTTGAATCCCCAGTGTATTCAATGTACATATATATACAACTATTATCTATACGTTATAAGTATAGACGTCCAATAGACCCAGAAAAAATGCAACAATATAAAAACACATCGAAAGATACGGTGAACATAAACACCTTTAAATTTAGTCCTAAAACTTATAATCTCATAGAATCAAAAAAACACACTCACAACTTCAGAAATTATTTGAATATTTTAATCTTAATTTCACTTTTAGCAATTAATTTATTATGATTTTCAGATGTGACCTGTATGGAACATATAGAAATAGATGCTAGAAATATATCGTCAGAAGAACATGCTAAGAATTGAGAAAAAATAAAAATAAAAGCTTGGCAGTTGTCGCAACTAAATGAAGAACAGATGGCCTGAGATTTAACCAGAGTCAATCAAACTATCACGAATCAAAATCCGGATAAATGATTAGTAATTAAGCTACCTACTGATTTAGAAGTAGCTAGAAGGATAGCTAGAAACTTTAAGTACCAATTGATTCTTAAGAAGTGAAGAGCGGGTTATAGAGAGCTTTGACGGCCTCAAATAATTTCCATGTTATCTGAAAAGAAAGCTAAAAAGGCTATAGCGGAGGCTATTATTTGAGTCATTAAAGGTACAAAATAGTAGCAAGACTTATAGACATTAATTTGATGGATTTATTGTATTTAATCAAATAATTGAGCATGGTTAGAAGGACCTGATTCTGAAGGTTTAAATCCTTTAGAATCTATATGTTAGAATATACTCCAATATTAGTTTTTATTGTTTTTAGTGTTGTATTATCAGTAATTATTCCAGCAGCTTCTTATGTTCTAGGAATCAAAAAATTAGACCATGAAAAAGCGTCAGTTTTTGAATGTGGATTTGATCCATTCGGTGATAGTAGACAAAAATTTGAAATTAGATTTTTCTTAGTTGCCATTTTATTCATTATTTTTGATTTAGAGATTTCATTTTTATTTCCATGATGTATAGTTCTAGATGGACTTTCAACATTTGGTTATTGAACAATGTACATATTTCTATTTATTTTAACAATAGGTCTTGTTTATGAATGAAATAAAGGAGGTTTAGAATGAGAGTAATTTTCAGATTTTACATATTACCTAAATATATTTAGGTATATAATCATACAGATTTACATGAGGACTTTAAAAACACACCCCCTTTTATCAATTGTAAATGGAATGGTAATTGATTTACCAGTTCCCTCTAATATTAGTTATTTATGAAACTTTGGTTTCACATTGGCTTTTGTACTAGCTGTACAAATTGCCACAGGAATTTTTTTAGCAATGCACTATTGTGCACACGTAGACTTAGCCTTTATATCTGTTGAACATATTATGAGAGATGTTAATTATGGATGATTAATTCGATATGCTCACGCTAATGGTGCTTCTATGTTCTTTATTGCTGTTTATATACATATCGGAAGAGGTCTTTACTATGGATCTTATACTAAGCCAAGAGATATGGTATGAAACTTAGGAGTTGTTATCTATTTAATTATGATGCTTACTGCATTTATTGGTTATGTTCTTCCTTGAGGACAAATGTCATTCTGAGGTAACCCTGCGCCTCATATAATAAAAAATGAATAAAACTATTTTTATAACTATTTCAAAAAATAATAAATTATATACTAAACATTTATACTATAATAATAAAAATACATTTAAACTACTATATTATCCTAATAAAAATCTCATAATGAAACAAAAATGAGATCGGAATTTTAGATCTTTTATTATTGGTAGTATGCTTGGTGATGCACATGCTGAAAGAAGAAAAAAGAATACAAGAATAATATGGGCAACCAGTCTTAAAAATAAACCTTACTTAGATTATATATATAAAGTTATTAATTCATATACTCCTTGTAATAAACCAAAAATATCACATAGAAGACATAAAAATGGTAAAATATATTCATCTATTGGATTTTATACCAAAACACATCAAGCTTTTAACCCTATTCATGACTATTTTTATAATCACAAAAATAAAATTATACCTCAAAATCTTCACCAAGTCATATGTCCCTTAGCTATTGCTATATGATTTCAAGATGATGGATCTAAAACTAATAATGCTGTCAGATTTGCTACTAATTCATTGCCCAATAATCAATTACAATATTTATCTGATATTTTATATTGAAAATTTGGAATACCAACTAAACTTCATAAAACTGGAAAAAATACACCACATCAACGTGTCATTTTTGTTCCTACTATTTATGTCAAACAATTTCAATATCTTATAAAACCTTATGTTCATCCTATAATGTTATATAAATTTCCCAATAAAATATTAACTCAAGATCTTATTGAAAATAATCAAAAAATACATCAATACTTCGATACAGCATGATATAATCAAAAATTATAGTTAAACAGCATTTAAATAATTAGCAACGGTTAATACGTCAGTTTACTATTAAAAATCCGCATATAATCAAAGTTAATTACCATTTAAATAATTAGCAACGGTTAATACGTCAGTTTACTATTAAAAATCCGCATATAAAACAGCATTTAAATAATTAGCATCCGGATATAATCCAAAATTATAGTTAATTAACATATTGAGTTCAACTACTATTAGAAAACCATTTAAATAATTAGCAACATAAGTGTTAACGGTTAATACTAAGACCGTCAGTTTAATAGTAAACTGCTACAGACTGCACCACTTATGGGTATCTGAAATGATATTTTATGTACAGTCGAATTTATATTTATAAACGGCAACTGTTATTACTAACTTAGTTTCAGCTGTTCCATTCTTAGGTGAAGATATAGTTCACTGACTATGAGGAGGATTTAGTGTTGCCAATCCTACATTAAATAGATTTTATAGTTTCCACTATATTATGCCATTTATTATTGCAGCTTTAGTTATTGTACATATTGTTGCATTGCATGAAGATGGATCCAATAATCCTATTGGAGTTGATGGAAATATCGATAAAGTACCTTTTCATCCTTATCATACTATTAAAGATGCCTTTGGAATAATTGTATTTGCAACTATGTTTGCTTTCTTTATCTTCTTTGCTCCTAATTTATTAGGACATACTGATAATTATATACCTGCTAATCCTTTAGTTACACCTCCACATATTCAACCTGAATGATATTTCTTATTTGCTTATACTATTTTAAGATCTATCCCTGATAAATTATTAGGAGTTCTAGGAATGGGTGGTGCTATTCTTGTATTACTTGTTTTACCACATACTCATACTTGTTATATTAGAAGTCACCAATTTAGACCTATTGCTAAACTTTTATATTGATTATTAGTAGCCGATTTCTTAATTTTAACTTGAATTGGTGCATGTGCTCCAGAAGCTCCATGAGTTCTAATTGGACAAATTTCTTCTGTTCTTTACTTTGCATATTTCCTTGTTATTACCCCTGCTGTCGGTATTTTAGAAAATAAGTTATTAAAACTTGATTTCTAACAACATAACACAACATAAACCAAAAACATAAACAAAACATAAACAAAACTAAACTAAACTAAACTAAACTAAACAATTCAATAAATCATCTAATAAATGCTTCATTAAACACTGTACGGATAACGTATTGGTTTCGTTACCAGACTCATTACCTGGCTTTTAGGAGGTTCGACTCCTCCCCGTGCTATATGTCAACAATAAACCAAATAATTAAAAAACACATGACTCCTATGGCAATAGTAAAACACATGATTCCTATGTCAATAGTCAAACACATCATTAAAAAATATGCAACACCGTCATTAAGACACGAAAAAATTGTTACACAATCTTCTTCTGCTTCTATAAAAAACCATGCTGGAAGAAATATTCATCAAATCATCAAATTAATGATTCTGATCAAATTAAATCACAAATTAATGATTCTGATCAATTTGATTCAAAAAATCATTAATGATCGAATTAATGATTCTGATCAAATTAATGATTCTGATCAAATTAATGATCAAATTAATGATTCTCATTCAATAAATGATCCACTAAAATTATTTTATGATTCTTTATTTAATGATTTTTTTAATCAAATTGATCAAATTAATGATTCTCATCAAATTAATGATCAAATTAATGATTCTCATTCAATAAATGATCCACTAAAATTATTTTATGATTCTTTATTTAATGATTTTTTTAATCAAATTGATCAAATTAATGATTCTCATCAAATTAATGATTTTTTTAATCAAATTGGTCAAATTAATGATCAAATTAATTTGATTAATGATCAAATTAATGATCAAATTAATGATTATGATCAAATTAAAGATTTTTTGAATCAAATTGATCAAATTGATGATCAAATTAAAGATCAAATTAATAAAATAAAGAATCAAAAAAATATACGTATTAAATCTTCTTCTGCTTCTATAAAAAACCATGCTGGAAGAAATAATACTTCACTAAAATGATTTTATGATCCTGATCAAATTAATAAATCGATCAAATAAAGAATCAAATAAATGATCAAATTAATGATTCAATAAAAGATCACATGGTGCTGTGGCCGAGCGGTTTATGGCGTTTGCCTGTAAAGCAAATGAGGAAACTCATCAAGGGTTCGAATCCCTTCGGCATCATATGAAACTTAAAAATGATATTCCTTTATATAATTACTTAATTAACATCTATGGCATTAGTCATACAAAAGCTATTAAACTTTCTGTTTATATCGGAGCTAATCCAAAAACTAACTTTAAAAACTTATCCAATCAAAAAAGAGACTCTCTTATAAAAGCCCTTTCTTTTTATCGAAAATCTAAAGACCAACAAGCTATAGGTGACAACCTCAAAAAATATCAAAAATCACAATTACAACGCAAAATTATCAATAATTCTTTACCTGGTAAAAGATTTAAACTAAGACTTCCCATTAGAGGACAAAGAACTAAATCCAATGCTAGAAATGCTAAGAATCAACGCTAATCAAACATAAATCCATATAACAGATAATCCTCCGAGAATAGCATAACCATCACACGTCAACATTCTCAGTTACATTCTCAGTTACAGCTTTCATAACAGATACATTTCCGCAAACTTATAATAATTCTCAGATAATCCTGCTCGAATAGCATAATTGGTAATGCATGACTTTTGTAACGTCACGATTCTGAGTTCGATTCTCAGTTTGAGCTTTCATCAATCAATTCGTCATTTATTTTTAACGACAACGGGCTCGTCACCCTTAGATCTCCGAGGGACCTCATTTAGCCCAATATCAGCATCAATTAACTATATTAACTTAAATCAACACAAACCTATTAAAGCTCGAATAGCATAATTGGCAATGCATGACTTTTGTAACGTCACGATTCTGAGTTCGATTCTCAGTTCGAGTATCTCCATCTCATTACCAGATCTTTATCAAGGAAGTCCTACAACACCTAGTTTATTTCTCTCAAACCTCAACATTCTCACCTGAACAAATCTCATCCAACTCCAATCAACCCATCTAGATATTAATAATCCGTATAAATAGTTTCATCAGCCATTTAATATGAAATGTTAAATCACTGTCAACATTCTCACGTAGTATCAAAGAAGGGGCCCCCATAGAATAATGCCAGAGTGGTTATTGGGTTTGTTTGCTACACAAAGATCAATTTATTGATCCGAGGGTTCGAATCCCTCTTATTCTGTATGATACAATACCATATAAATGAATTCAAATCTAGAATGATTTATGCAATCTTATCTCTTACCCTTACTATATTATTAGTATGACACTATAAACAACATATTATATTTTCTTTATCTCCCTTAAATCTTATTTTTACTAGTTTAACTGAGGCTTTTTATCTTTATATTTATTTTTCTATACTACTTGCTATTATTACTAATATACCCTACTTTTATAACCAATTTTACCAATTTTATATTCCTGGTGCATATCAGTATCAGATCAAATATAATAATATATCAACTTTATTAATACTTTGACTTGCAGCAATAACTTCTACTAAAACTGCAATTAAAATTATTTTTAACTTTTTTATACAATTTCAGTCACAGTATTTAAATATAGCATTGACATTTCAACACTTTATACAGTTTATTAATCAACTTATCATAATATGAATTTTTATCTTTATTACACCTATAATTTTAAAGTCTTTTCATCACTTTTTTATCAAAAGAAGGAAAATACTCTATTGAATACTTGCAACTATATTAGCTATATTGACACCACCTGACTTAATATCTTTAATTATAACAATAATACCTCTTATTATCATCGTAGAGATTCAATTCTTTTATAATTCTAAGTCCCATTCTTCTACCTGGTTAAGAAACATCTCTTTCACAGATGAAAACAGGGTTCAAGTCCCTGATGGGGTAAATTACCTGTCTATACCGTATACCTGTATAAATAATAACTCTATAACAAATTTATTAATCACCTTTTTCATACATCCTATAGGACCATCTAATAGCGTATACCCTACATACAATAGCTGTATATAGTATAAGTCTATATACTATAAGTCTATACCGTATACCTGTATAAATAATAAGTCTATAAAAATTTATTACTGACCTTTTTCATATATCTTAGAACCTATAGGACGATGTAATAGGGTATATCCTATATAGAATAGGTATATATAGTATATGTATACAGTATAAGTATAGATAATAGGTGTATACGGTATAGGTGTAGATATAATAGGTGTATATAAATTTTATATAGTATAAGTATAGATATAATAAGTGTATAAAAATTTATTACTGATCCTTTTTATACACGGTAGAACCTATTACCTTACGTAGCACGTCTAAATACACCAAAATCCAATAATTCATCCAATAAATCATTTCATCCAATAAAAGATCCAATAAATCATTTAATTAATCATTACTAACCATTATGACCCAATAAAAGATCCAATAAATCATTTAATTAATCATTACTAATCATTATGACCCAATAAAAGATCCAATAAATCATTTAATTAATCATTATGATGAAACTAATCATTATGATGAAACTAATCATTATGATGAAACTAATCATTATGATGAAACTAATCATTATGATGAAACTAATCATTATGATCCAATAAAAGATCAAATTTAATTAATGATTATGATGAAACTAATCATTATCATCCAATAAATCATTTCATCCATCGAATTTAATTAATCATTATGACCCAATAATTCATCCAATAAATCATTTCATCCATCAAATTTAATTAATCATTATGACCCAATAATTCATCCAATAAATCATTTCATCCAATAAAAGATCAAATAAAAGATCAAATTTAATTAATCATTACTAATCATTATGAATGATCAAATTAATCATTATCATGAAATTAATCATTATGATGCAATTAAGAAAAGGACCTAATAGTAAGTAGTAATATAAAGAATTTAACATTTATAAGTTCATATTAAATATAAAAAATTATTAACAGTGCCATATGATTGTATATTATCAACAAACGAAGGACTTAGGACGATGTAATAGGGTATATGCTGTATAGAATAGGTATGTATACAGTATAGGTGTAGATAGTATAGGTGTAGATATAATAGGTGTATATAAATTTTATATAGTATAAGTGTAGATAGTATAGGTGTAGATATAATAGGTGTATATAAATTTTATATAGTATGAGTGTCTATGGTATAGGTATGTATATAAAAATTTATTACTGATCATAACAAACGCCTATAAGCCCCCCCCTTATACGTAATAAACGCCTATAACTATAAGCCCCCCCCCTTATAGCAACCTTTTTAGCACACCTATTATCTATATTTATACCGTATACTTATACTATATACACTTATTACCTATACTTATACCGTATACTCATACTATATACACTTATTACTCATAC
>Ga0209710_1000370_pt1 | contig 44683 bp, 32 predicted proteins | sample ArcticOcean_MG_C_5_FD_187436 | JGI IMG/M metagenome (GOLD analysis project Ga0209710, IMG submission 187436) | Marine microbial communities from western Arctic Ocean - ArcticOcean_MG_CB4_138 (SPAdes) (version 2) | ecosystem: Environmental > Aquatic > Marine > Oceanic | place: Arctic Ocean...
GATTTCACAACCGGGCCTTCGCAGGCTGCTAGTGAAGCTGCTGCAGTTGTAAAGCCAACATACTTTAAGAAATCTCTACGTGTGGTAGAAGAGCTCTCCAATGTTTCTTTATCTCCTAAAAAATCCTCTGTAGGAATATCCGATACAAATTCATTTTTAGTAAGCGTTTCAACAACAGAACTTCCTTTAAGTTCTTCAACACTTTTCCAGTATTTTTTGTTTGAAGCCATTTATACTTTTTTATTTAATGATTGAAAGATGTAAGAGGCTGAAAATAACAACGTTCTATGCCTTTTAATTTTGAATCTTTTACTTTCTTAATAATGACATTTACCACATTCTAAACCACCCAACTGTGCGATAGTAACCTTCTCTACCCCATATTTAGTTGCTAATTCTTTATGTATTTTTGCGTAATAGTCATTTCCTTTTAAATCTACATTTGTCTCTCTGTGACAGTTGATACACCAACCCATTGTCAGCGGAGAGTATTGGTACATTTCATCCATTTCTTCGACAGGACCGTGACATTTCTGACATGCTACGCCTCCAACAGTAACGTGTTGCGCATGGTTATAATACACTAAATCAGGTAAATTGTGAATGCGGACCCATTTGATTGGCTTCTCTACTCCTGTATATACTAACTCTTCTGGATCCCAACCTGCAGCATCATATACTTTTGCAATTTCCTTGTCCAAGCGTTCCTTTCCGTAAATTTCTCCATTCCATTCTATCTCCGTTCCCTCTGCTACTTCTGCAATTGCTTTGTGACAGTTCATACACACATTAACGGAAGGTATTCCCGAATGTTTGCTATGTTTTGCTGATGAATGACAGTATTGACAATCTATTTTATTTTCTCCTGAATGTATCTTATGTGAAAATGCAATGGGCTGAATTGGTTGATATCCCTGATCTATACCGATACTTAACAAGCTTCCGAAAAAGAGATAGATCCCTATCAAAATCAAAAACACTACTGATAATGCTTTTAAAAATGTATTTTTCTTTACACCTGCCCAAAGCTCTTGTAAATCTCTTTTAAGATTCGATTGTACCTCTGGCCTTTTTTTACCTTTTAATTCATTCACTTGTTTCAACAAGCTAGCAATCATAAGAAACGCAACGATAATTGCTGCCGCCAAAAAGTAAATCACCCATGAAGGAGCTCCGCCGTCTACAACTACGTTTCCACCAATGGTTGTTTCACCAGCTGCAGGTACTTTTTTAATTTCACCAACCGTTGTATAATACAAGATATCATCTATGTTGGTATCCGTTAACTGTGGAAAAGCATTCATAGCGGATGTGCTATACAATGCCGCCTCCGCAGCTTCCGCATTTACTTTTTGAAATTTTGCATTATTTTTAATCCAAGATTTTAACCAAGAGTTTTCTCTGCGCTCTTCAACTCCCCCTAAAGCAGGGCCTACTAATTTTTTATCTAACTTATGGCAAGAGGCACATAAAGATCTAAATAATTTACGCCCTTCTTTTTGACGAGCTGCATCCATCTCTTGAGAAAAAGAAGACATACTAAACGCAAAAAACAAAAGTAATGTAAGACTTTTTAAAAGTACCGAAGTTCGTTTATTCTGCAATGCTACACTTTTCATATTTACAAACTATAATTTTACTATTGTGTATAAATTCCTTCAAGAAAAACAGCTCCTGAACAGTTGCACAAAAGTAATACATATTGCTAAATTTTGAAAAGCTAATAGAATCTTAAATATCAATTTATAACCATTCTAAATAACCAAAAAATATACTTTATTCTTTTACAAGTTCTTATTTTTACAGGAAGATTTTAGCTTATGAAAAATAAATTATTTTTTAAAATATTTATATTAATTGCATTCGCCAGTGCCCCGATAGCAAGGGCGCAGGACGCTGAAAATAATAAAAAAGAGATTTTTAATTTATTAGAAAAGAAAAGAAGTTACAATATCTCAAAAGGGTATGGCTACTGTATCCAAATCTATTATGGAAATGAAATAACTGCAAAAAAAATAGACACTCAATTCAGTGTTTTATTTCCGAAAGTACCTACAACATTAGTTTATAATAATCCAGAATGGAAAGTACAAGTTGGTCATTATAAAACGAAACTGGAAGCCGACAGGGTGAACTTAATCTTCCGAGAAAAATTCGCTGCAACTATTGTAGTTCCGATTGGAAAATAAATTACCTCTAGTTCATTTTTGAATCGTAATCGTACGTTTATGATTGCTAATAGTTTGTTGTAAATTTCTTATAAAAACTCATAAAGTAAAAGCCGGAATTCAAATGAATTCCGGCTTTTACTTTATATAAGAAGCTATTTATTTCAACTTTTTCTTCACAGCTACTTCTTTGTAAGCTTCTATTAAATCTCCTTCTACAATATCATTGTAATTTTTAACCTGAACTCCACAATCATATCCCTTAGCAACTTCTCTTACATCATCTTTAAATCGTTTTAAAGCGGTAAGCGTTCCATCGTGAACAACAATACCGTCTCTAATAATTCTGATTTGGGAATCTCTAAAGATCTTACCAGACATTACCATACAACCTGCAATGTTTCCGACTTTAGAAATTTTGTAAACCTCTCTAATCTCAACATTACCGGTAATCTCTTCTTTCATTACAGGAGATAACATTCCTTCCATGGCATCTTTCAGATCATTGATTGCATCATAAATAATAGAATACGTTCTAATATCTACCTCTTCTCTATCTGCAATCATCCTTGCACCTCCTTGCGGTCTCACATTAAATCCTACAATAATTGCATCCGAAGCAGTTGCTAATAACACATCACTTTCTGTAATAGCTCCTACCCCTTTATGTAATATATTTACTTGAATTTCTTCTGTTGATAATTTCTGGAAAGAATCTGTTAACGCTTCTACAGAACCATCTACATCTCCTTTTAAGATAATATTTAACTCTTTAAAATCACCCAATGCGATTCTACGTCCAATTTCATCTAAGGTTAAAGTTTTCTGAGTTCTTACGGATTGCTCACGTTGCAATTGAGATCTTTTTGAAGCGATCTGCTTTGCTTCTCTTTCGTCATCAAAAACAACAAACTTATCTCCAGCTTGTGGCGCACCATCTAAACCTAAAATAGACACTGGTGTTGAAGGACCTGCAACTTTTAAATTAGTTCCTTGATCATCAAACATTGCTCTTACTTTACCACTGTGCTTACCTGCTAGCAGATAATCTCCAATTTTTAAAGTTCCTGCCTGCACCAAAATAGTAGAAACATACCCTCTACCTTTATCTAACAATGCCTCTACTACGGCACCAATAGCATTTTTATTTGGATTCGATTTTAATTCTAAAACTTCTGCCTCTAACAATACCTTTTCTAACAACTCAGGAATACCTTCTCCTGTTTTTGCTGAAATATCTTGCGACTGAATGTTCCCACCCCATTCTTCAATTAATAAATTCATTGAAGACAGTTGCGTTTTCACATTGTCTGGGTTTGCATTTGGTTTATCGATCTTATTGATAGCAAAAATAATAGGAACTCCTGCTGCTTGTGCATGGGAAATTGCCTCCTTTGTTTGCGGCATTACATCATCATCTGCTGCCACTACAATAATTACTAAATCTGTTACTTGAGCACCACGAGCACGCATTGCGGTAAACGCTTCGTGACCAGGTGTATCTAAGAACGCTATTTTTTGCTCTCCAACTCGCACAGAATATGCCCCAATATGTTGCGTAATTCCTCCGCTCTCGCCCTCTATAACATTTGCTTTTCTAATATAATCTAACAAAGAAGTTTTTCCATGATCTACGTGACCCATTACCGTAATAATTGGTGCACGCGTTAACAAATCTTCTGGCTTGTCTATTACTTCTTCTATAGACTCTTCTACCTCTGCTCCTACAAACTCTACTTTGTGGTTGAATTCCTCTGCAACAATAACTAATGTTTCCGCATCTAAACGCTGATTCATTGTTACCATCATACCTAGCGACATACAAGCAGAAATAATATTTGTAACAGGAACCTCCATCATCGTTGCAACCTCACTCACAGTAACAAACTCTGTTACTTTTAAAATTCTACTCCCTAATGCCTCTGCTTCTAGCTCAGCATCTGAGTGTTCTCTACGGGCATCCCGTTTATTTCTTCTATATTTTGCACCTTTTCCTTTGGAAGATTTTCCTTGAAGTTTTTCTAAAGTCTCTCTTACTTGCTTCTGGATATCTGCTTCTGTCGGTTCTTCTTTCTTAACATTTGCCGCAGGTCTTACATTTCCTCTTGCAGCTTTATTATAGGGTCCTCTTCCATTTCCTGCTCTACTTGGTACTGCACCTCTCGCGGCACTTCTACTTCCTGGAGCACCAATTTTAGTAACAATACGTTTCCGTTTTTTACGTGGGTCTGCAGCTGCTTCTTTTTTAACCTCTGGCTGCTTCTTTTTAGGTTTCTCAAATTGTTTTAAATCAATTTTCGCTCCCGTAAAGTTTGGCCCATCTAATTTTTTATATTGCGTTTTGATTGACTCTGCATTTTCTGCAGTAACCTCTTCAGCTTTCTCTTCTATTTTCGTAGTATCATTTTTGACTTCAACTTTCTTTTCGATCTTCGAAGCCTCTTTTTCTACTCCTGAAACTGGTTTTACAGCCTTCACCTCTTTCGGTTCCTCAACCTCTTTAGCAACAGGTTCTTCCTTTGAAGCTTCTGAAACAATAGAGGACTGCACTTCTGAAGTTTTAGGCTTTACCTCAATCTCTTTTTTAGGAGCTGGTTTTCCAAGATTGTCGATATCAATTTTACCTACCGTCTTTACCTCTAGTTTTTTGGCCTTTGCCTTAAGAACTTCCTCTTTCTTAGCATCTTCTAACCTCTTTTCCTCTTGCTTAGCGTCTAGCTCTGCGCGAATTGCGTCTTTTTCCTTTCGCTTTTCTACACCAACTTCTTTAGAAGCGGCCTTTTTGCTAGCATCTGTTTGGAAACCATCCAGCAGGACTTGATAGACTTCACTAGAAATTTTAGTAGTAGGTCTCGATTCAATTTCGTGACCCTTGTCTGCTAAATATTCTACTGCTCTATCTAGAGAAATATTTAAATCTCTTAAAACCTTGTTAAGCCTCGTTGTTTTGCCTTCAGACATATATTATTTTTTAACCTTTAATTTTGTAAAAAAAAAACTCTTTTACGCTTACTCTTTACTCAAAACTATTGCTCAAACTCTTCTTTCAAAATTCTTTGAACATCTAAAATAGTTTCTTCTTCTAAGTCGGTTCTTTTCACCAATTCTTCTACACTAGCTTCCAAGACACTTCTTGCAGTGTCTAAACCGATATTTTTAAACTCCTTAATAACCCAAGCTTCAATTTCATCACCAAACTCTGTTAATTCTACGTCTTCTTCTTCAAGACCTTCTCTCTTAACGTCTATTTCATAACCCGTTAATTCACTTGCTAAACGAATATTAACACCGCCCCTACCAATTGCTTTAGAAACCTCTTCTGGTCTTAAAAGAACACTCACACGTCCTTTTTTACCATTTCTTTCTTCCTCATACATTTCAATTTCCATTGAAGTTACTTTTGCAGGACTCAACGCTCTTGAAATGAATAATTGTTCATTTTTAGTATAATTAATAACATCAATGTTCTCGTTACCTAACTCACGAACAATTCCATGAATTCTTGACCCTTTCACACCCACACAGGCACCTACAGGATCTATTCTATCATCATAAGAGTCTACTGCAACTTTCGCTTTCTCTCCAGGGATTCTTGCAACTCTTTCTACCGTGATTAAACCATCGAACACCTCTGGAATTTCTTGCTCAAAAAGCTTATTTAAAAATGCTGGAGCCGTTCTTGATAAAATAATAGCAGGTTTGTTACCTCTTAATTCTACTGTTTTAATAACCCCTCTCACTGAGTCTCCTTTTCTAAAGAAATCCGAACGAATTTGTTCGCTTTTTGGCAAAACAATTTCATTACCATCATCATCCAATAAAATAATTGCATTGTGCCGAATATGATGCACTTCTGCACTGTATAATTCGCCTTCTAATTCTTTAAAATGCTTAAAAATATTTGTGCTATCGTGCTCGTATATTTTTGAAATTAAATTTTGACGCAATGCTAAAATAGCTCTTCTCCCTAAATCAACTAACTTAACTTCTTCAGAAACATCCTCTCCAATTTCAAAATCTGGTTCAATCAAACGGGCTTCTGCCAGTTCAATCTCTTCATTATCATCCTCTGAAAAACCATCGGCAACCACCACTCTATTTCTCCAAATCTCTAAATCTCCTTTATCTGGATTGATGATAATATCAAAATTATCATCTGACCCAAACTTTCGTTTTAAGGTAGCTCTAAATACTTCTTCTAAAATAGACATTAATGTTACTCTGTCTATGCTCTTGTTATCTTTGAATTCTGAAAACGAATCAATTAATGCTATATTCTCCATTACGTTTTTTCTTAAAATACGATTTTCACTCTTGCTTCTATAATATCTGTATGTGCTATGGTTACTGTTTTTTGAACAGTGACCTTTCCTTTACCTATTTCTTTTGGCTCTCTCGCCTTCCATTGTAGAACTATTTTCTCCTCGTCTGCAACAGATAAGGTTCCTTCAAACTCTTCTGATGCGGTTTTTACTTTCAAAATTCGACTCAAATTCTTAATATATTGCCGTTTTACTTTTAAGGGGTGTGCAATGTCTGGCGTTGTAACTTCTAAAGAAAAATCTTCTGATTCCCTGTCTAAATTGGCATCTATATTTCTACTTATCCGGATACATTCACTTAGCGGCACCCCATTATCTCCATCTACAACAACTTTAATTTTATCGTTTACAGATATTGATAATTCTATTAAATACAACGATTCATTAAGCGCCAATGCTTCGTCAACTAAGTCTTTTACTGCTGTTTGATTCATACTAAACCTTAAAATGAAGTATAAAAAGAGGGGACTTTTGAGTCCCCTTCCTTCTTCATTCACTACAAATTCGCTGCAAATATACGAATTGTTTACGATTTACCAAACCTCTAGAATTCATTATTTTTTTGTAACTTCATCAGATACAAATTTTAATCTTAAAACACTGACTTATGAAAAAGATTCTAGTCCCTGTTGACTTTTCTAAACCGTCTGAATATGCTGCAAAAATGGCTGCTAAAATTGCAGAAAAAACAAATGCTACAGTGTATTTAATACATTTTATTGAGCTTCCTTCTGGGATTATAGATGTTGGGGCAAGTAGTCGATTTAGCATTCCAGAAAGCATGTTATACCTGAGAAAAACAAAGGATAAAATAGTAGCATTTAAAAAGATTTTTTTTTCTGAAGAGATTACTGTGGAATATTTCATCAAAATAAGCAATCCGTTTGAGGGTATTAAAAAATATGCACAGAAAATTGATGCAGATTTAATCATTATGGGCTCCAAAGGACACTCAACCTTTGATGATATTATTATTGGATCTAACACAGAAAAGGTAGTACGCAGCTCTAAAATACCAGTTATAATTTTAAAAACAAATCCTAAAAAATTTAAATTAAAGAATTTGGTCTTTGCCTCAAATTTTAAAAAAGAAAATCAAGAAGCTTTTGGTAAATTTTTAAACTTTGCAAACGCATTTCAAAGTAAAGTTCATCTCTTACAAATAAATACACCCTCACAATTTGAAAACACAGCTGATTCAAAACAAAAAATAAAGAATTTCATAGAAAAATATGATCTGCCTAAATTCTCTATAAATATTTATAATGACAACTCTGTAGAGAAGGGTATTTTAAACTTTTCTAGAGAGAGAAAAGTCGACCTAATTGCTTTAAGCACACATGGAAGAAGTGGAATATCACATTTATTTGTAGGAAGTGTTGCCAAAAACCTCTCAAAAAAAGCACTAAAACCAATGTTTACGGTTAAAGTTTAGTACATCATCGCGGGCTTATTCCCTTTTTACAGCTAAAACCCTAAAAGTTATTTACACATGTCCTCATTGAGAAGCGTTTTTAAGACGTGGCAATCTGTTTATATCTCTAACACTTATGAGATAACTTCTTACATGCCTGGTAATACCTATGCAAAAAAACCTCAACTGAATGATTTTTTTTATTTAAAATGGAGTTAATATTATTATTTCTTAATAACTTTAAAAGTTATTAACTGGTTTTGGGTATTGGTGGTGTGTAAAAAATAAACTCCTATTGGAAGCTCAGACACCGTCAATTCGTTGCGGTTAGATTCCAATACTTTTTGTCCATTGACATTATAAAGTATAGATTTCTGAAAACTTTTTGATACGATAATCAGTTTGTCTGTCGTTGGATTTGGGTATACTTTTACAAAATCATTTGCCGCCATTTCCTCTACAGTAAGGCTTGCACCAGCAGAGCTGGCTGTAATTCGCATAAATTCTATAGCATCCGAAAAAACATAACTTAGCGTATTATTTGTTGCGTCCACATTTGCTGGATGACTGGACCAAACGCCGTCAACACTTTGAGTTTCTAGTGTTAAATCAGATTCAGCAATGTCGTTGAGTTCGGACTCTTCATAGGCAAAAGTAATGGTGCCAGTAAAACCGCTCAAAGCTGTTGTAGCGTCGTACACTCTGTTAATACTCGTATTGTCCTCAGACCCTACACCCACAGGTGTGTTTGTTATTGAAACAGCCTTGGCACCACTAATGACAAACGTGTTACTGGGAGCTAAGGTTAAACCACCTAAATTTATGGAGGCTGTGTTTTCAACAGAAATTGAAGCATCGTTTGAAACGGTTAAAATTTGAGTAAACAATTGACTCGCAGTTAATACACATACTACGAAAGTAGTTTTTCTTAAAAAATTCATATGTTGAAATTAAAAATAATAAATAAATATACTAAAAATAAGTTGCCTAAAAAAACTTTGTTTTAAGCGCAGTAAGATATTCGTTTTTAGCTTCACTTCATGCGCAGACTAGGGTCCTTTTTTCCTAGCAATGAAACCATAAAAAAACCCAAAAGTAGGGTTACCATACTGTTGGGTTTGCTTTTTTTAACACATCTAATTTGTTACAAAATATAATCTGTACTGATAAAGTTAGAAGTCTTCTTATCTAATAATTCTTGCAAGATTGCGTTGTTATACTCAGTATCTTTTGCCGCTAAAAAAGTTCTTATTGAAAAAGAACGCAAAGCATCATGTACACTTAACGTTGCAACGGCAGAATCTTTTCTTCCTGTAAACGGATATACATCTGGTCCGCGCTGTGCCGCACTATTTAAATTTACTCTACACACTAAATTCACTAACGTATCAATTAATGGCGCTAAAGTTTTCACCTCACTCCCGAATACACTTACCTGCTGCCCGTAATTTGAAGCAGCCATATCATCTAAAGGTTCTTGAATATTTTTAAACGAAACAACCGGTATTACTGGACCAAATTGCTCCTCTTCAAAGACTCTAGAGTCTTTAGAAACCGGATATAAAACTGCTGGAAAAATATAATTTTCGGTAGTTTCCCCACCTCTTTTATTGATTACTTTCGCCCCTTTTAAAACGGCATCATCAATTAATTCCTGAATATATGCTGGTTTTCCTGGTTCTGGTAAAGGTGTTAATTTCGCGTCGTTTTCCCAAGGATTTCCAAATTTCAAACCGTCTACTTTTTCTGCAAATCGTTTATTAAATTCAACAACGATGTCTTCATGAACATATAGTATTTTTAAAGCAGTACATCGCTGTCCATTAAATGAAGTTGCACCTGAAATACATTCATTAATTGCCAAATCTAAATCTGCATCTGGTAAAACAATTCCTGGATTCTTCGCTTCTAAACCTAGTACCAAGCGCAATCTGTTTTTCTGTGGATGATTGGCTTGAATTGCATTTGCAGAAGTACTATTTCCAATCAAGGCTAGTACATCAACCAAACCTGTTTTCATAATTGGCGTAGCCAAAGTCCTTCCTCTACCATATATAATATTTACAACCCCTGCAGGGAAGCTGGTTTGAAATGCCTCTAATAATGGCGATAATAATAAAACACCATGTTTCGCCGGCTTAAACACAGCAGTATTCCCCATAATTAAAGCAGGGATTAACAGCGCAAACGTTTCATTTAAAGGATAGTTATAAGGACCTAAACAAAGCACAACGCCTAAAGGACCTCTTCTAATATGCGCATGGACTCCACTGTTTTTTTGAAACTTTGCAGAATCTCTGTCCATTTGTTTATAATCTTCAATCGTGTCGTAAATATATTCTACTGTTCTGTCAAACTCCTTTTCTGAATCTGGCAAGGTTTTCCCAATTTCCCACATCAGTAGTTTTACAATGGCATCTCTTTTTGTTTTCATTTGCACCACAAACTTCTCCATGGCAGCAATTCTACCTTCTACCTTCATTGTTGGCCACAAACCTTGCCCTCTTCCATATGCCTTAGACGCAGCATGCAAAGCTTCAAGACCTTCTTCTCCTGTTAAATCTGGTACTGTTCCCAATAACGTTGGCGTATATTCTTCGGTTGACGAAATGGTTGAAAACACTTCTGCAGTTGCACCTTTCCATGCTTTCAACTCACCGTTAACTAAATAAGTGTTTTGATTGACCAATGAAGTAATTTTATATTCGTTCGGGATTTCTTTAAATGTATTCTTCATAAATTAGGTTTAGTAAAAAAATAAAGTTCTTTGATTAAAAAATAATAACTAAAATGATTCTTGAACTTCACTACCATCAAAATTAACTAAAAAAAAGTATAAAATATATGATTTCCTTTTTAAAAAACGAAAAGCATTTCGGAGTCTATTTTGGCACTATAATAAAAACTGTAGCAAATCTGGTTTGTCATTTAAATAGTCTCCAAAAAAGCCTCTCTCTTTCATTCTTTTAATCAATGGTGCTAAATCTTCTGCTGACTTTAGCTCTAAACCAACGACTGCTGCTCCATTTTCTCTGTTTGTTTTTTTAGTATATTCAAAATGGGTAATATCATCTTTGGGACCTAAAACTTCTGCAACAAACTCTTTTAAAGCACCTGCTCTTTGCGGAAATCTAACAATAAAATAATGTTTTAAATTCGCAAATAACATGGCACGCTCCTTAATTTCTGCTGTTCTCGTAATATCATTATTACTTCCACTAACAATACAAACAACATTTTTTCCTTTTATCTCTTCCGCAAAAGAATCTAAAGCAGCAATACTTAAAGCACCCGCTGGCTCCACAACAATAGCATCTTTGTTATACAAATCTAAAATAATCTGACATATTTTTCCCTCAGGAATTGTCACCATTTTATACAAATTTTGCTGACAAATTTTAAAGTTTAAATCCCCCACTCGTTTTACAGCAGCTCCATCAACAAAGGAGTCAATTTTTTCTAAAGCAGTAATTTCTTTATTTTTGAGAGAAGTAAGCATAGAAGGGGCGCCTTCTGGTTCTACCCCAATAACTTTTGTTTCTGGCGACAAGTACTTAAATACCGATGACAAGCCTGATGACAAACCACCACCCCCTACAGCCACAAAAACATAATCAATTTTCCTAGTAGTTTGCGATAAGATCTCTAAACCTACGGTTGCCTGTCCTTCAATTACTTTCTCATCATTAAAAGGATGGATAAATATTTTATTTTGTACTTTACACCTGGTATTTGCAAGATTAAATGCATCATCAAAAGTATCTCCTTCGATAACTACTTCAATAAAATCTTCACCAAACATTTTTACTTGATTTATTTTTTGATTTGGCGTGGGAGAAGGCATAAAAATAGTCCCTTTTACTTTCAAAAGCTTGCATGACAAAGCAACGCCTTGCGCATGATTTCCTGCACTTGCACACACAATTCCACGTTTCTTTTCATCTGCTTTTAAAGAAGACATTTTATTGTAGGCACCTCTAATTTTGTAAGAACGAACCACTTGTAAGTCTTCCCTTTTAAATAAAATAGTGGAATCAAACTGTTTCGAAAGATTACGGTTTTTATTTAAAGGCGTTTTATATGCAACTCCTACTAAATTTTTAGCTGCAGTTTTTACATTTTCTAGGGTCGGGAAATAAACTTCTTTTGCGCGCATAATATTCAGTTTAAAACTAAAGCCTGTCAGAATTTAAAATCTGACAGGCTTTGTTAAAATTTAAAATCTTTACGTTTTATTATACCGATTTTATAACTTTCATTGCTGTCATAGAAGCTCTTAATTTTGCTCCCACAATTTCTACTGGATGGTTTCTAATGATTCCATTTATTCGAATCAGCTCTTTATTATCAACATCGTTACCCGCTGTAAATTTTTGACCGATGAGATCTGTAGAAACAGTTTTCATAAAATCCGTTAATAGAGGTTTACAAGCATGGTCAAATAAATAGCACCCGTATTCTGCAGTATCAGAAATTACACGGTTCATTTCAGCCAACTTCATTCTTGCAATTGTATTTGCTATTAATGGTGTTTCGTGCAAAGATTCGTAATACGCAGAGGCTTCTATAATTCCAGAGTCTGTCATTGCTTCAAATGCTAATTCTACTCCAGCTCTTACAAAAGCAACTAACAAAGTTCCATGATCAAAATATTCTTGTTCAGAAATCTCTTGTGTTGTAAGTTCTTGTTTCTCAAAGGCAGTTTCTCCTGTTGCAGCTCTCCAAGTTAATAAGTTTTTATCGTCATTCGCCCAATCCTCCATCATCGTTTTAGAGAAATGACCCGTCATAATATCATCCATGTGTTTTTGAAACAACGGACGCATGATGTCTTTTAATTCTTCAGAGATTTCAAATGCTTTTACTTTTGCAGGATTCGACAAGCGATCCATCATATTTGTAATTCCTCCATGCTTTAAAGCCTCGGTTACGGTTTCCCAACCGAACTGAATTAATTTAGCGGCATACCCCGGTTCAATACCTTCTGCAACCATTTTATCAAAAGATAAAATTGCTCCTGTTTGCAACAAACCACATAAAATAGTTTGTTCTCCCATTAAATCAGATTTTACTTCTGCCACAAAAGAAGATTCTAAAACACCTGCTCTATGACCTCCGGTCCCAACGGCATAAGCCTTTGCTTGTGCCCATCCTTTATTTTCTGGATCATTTTCTGGATGCACAGCAATTAACGTGGGTACTCCAAATCCTCTTTTATATTCCTCTCTAACTTCAGAACCAGGACACTTAGGAGCCACCATAATTACAGTTAAATCTGTTCTAACTTGCGTTCCTTCTTCTACAATATTAAAACCATGAGAATACGACAGTGTTGCCCCTTTCTTCATCAAAGGCATCACTGTATTTACAACGTTTGTATGTTGTTTGTCTGGCGTTAAATTTAATACTAAATCTGCAGTAGGAATTAAGGCATCATAAGTTCCAACTGCAAACCCATTTGAATTGGCATTCACAAAGGACGCTCTATTTTGATCAATAGCTGCCTGTCTTAGCGCATAGGAGATGTCTAAACCCGCATCTCTCATATTTAACCCTTGATTTAATCCTTGCGCACCACAGCCCACAATAACAATTTTCTTTCCTTTTAATGCATTTACACCGTCTTCAAACTCTGAAGCGTCCATAAAACGACATTTCCCTAATTGTTCTAATTTCTCTCTTAATGTTAACGTGTTAAAATAATTTGACATTTTAATTTAGTTTAGTTGTTGTTGTATGTTTCCAATAATGCTGAAATTTTCATTTCTTCTTTAGTAATTGTAACTCTCCCAGAACGCGTGTATTGCATAATTCCAAAAACACTTAATTGATCGTATAGTGCTACTACTTCTTCTTTTTTACCAGATTTTTCAAGCACAAAAAAATCTTTATTTACCGTAACGATCCTTGCGTTACTTTCTTTTACTATATTCTGAATTTGCGGCTCTTCAAACAATAACTCAGATTTTATTTTAAACAGCCCAGAAATCTGATAAATAGTTTCCTCGTCATTATGATAATATGCCTTAATAACCTCTACTTGCTTTTCGATCTGCCCAATAATTTTCTTTACATTCTCTTCTGACATATTTACAACAATGGTAAATTTAGCGAGTCCCTCAATTTCTGATGGCGAGATGTTTAAACTTTCAATATTAATATGTCTCCTTTGGAAAATTGCTGAAATTCTATTCAGCAGTCCAATATTATTTTCAGTGTATACTGAAATAGTAAATAATTGTTTTTCTGTACCCATATCTTTCTAAAAAGATTTTAGAAGTAAGTTTCTGTATATCAAAATTTCACAATCTTAAAATTTACTAAAAAACTTACTCTTTGTTCTTTATTGTTTTTCTAATTTTACTCCAATCTAATATCTGAAACACTTGCACCAGAGGGAACCATTGGAAATACATTTCCTTCTTTCTCTACAAGTACCTCTAAAAAATAAGCCTCTTTACTAGCCATCATTTCTGCAACTGCTTCTTTTAAGTCTTCTCTTTTGACTACTTTTCGTGCCTGAATATAGTAGCCTTCTGCAATGGCAACAAAATTTGGATTTACCATCTCTGTAGATGCGTAACGTTTCTCAAAGAATAACTGCTGCCATTGACGAACCATACCGAGAAACTCGTTATTTAAAACCACCATTTTCAACGCTACTTTTTGTTGAAAAATAGTTCCTAATTCTTGAATGGTCATTTGAAAACCTCCATCACCAGAAATTGAAACAACTTCACGTTCAGGAGCTGCCATTTTAGCACCAATTGCTGCAGGTAAACCAAAGCCCATTGTTCCCAATCCACCAGAAGTAATATTACTTTTCGTCTGACTAAATTCAGCATATCTGCATGCAATCATTTGATGTTGCCCAACATCTGTAACAATTGCTGCCGCTCCTTTACTCTGTATGTTAATTTCTTTGATCACCTCACCCATTGTCAACCCTTCTTTCGTTGGATGAATATCTCCTTTAATTACTTTCTCATATTCAATTTCATATAAGTCCTTAAATTGCTGATGCCAAGCTTTATGAGTATTGTTGTTGATCATTGGTAATATAGCGCTTAATGTTGCTTTCGCATCTCCTAAAACAGCTACATCTGTCTTTATATTTTTATCTACTTCTGCAGGATCAATTTCAAAATGAATTACTTTTGCTTGGGTAGCATACTCGTCCAACTTTCCAGTAACACGGTCATCAAAACGCATTCCTATCGCAATTAAAAGATCACATTCGTTTGTTAACTTATTTGGTGCATAATTACCATGCATCCCCAACATACCAACATTTAATGGATGTGCCGTAGGTAATGCGGAAGCTCCTAAAATTGTCCAAGCGGCAGGGATACCAGCTTTTTCGACAAGAGCTTTAAACTGAGTTTCGGCAACACTTAAAACAACCCCTTGTCCCCAAATGATTAAGGGCTTTTTAGCAGCATTAATTAATTTTGCAGCTGCTTCTAAAGAACCTGCTACCGTTTTTGGAATTGGTACATAAGTCCTAATTCTTGTGCATTTTTCGTATGAAAAATCAAACTCTTCAAATTGTGCATCTTTTGTAATATCTACTAAAACAGGACCTGGCCTTCCACTTCTTGCAATGTAAAACGCCTTTGCCAAAGCTGCGGGTATGTCTGCTGCTTTGGTAACCTGACAATTCCATTTTGTAACTGGTGTAGAAATACCAACAATATCTGTTTCCTGAAAAGCATCACTTCCTAATAAATGAGAGGGAACTTGACCCGTAATACACACCATTGGCGTAGAATCTATCTGAGCATCCGCAATGCCAGTAATTAAATTCGTAGCTCCAGGACCAGAGGTCGCAATCGCAACTCCTACTTTACCAGAAATTCTTGCAAAACCCTGCGCCGAATGCGTTGCACCTTGCTCGTGACGCGTTAAAACATGATGAATTTTATCCTGATACTTGTACAATTCATCATATACTGGCATAATCGCTCCCCCGGGGTATCCATAAATTATTTTTACATCTTCTGCTATTAAACACCTTACAATTGCCTCACTACCAGAAATTCTTTCGGTAACCTTTGCTGCTTTATTTTTATTTTTTATGGTTTGTGTTTCCATATTATTTTATTTTAGGTTCTGCTTGTACAGAAATAATATTCTTTATAAATCGGTAACACATCCTTTAGATGCTGATGCTACTATTTTTGCATATTTATACAAAATTCCTTTCGTATGCTTTAATGGGGGTACAACCCATTCCGCTTTTCTTGCTGCAATTTCTTCATTAGAAATTAAAACATTAATAGAATTATCTTCTGCACTAATTCTAATTTTATCTCCCGTTTTTAAAATCCCTATAGTTCCTCCCGATTGCGCTTCTGGCGTAATATGACCAACTACAAAACCGTGTGTTCCTCCAGAAAAACGACCATCTGTAATTAAAGCAACCGATTTTCCTAAACCTGCTCCCATAATTAACGAGGTTGGCTTTAACATCTCCGGCATCCCTGGTCCTCCTTTCGGACCTACATATCTAATGACTACTACATCTCCTTTTTCTACCTCTCCGGCTACAATACCTGTGTTTGCAGCTTGCTCACCGTCATAAACCACTGCTTTTCCTTCAAACAATAACCCTTCATTTCCAGAAATTTTTGCAACTGCACCCTCTATGGCAAGATTTCCATAAATTATTTGAATATTTCCTGATGATTTTAGTGCTTTGTCTTTTGGATAAATAACATCTTGTTTGTCAAACTCCATTGCTTTCACACTTGCTAAATTCTCAGCCAATGTTTTTCCAGTAACGGTCATGCAATCTCCATACAAATACCCATTGTCTAACAAATATTTCATAATAGCAGGTGTCCCTCCAACGCCATGCACGTCTTCCATCAGATATTTTCCAGACGGTTTTAAATCTGCAATTAATGGCGTTCGATCGCTTACTCTCTGAAAATCTTCTAAGGTGAATTCAATATCTGCGGCATGTGCAATTGCTAAAAAATGTAAAACAGCATTTGTAGATCCTCCCAAAGCATTTACAATGGCAATGGCATTTTCTAAAGACCTTTTAGAAATAATGTCTAAAGGTTTTAGATCTAGTTCTAGTAGGTTTTTTATAGCTAAAGCGGTTCTTTCAGCTTCAGATAATTTATTTGGATTCTCTGCAGGAATTGAAGAATTGTAAGGCAGTGCAAACCCCATACATTCTATGGCAGAAGCCATCGTGTTTGCAGTATACATTCCGCCACAAGCCCCAGCTCCCGGAATTGCTCTTTTTATAATTTCCCGATATTCTTCTTCTTCAATTTCCCCTGCCATTTTTTGCCCTAAAGCTTCAAAAGCAGAAACAATATTTAATTTTTTTCCTTTGTAATTTCCAGATGCAATCGTACCACCGTATATCATAATTGATGGACGATTTAGGCGCAACATTGCAATGACGGCTCCTGGCATATTTTTATCACAACCAACTACCGATACCAAAGCATCATAACTTTGAGCATTCATGACAGTTTCTATGGAATCTGCAATAATATCTCTGGATGCTAAAGAGTAATTCATTCCTGAAGTTCCCATTGATATTCCATCGGATACTCCAATAGTATTAAAACCCAAACCAACTAAACCTGCAATTTTTGATTCAACTTTCACTTCAGCAGCCAAATTATTCAAATGCATATTACAAGGATTACCATCGTAACCCGTGCTCGCAATTCCCACCTGAGCTTTGCTCATATCCTCATCTGTTAAGCCTACCGCATACAACATTGCCTGCGATGCTGGTTGAGATTCATCTTGAGTTAATCTTTTACTGTGTTTATTTAATTCCATTTACTGTATTCTTCAATTTATTGACTAAATTACTATGTTTCTCAATTTTTATTGTGTGACAAGCAACAAGAATGTTTAAATTCATGTGTTAAAAAAATAACTTAAAATACTCAAAATTAAGTTTTTAGATACTTTTTATTATGATACTCAACCCCTTAAAAAACTCCATAAAAAAACCTTCCGTTTTACTGGAAGGTCTGTTTATAAAAATATAAATAACACTTCCTTATCACCTCTTAATAATGACGTTAACACTAGAAATAATATTTAATACTTGTTTTTTCATCGGTCAAACATTATAATTTTTTATTAAAAACACCTACTGTATTTTTTACAATTATATGATCGTACTCTGACCGGCGTGAATATTCATGAAATTCAAATTACTATCTTCTTGATTTAAAATATAATCTGCAATAAAATCGCCCACATTCGAAGTAGATGCAGGGTATTTATTCTTTCCTTTAATATCTTGTGTAGTAATCCCTAAAATTAGAGATTTTTCTACGGCACGCTCTATAGCGCCAGCTTCTTCATGCAAGCCTAAATACTCTAACAACATTCCTACAGATAAAATAGACCCTAAAGGATTCGCAATATCCTTTCCTTTTGCCGCTGGAAAAGAACCATGTATTGGCTCAAATAATGCATTTTTAACACCTATTGAAGAAGATGCAAGTAGGCCAATTGAACCACTGATAACGCTTGCTTCGTCGGAAATAATATCTCCAAACAAATTTTCAGTAAGAATTACATCAAACTGTTTTGGATTTAAAATCAATTGCATTGCGGCATTATCTACATACAGATATTCCAGCGTGACATCTTTGTATTGTTTTGCAATTTCTGTAACTGTTTTTCTCCACAAACGAGAAGTTTCTAAAACATTCGCTTTATCAATGAGAGTTACTTTTTTATTTCTACTTTGCGATGCCTTAAAGGCAATATGTGTTATTCTTGAAATTTCCTCCACAGTATAACAAGATATATCATAAGCAGTTAAACCATCTTTACTGGTTTCTTTTTCCCCAAAGTAAATACCCCCAGTTAATTCTCTGAAAATAACAATATCTGTTCCAATAATTATTTCTCTTTTTAAAGGAGAATTTTTTATAAGACTATCAAAAGCCTTCACCGGCCGCGTATTACAAAACAAGTCTAACGCCTGCCTCAATTGCAGAAGTCCCTGCTCTGGTCTTATCCTCGCCTCAGGATCATTGTCGTATTTGGGATCTCCAATAGCGCCAAATAAAATAGCATCTGCACGCTTACATATAGCAATCGTTTCTTCTGGTAGCGGAACTCCAACAGCATCAATTGCACAAGCACCCATTTGAGCTTCCTTATATAAAAATATATGATCATACATTTCCGCAACTGCATCTAGTGCTTTTTTCGCTTGATTAGTGACCTCTGGCCCAATGCCATCTCCAGGAATTACTGCAATTGTATATTTCATTTTTATACGTATTTCAAGTTCTTATGTGACTGCAATTTTAGAGACTTTATCAACTTCTTTCATGATTCCATGAATCCCTTCATCTCTTACCTCTTTTTGCTTATCTGCTATAATTAAGAATGCGTTGTACGCAATGTCTAATTGAACCTTCGTTAACTCATACCCAATCTTCTTAGCTCTATATGCCAAGGCAGCTCTTCCACTTCTTGCAGTTAAAACAATAGCACTCTCTGTAACACCAACATCTTCAGGATCCATAATTTCATACGTTTCTCTATTTTTTATCACTCCATCTTGGTGAATTCCAGAACTGTGCGCAAATGCATTCGCACCCACAATTGCCTTGTTAGGTTGCACTGGCATCCCCATACTTTCGCGCACCAAAATACTTGTATCATACAACAGTTTTGTATTCACACTTGTACTTAGGTTTAGATATGGGTGTTGTTTTAACACCATTACCACTTCTTCTAAAGCTGTATTTCCTGCCCGTTCCCCAATTCCGTTGATAGTGCACTCAATTTGACGCGCACCATTAATTACACCTGCGATCGAATTTGCAGTCGCCATTCCTAAATCGTTATGACAGTGGCATGAAAGTATTACATTTTCTATACCCTTCACGTTTTCACGTAAATATTTTATTTTTGCACCGTATTCTTCTGGAAGACAATATCCTGTAGTATCCGGTATGTTCAGAACCGTTGCGCCCGCTTTTATGACCGCTTCGCAGACCTTGGCTAGAAATACATTGTCAGTTCTCCCTGCATCTTCTGCATAAAACTCTACGTCCTCTACAAAAGACTTTGAATATGAAACTGCCTTTATAGCTCTTTCGATTACCTGCTCCCTCGTGGAATTGAATTTAAATTTTATGTGTGAATCGCTTGTTCCAATTCCTGTATGAATTCTAGGAAACTTCGCGTATTTTAAAGCTGCTGCTGCAACTTTTATATCATTCTCTACAGCTCTCGTTAAACCACAAACCGTTGCATTTTTAACTATTTTTGAAATTTCAGAAACAGAAGTAAAATCTCCCGGACTCGATACTGGAAAACCAGCTTCTATCACATTTACACCCAACAAGTCTAAACGCTCAGCAATTACAAGTTTTTGCGATGTATCTAATTTACAACCAGGTACTTGCTCACCATCCCTAAGTGTTGTGTCGAAAATTTGTACTTGGTTGTCTTGCATAATTTCTGAAAAGATTGTAATTATTATAAATCAAATATATATCTTGCCTACTTATTCATTTTCCCCCTACAGAATAACATACGATTTCTAAACGAAATCGACCATAACTAAAAAACTGACCATCAATATTTTATGAGCAAAATCATTACATCCGCCAATCAGCAAAATGATGCTCTTTTTGTACTAATTAAGTCCCTAACCAAGTCCGAAAAGCGACAATTTAACCTTTATGTTGGAAGATTAGGTGGAAATATTGATGCCAAATTTTTCTCTTTGTTTAAATTTTTAGAAAAGTTAAAAATATATGATGAAAAAGTAATTATTGGAAGTGGTATTGTTTCGAAGCAACAGCTTTCTAATTTAAAAGCACATTTATACAAACAAATATTAATCAGTCTTCGTTTGAATCCTGCGCATAAAAATGTAAGAATTCAAATTAGAGAGCAGTTAGATTTTGCAACGGTTCTATATCAAAAAGGTTTGTATAAACAGAGCTTAAAGCTCTTAGAAAAAGCCAAAAATATGGCGTTGGATAATGAAGAAAAAAATATTGCTTATGAAATTGTAGAGCTTGAAAAAGTTATCGAAACCCAATATATCACCAGAAGTTTAAGTAACAGAGCAGATCAACTCTCTGTGCAGGCAAAAGAGTTAAGCCAACAAAATGTAATTGCCAGCAAACTCTCCAATTTATCTTTACAACTGTATAGTCACCTTTTACAAAATGGCTATGTAAAAAATGAAAAGGAAGTCGCATTTATTGAAGTTTATTTTAACAAAAAAATGCCAAAGTATGACTATCATTCTCTAGGATTCAGAGAAAAACTTTGGTTATACAAAGCGCATTTGTGGCATAGTTTTTTAGTTCAAGATTTTTTATTAAGTTATAAATATGCACGAAAATGTGTTGATTTATTCAACAGCTCTAAACTCGTTCACTTGCATCCCGTTTTTTATTTAAAATCAAAAAACTACTTGCTAGAGGCTTCTTTTTTAGTAAAAAAAACATCGACTTTTAAAAAAGAATTAGAAGCTTTTGAAACCGAGATTGAGAACAAAGAAATTCCATTAAATACCAATACAGAATTGTTAATTTTCATGTATTTATATTCTAATAAATTGCACTTGCACTTTTTAGAAGGATCTTTTAAAAATGGAGAATACTTAGTGGCCGTAATTAATGCTAAAATTGAAAAATATCAAAATAGATTAGACAACCATTATATTGTTTTATTAAATTATAAGATTGCGTGCTTGTACTTCGGTATGGGAGAAAATAAACGTTGTATTGCCTACTTACAAAAAATAATTCGCTCCAAAAACTTAAGCTCTGCAGAAGATTTACAATGCTTTGCACGCATCTTAAACTTGATAGCACATTACGAATGCGGTTTAGATTATGACCTTGAAAGACAATTTATAGACACCTATAAATTCTTACTAAAAATGGAAAATTTACAAGAAGTCCAGAAGGTATTCCTTACCTCTATTCGGGATTTAAGTGATGTATTCCCACATGAAATTAAAAATGAATTCAAGAAAATTCATACCAAATTAAAAAAGTTCGAAAACCATCCGTATGAAAAAAGAGCCTTCTTATATTTAGATATTTTATCTTGGTTGGAAAGCAAAATTCAAAATAAGCCCATTGCCGAAATCATTAGAGAAAAAGCAAATCTATTTGCCAAGTAGCTTTAAATTTTCAATTTTAACCTCCTGATTTTATCAAAATCATATTAATGCTGTTATTTACTAAAATAATTTACATTCTATAAGTACTAATTAAATATAAAGAATACTTTTGCTTTGTGCATAACTTAATATTCAACATAAAAAACATTCAAACCATTTCTGTATTTGGTATTTCTATGGCTAAGAATACGTGCATTTCTTCTACAATCACGACCCTTTAGGGGTTCTATATATTCATATCATCTAAGGTCAAATAACGTTTCGAAGCAGTTCGAAATAAATTCAATATTAAATAAGTTACATTAATTATCCAGTACCAATGAAAGTATTAAAATTTGGCGGCTCCTCAGTCGCAAACTCAGAAAACATACAAAAGGTATTAGCTATTGTTGAAGAAGCGTCTAAAAAAGATGAAATTGTAGTCCTTGTGTCTGCATTTGGTAAAACTACAGACAAACTTCTAGCCGCAGCAAATAGTGCATTGAAAGACATAAAAACTTCGAAATCAATTTTAGAGAGCATCAAAGAACTTCACAACCAAATTATAAAAGACCTAATAATTCTGAATAAGAAAGAAGTTTTAGAAGAGGTTACTTATTTATTTAATCGCTTGAGCTCTATTTATGAAGGAATCTTTCTACTTCAAGAATTATCTGACAAAACTCTTGCTAAAGTATGTAGTTTTGGCGAGCGACTTTCTTCTTTTATAATAGCAAATGCAGCAAAGGAATTATTTGATGCTGCACATAAAGAGAGTAGAGCTCTGATTCTTACAAATGATGACTATTTAAATGCGCAAGTAAATTTTAAACTTACAAATGAAAATATCAGCGCTTTTTTTCAAGAAAATAAAAATAAAGTTATCATCTTGGGAGGCTTTATCTCTTCTAATATCTCTGGAGATACCACGACCTTAGGAAGAGGGGGTTCTGATTTTTCTGCCGCTATTTATGCAGCGGCTTTAAACGCAAAAGAACTGCAAATATGGACCGATGTTAGTGGTATGTTTACTGCAAACCCAAGCGTTGTGAAAGAGGCATATCCAATCTCAGAAATCTCCTATGAAGAAGCGATGGAGTTGTCTCATTTTGGAGCAAAGGTTTTGTATCCACCAACAATACAACCTGCTTTAAGAAAAGAAATTCCAATTAGAATTAAAAACACGTTTAGTCCCAAAAGTATTGGAACACTCATTTGTAAGCACCCTAAAAACAATAATGAGGTGAAAGGAATTTCACATATTGAAGACATTAGCTTAATTACACTCGAAGGGGGAGGAATGATTGGGATTCCAGGGTTTTCCAAACGATTATTTGAAACATTATCACAACAAAAAATTAATGTTGTTTTTATCACACAGGCCTCTTCTGAGCATTCCATCTGTGTAGGTGTCTATGAAAATGATGCTTCAAAAGCAAAAGAACTTTTAGATGAAACTTTTAGTACTGCAATACAAAGAAAAAAAATAAAGCCAATTATTATCGAAAGTGATCTAGCCATCATTGCTGTTGTTGGAGAAAGTATGAAAAACCACCAGGGCTTAAGTGGACAAATGTTTAGTGCGTTGGGAAGAAACAACGTAAACATTAGAGCCATCGCTCAAGGTTCCTCAGAAAAAAATATTTCTGCTGTCATCAATAAAGAGAATGCAAAAAAAGCTTTAAACATTCTACATGAACAGTTTTTTGAAGAAAAAACAAAACAGCTAAACCTTTTTATAACGGGTGTTGGAAATGTTGGCGAACGGTTTTTAGCCCAACTACAACAACAAAGTAAATTTTTAAAAGAAAACTTAAAGTTAAACATGCGTGTCATTGGGATTTCAAATTCCCGAAAAATGTATTTTAATAATTCTGGCATCGATCTTACAAGCTGGAAAGAAAATTTAGAGAATGGTGTTCCTACTAGCTTAGATCTCTTTCGTGAAAAAGTAAAAGAAGCAAATAATAGAAATAGTGTTTTTATTGATAATACGGCAAACCAACAGGTCTCTGAAGTCTATGAAAAATACCTTCGTGAGAGTATTTCTGTAGTTACCTGTAATAAAATTGCCTGTGCTTCTAGTTTTGATAATTATAAGAACTTGAAAGAAGTTGCTAGAAAATACAATGCTTCCTTCCTATTTGAAACAAATGTAGGTGCAGGATTACCGATTATAGATACTCTTAAAAATTTGATTAACTCCGGTGACCGAGTTCATAAAATTCAAGCCGTATTATCTGGAAGCTTAAACTTTGTTTTTAATAATTTTAATGAAAATGCTACCTTTCATGATGTGGTCGCAGCAGCTCAAAAAGAGGGTTATACAGAACCAGATCCAAAAATCGATTTAAGTGGTGTGGATGTTGCTAGAAAAATTTTAATTTTAGCTCGTGAAAGCGGATATCAATTAGAATTAGAAGATATTTTGAACAACTCTTTTTTGCCCAAAGACAGTCTAAACAGTTCAAATAATGAGGAATTTTATACTTCGTTGATTAATAATGAAAGTCATTTCCAAAAGATATACAGTGCTGCCAATGACAAAAAATGCCGCTTAAAATATGTGGCAGAATTTATTAATGGAAAAGCGAATGTTGGTTTGCAGCACATCGCCTCAACACATCCTTTTTATAATTTAGAAGGAAGTGATAATATTGTCTTATTTTTCACCGACAGATATCCGGAAAATCCTTTAATTATAAAAGGTGCGGGTGCAGGTGCAGAGGTGACTGCTTCTGGTATTTTTGCAGATGTCATTAGAATTGCCAATAAATAAGGCTTCAACTGTCATAAGCAATCACCTGCAAACTGAACAATGAACAATGAACACTAAAAAAATGGATTATTTAAAAATATTCGCTCCGGCAACAGTTGCAAATGTTTCTTGTGGCTTTGATTCTCTTGGTTTTGCCGTAGATGCTGTTGGAGATGAAATGACATTTACAAAAACAACTGAAAAAGGCGTTAAGATTACCGAAATTACTGGTGCTGAACTCACATACGATGTAGATGAAAATGCCGCCAGTGCTGTGGTTAAAAAAATATTAAATGATGCCAATGCAGATTTTGGAGTAGCGCTCACTATACACAAAGGATTTTCTCCAGGAAGCGGCCTAGGAAGCTCTGCTGCCAGTGCTGCAGGAGCAGCTTTTGGCGCTAATCAGCTATTAGGTGCTGTGTACTCTGAATTAGAATTGACAAAGTTTGCTATGTTTGGAGAAAAAGTTGCTTGCGGTTCAGAAATCGCAGACAATGTTGCTGCTGCCATTTATGGAGGTTTTATTTTAGTAAGAAGCTACGAGCCTTTAGAAATTATAAAATTACCAGTTCCCTCTGAATTGAGAGTTGTTGCAATTCATCCGCAGATATCAATAAAAACCAAAGATGCAAGAGCAGTTTTACCTAAAGAAATTGCATTGAAGGATGCAGTTACACAGTGGGCAAACCTCGGTGGTTTGGTAAGCGGTCTATATACTGATAATTATGATCTAATTAGCAATTCCCTAGTAGATATGGTTGCAGAACCCGCTCGAAAACCTTTAATCCCGTTTTTTGACCACATTAAAAATAGTGCCACAAAAGCAGGCGCTTTAGGTGCAGGAATTAGTGGTTCTGGCCCTACGGTTTTCGCTCTTTGTGAAGGTGATATAGTTGCTAAATCCGTTTATAAAAGTATAGAAGAAAGTTATAAAAACAAAGGAATCAATTTTGAAATGTTTATTTCCAAAGTAAATCATAAAGGGATAAAGATTATAAAATAACTACTATTTTTAATATTTAGTTAATCGTCTTTACGACATTTCAAAACTCTAAATAAAAAGTCTAAAAAATGAACTATTACAGTTTGCATCATACATCTCCAAATACAACTTTTAAAAAAGCTGTTGTACAGGGTCTCGCAAAAGACAGAGGCGTTTATTTTCCAGAAAAAATAACGCCTTTATCTAAAAAATTTATTGAGAATATTACGGACTATACGAACCATGAAATTGCCTACGAAGTAATTAAACAATTTGTAGGCAATGAAATTCCTACTGAAAAATTAAAAGAAATTATTGCGGCAACTGTTTCTTTCGATTTTCCTTTGGTAAAAATAGACGATAATATAGCCTCTTTAGAACTTTTCCATGGACCAACTATGGCTTTTAAAGATGTTGGTGCTAAATTCATGGCACAATGCTTAGAATATTTCAACCAAGGAAATGAAGAAGAAATTACCGTTCTAGTGGCTACTTCTGGAGATACAGGTGGCGCAGTTGCCAATGGTTTCTTAGGAGCAAAAGGAGTAAATGTTGTGATCTTATATCCTTCAGGGAAAGTAAGTGATGTGCAAGAAAAACAACTGACTACCTTGGGACAAAATATAACTGCCTTAGAAGTAGATGGTGTTTTTGATGACTGCCAAGAAATGGTGAAAACGGCATTTTTAGACACCAATATTACCAAGAAATTAACTTCAGCCAACTCTATCAATGTTGCAAGGTGGTTGCCACAAATGTTTTATTTTTTCTTTGCCTACAAAGAACTAAAAAAGGAAAATAAAAAGCTTGTTTTCTCAGTACCGAGTGGAAATTTTGGAAATATTTGCGCCGGAATTATGGCACAAAAATTAGGTTTACCAATTGAACATTTTGTTGCCGCTACAAATGTAAATGATACGGTTCCTAGTTATTTAATAGACGGTATTTACAAACCAAAACCATCGAAAGCAACCATTTCTAATGCAATGGATGTTGGAAACCCCAGTAACTTTATAAGAATTCAAGAACTGTTTAACAATAATCTGGAGCTTCTTAAACGTTCTTTTTCATCTTACAGTTTCTCTGACACTGAAACGAGAGCAACCATGAAAGAAATTTATACGAATACGGGTTATGTTGCAGAGCCTCACGGCGCAGTTGGGTATTTAGGTTTAAAAAAACACGGCTTGAAAGAAGACGAATACGGCGTTTTTCTAGAAACGGCTCACCCTGTGAAATTTTTAGATGTTGTTGAAAAAACATTACCTATTCAAGTTAAAATTCCTGAACAGATTCAAAAAGTAATCAATAATAAAAAGGTTGCAGTGCAGATTGCTGACTATGTGGACTTAAAGTCTTTCTTACTGAAATAAAACAACGACTACTATTTTTGTAACTAATTTTAAAAACTTTTTTTTAAACAGAATAAACAATGTAATTTTAGCAGCATAATACAAAACATACATAATGCAGCAAAAAAATAACACCACGGCAATTGTAATTATTGCAAGTTTATTTTTCATTTTCGGATTTGTTACCTGGATAAATGGAGCTTTAATTCCGTTTATGAAAACCATAAACGAACTTACAGACGCACAATCTTATTTGGTAGCCTCTGCCTCCTATATTTCATTTGTAGTCATGGCATTGCCTGCCTCTTATATTTTAAATAAAATTGGCTACAAGAAAGGCATGTCTTTAGGATTAATAATTATGGGGGTTGGCGCATTGATTTTTATTCCTGCCGCAGAGGCTAGAACCTATTGGGTTTTCCTGACAGGTATCTTTATTCAAGGCGTTGGAATGACTATTTTACAAACAGCTGCAAACCCATACATTACTATTTTAGGACCTATTGAAAGTGGTGCTAAACGTATTGCAATTATGGGAATTGCGAATAAAACCGCTGGTGCTTTAGGTTCTTTAATCTTTGGAGCTCTTTTATTATCTGGAATAGATGAAACCAAAGAAAAATTAAGTGGCGTTACTTTAGAAGAAAAAAACACTTTATTAGATGCTATGGCAGATAGCGTTTTTATGCCGTATCTTATTATGGCACTTGTACTCTTTATATTAGGTATTCTCATAAGAAAAGCACCCTTACCACAAGTAGAAGCCTCCGAAACAGAAATAATAGAAGAAGGCAAAACAGCTAAAACCAGTATTTTTCAATTTCCAAATTTATGGCTGGGAGTTGTAGCCTTATTCGTGTATGTTGGGGCGGAGGTAATTGCTGGAGACACTATTATTGCCTACGGAATATCACTTGGATTTACAGGTGAAGAAGCAAAATATTTTACTACCTATACATTATTGGCTATGGTTGTAACCTATGCTATGGGTGTATTTTTAATCCCTAAATATCTAAAACAAAAAACTGCTTTAATAGCAAGTGCTCTTTTAGGAATTGTTTTTAGTTTTTGTATTTTAAATACAACAGGGTTTGTTTCTATATTATTTGTGGCGGCTTTAGGAATTGCAAATGCTTTAGTTTGGCCTGCAATTTGGCCTTTGACCTTAGAAGGTTTAGGAAAGTTTACAAAGACAGGATCGGCACTTTTAATAATGGCAATTTCTGGAGGTGCAATAATTCCGCCTTTGTATGGTAGGATTGTAGATGCTCATAAAATTGAATTGATTGCGAACGGAGTTCAAGAGTCCACTGCACTCGCAACAGCCTCTACAGATAGTTATTGGATTTTAATACCTTGTTATGTGATCATTCTAATGTTTGCTGTTTGGGGTCATAAAATAAAAAACTGGAGTACATAAAAGTGTAAATTACTCGATATTAGAACCTTAATTGATCTAAAAATCACAATTACAAAGACAAATAACTACCTAAAATAAAAAGTCCTAACAAATTTAATTTGTTAGGACTTTTTTGTTGGCCTACAAGGACTCGAACCTTGAATGTCGGTACCAAAAACCGGTGTGTTACCAATTACACCATAGGCCAATACTGCTTAGCGGAGGCAAATTTAGTCTATTCTTTCAATTTCACAAACATTTTTTCAGGAATTTTTTATTTAACAAAGTTTTATGTTCTTTTACCTCGGTAATTCAGGTCTTTAAGAAGCAATTTAATCATATTTATTGTTAAATTCGCTTTATCAATATTTTGTAATTCTTATGACAACAGCAACCTTTAAAAAATGGAATATCATCCTAGGATGGATTGCATTTATAATTGCATTAATAACATATTCTTTAACAATTGAGCCTACCGTTAGCGCTTGGGATGTTGGAGAATACATAGCAACCTCTGTAAAACTTGAAGTTGGACATCCACCGGGTGCACCTTTGTTTCAGATGTTAGGCGCATTCTTTGCAATGTTTACTTCTGAAAGTTCCGAAATTGCGAAAATGGTGAATTTTATGTCAGCTTTGGCAAGTGCTTTTACCATTTTATTTATGTTTTGGACCATTACAAACTTATCCGAGAAATTAGCATTAAAAACAGGTAAAATAACTTCAGGTAGCTACATTGCTATTTTAGGAAGTAGCATTGTTGGTTCCTTAGCGTACACCTTTTCAGACAGCTTTTGGTTTAGTGCAGTAGAAGGTGAAGTATATGCGATGTCTTCTTTTTTGATGGCCATTTTATTTTGGTTAGGTTTAAGATGGGAAAGTGAACTGCAAACTCCAAGAGGGAATAAATGGTTAATATTAATCAGTTTTGTTGTGGGTTTATCTTTTGGTGTTCACATTTTATCACTACTAGTAATTCCAGCAATTGTACTTTTATATTTCTTTAAAACCTATAAAAATATCAATTTAAAAACAACGGCTATAGCAACTATCCTAGCGGTGTTGGTCTTAGCTTTTGTCTTCAAATTTTTATTCCCATTCACGCTGAAGTTTTTTAGTGCCGCTGAGTTGTTTTTTATAAATACAGTTGGAATGCCCTTCAATTCGGGAAGTATTATTGCCGCTTTAATTTTAGTAGCACTCTTCTTCTTTGGCATAAGATACACGCGAAAAAACAACAAAGTGCATGCCAATACTTTAATCTTATCGGTACTTTTTATAATGATTGGTTTTTCCTCATGGATGATGTTGCCAATAAGAGCAAATGCAAATACAACCATTAACGAAAACAACCCTTCTAGTGCGCGCGAATTATTAGCTTATTATGAGCGTGAACAGTATGGTGATGCCAATGTTTTTTATGATACCTACTACTCGAATAGCTTTGAACGAGCGCAAGACACAAAAAATCCCTTTAAAGACGACAAACCTAAATATGAAAAGAAAAATGGAAAGTATATTATTGTAAATAAATACAAAAATATAATGCCTAATTATGCAGACAAGCACAAAGGTTTTATCCCTCGGATGGTAAATCCAGCAGCAGAAAAAATGTATAAAAGTATTGCTGGAATCCCAGCAAATAGCAAAAGAAGACCCACTTTTGGAGAAAACCTAAAATTCATGTTCAGCTATCAATTTGGATATATGTACGGACGTTATTTTATGTGGAATTTTGCAGGAAGACAAAATGATATTCAAGGAAGGTTAGACCTCTTTAATGGAAATTGGATTAGCGGAATTGATGCAATAGACGAAGTAAGATTGGGTTCCCAAAAACAACTTCCCACACAAGTTTTAGAAAATAAAGGACGCAACAAGTACTATTTTTTACCATTAATATTAGGACTTATTGGCTTATTTTTTCAAGTAAAATGGGACAAAGAAAATTTCTTTACCCTCTTTTTATTCTTTGCGTTTACAGGCTTTGCTATTATCTTTTACACAAATCCAAAACCTTTTGAACCAAGAGAGCGTGACTATGCCATTGTAGGTAGTTTTTATATTTTTGCTATTTGGATTGGTTTTGGAGTATTGGCGCTCTATGAATATTTAAAGAATGTTGCGAATAAAAAAACTGTTGCATTTGCAGTCTCTATCATTTCACTGCTCGCAGTGCCAACGCTTATGGCTACCGAGAACTGGGATGATCACGACAGGTCTGATCGCTATACCACACGTCTAAATGCGCAGGCATACTTGGAAAGTTGTGACCAAAATGCCATTATGTTCACCATTGGAGACAACGATACCTTTCCGCTATGGTACATGCAGGAAGTCGAAGGTATTAGAACCGATTTAAAACTAGTAAATACAAGTTTATTTGCTACTGATTGGTACATCGATCAAATGAAGCGGGCAACCTATAAATCGGCTCCAATTCCATCTCAACTGATACATGATCAATATAAATATGGAAGTTTAGACATTGCGTATCATATAGAACATCCAAGATTTAAAGACTCTATTATCGGAATTAAAGACTTCATGCGTTGGATTTCCTCAGATAGCGATGCAACATATTATATCGATGAAGAAAATGATATCAAAGAAAAATTTTACCCTACCAATAGGATTCGAATCCCTGTAAACAAAGAAAATGTTTTAAAAAATGGGGTTGTTGCTCAAAAAGATGCTGACAAAATCGTGGATTTTATTGACATTACAATTGATTCAAGAGGGATTACTAAAAACCGTATTTTAATGCTCGATATTTTAGCAAATAACGATTGGAAACGTCCTATTTACTTTACTGGTGGTGCCAATGCAGCTGAAGAATATATTTGGCTAAAAGACTATTTACAACTAGATGGCTTGGCTTTTAAATTAGTACCCATAAAAACACCTGCCAACTACATCGATGATAATGGAGGAGAACGGGAAGTAAGTTTATTTGATATTGGTAGAATAGATACCGAAAAAATGTACGCCAATATTCAAAAACTAGAATGGAAAAACATAAATAATGGGAAGATATACTTAGACGAGCAAACGAAAAGAAATGCTATTTCTCTAAGAAACAGTTTGATGCGTCTTTCTGATGCCTTTGCAAAGGAAGGCGATACAGCAAAAGCAGTGACCGTATTAGATTTGTCTTTAAGTAAATTACCAATAGCGGATTTTGACCATTATAGCTTGTCCCTAGGATATCCTGAAATGTATTTTAAATTAGGGGAACAGGAAAAAGGAAAACAGGTTACAAATACTTTAGTGCGCCTAATTACGGAACAACTAACCTGGTTAAGTACCTTTGATAAAAAGGATAGTACACTTGTTTTTGAAGAAATTGATAGATCTTTGTATATGTTTAAAAGCTTGATAGATCAAGTTGAGAGTGGAAGTGTTGAAAAAGACTTTGTTTCTAAAATCCAAAAAGACTTTATGAATACCGTAAATCTTTTTGAGTATTTAATGCCCGATGAAGAACCTACAGATTTAGATTTTTTAGAAGAATAAAAAAATGAAATTTTATATTCCAAAAACACCAAGTTGTATTATGAGATTTTTCTCTAAATATACTTGGTATTTTTCTAGAGATGTAAAAGAAATTTACCTCACTTTTGATGATGGACCAACACCAGAGGTTACCCAATTTGTTTTAGATGAATTAAAAAAACACAATGCAAAAGCCACGTTCTTTTGCATTGGCAAAAACATCCTAAACCACCCTGATATTTTTAATAAAATTAAAAACTCAAAGCATACCATAGGCAATCATACTAACAATCATCTAAATGGTTGGACCACTGAAAACAAAGATTATATTGATAATTTTTTGCAATGTGAACATATTATTTCTAAGACTTTAGATAAGCGTACGAAACCAAAATTATTTCGCCCTCCATACGGAAAGATTAGAAAGAGCCAAGCTACATCAATTCTAAAAAAAGGTTATAGGATAATAATGTGGGATGTTTTATCAGCAGATTTTGATGTTTCGACATCTATAGAAGAGTGTTTACGTAATGTTTTAAACAATACTAAAAACGGTAGTATTATTGTATTTCATGACAGTGTAAAAGCATCTGAAAAATTGAAATTTGTCTTACCTAAAGTTTTAAAAGAACTCTCTGATAAAGGGTTTATTTTTAAAGCAATTTAAATCAACCTCAAAAGAATTTAAACGTATTGTTTTACCAAACCAATTAAAGTCTTAGCATCTTGAGCTCCTGTCTGACGCCACTTCATCTGGCCATTTTTATAGATCATAAAAGTCGGATTTCCTTTCACCCGCAAAGCCTCTGCAAGAACTTTGTTTTTATTAATTTCTATCTTAATTACCTTTGCGCTATCGCCCAAAGCAGCCACTACACTTCTTAATATTTCTAAGGTATTCTCGACATCATTGAAATCGGTATAAAAATCTATTAAAACAGGTTTTTCAACACTAATCAAATCACCAAATTTCGCCATAATATTAAGTTTTAAAAGGGGTAAAACATACAAATAGTTATTCTTTAACTCTCAAATATATAGAAAAGTATTTAAATGCTCTAAATATCAACCTTTCTTCAATTCTATGACGGTAATTTCCGGCCAAATACCAACACGCCCAGGAAATGCATGGTAACCAAAACCTCGGTTTACATTTATAAACCGGCCTTCTTCTTCATACAGCCCTGCCCATTGTTTGTAAACGTATTTAGAGGGGCTCCACTTGAACCACCCAGGAATCTCAATACCCATTTGCAAACCATGTGTATGCCCGCTTAAAGTTAGCTGATAGTTTAAAGGGTCTTTTTTTACTTTCTCTTCCCAATGACTTGGATCATGAGACATTAGAATTTTAAAATCTTCTTTGAGAATCCCTGCAGCAGCCATTTGTAAATCTCCCGCTTGGTTGAACCCCTTTCCCCAATTTTCTACTCCAAGAAGTACGATTTTTTGTCCATTTTTTTCTAAATAACGATGTTCATCTAACAACAAATCGAACCCAATTTTCTGATGAATGTCTTTTACTTTTTGAAAGTTATCTTTTTTATCTTGCGGATTGTCCCAATCCATATAATCGCCATAATCATGGTTCCCAAGAATGGAATACTTGCCTTCTTTTGCTTCTAATTTATCGAAAACATCCATCCAATTATCCATTTCATCTGCTTTATTATTTACAATGTCTCCTGTAAATAACATGATATCCGATTTTTGTTGATTGATTAAATCTACACCATATTGAATTTTCTCCTTGTTCGTAAAACTCCCAGAATGAATATCGGAAATCTGTGTGATTGTAAATCCGTCGAAAGCGGCTGGTAAATCTTTAAAAGTCAATTGATATTTTAAAACTTTATAGTTGTACTTGCCTTGGACAATTCCGTAAATAAAAGACACAAAAGGAATTGCAGCCAAACCTAGGGCTATTTGAGAAATAAATTTTCTTCTACCCGCTAACGGTTTTGTTTCTCCGGATGCAATTGCAGAAATTAATTTAAAAACCCCTCGATACATGTCCTCCCCAAAAAGAATTAAAATAACTGCTAATTTTGGAATAGAAACTGTTAGCAACAAGCCCATTGCCATTTGAAACTCTGGTGTTTGTCCATTGCTCCTATCGTAGGTAATTAAGGTGGTAAAAGAATACAGATATACTCCAACACTCCCCGCTAGAAAAAAGAAAGGAACCAATTTACTTTTAGAAACTGTTTTGAATGCTTGAAATGTATATATTTCTACAACAACTATTAAAACGGCAACGATAATTAGTGGAAACAACCAACGGGACATAAAACAAGTTTAAAAAATTTTGTCAAAGATAAGAGTTATAATGTCGAATGAATTTTAATAGGATGTTAAAGTTTTGTAGCTTTACTGCAACGACTGTAGTACTCACTAATTTTTACGTGCGCTCAAAATAAATCATCCACAAATAGGTTACAAAACGAATATGTCAGATCAAAAAAGAGTTTTTTTAGTAGATGCTTTTGCACTAATTTTCAGGGGTTATTATGCATTTATTAAAAATCCGCAAATAAATTCAAAAGGACTAGATACCTCCGCTATTATGGGTTTTATGAACTCTCTTTTAGACGTAATTAAACGGGAAAGACCAGACCATTTAGCGGTTTGTTTTGACAAAGGCGGCAGTGTAGACCGCGTAGAAATGTTTGAAGCATACAAAGCAAATAGAGACGAAACGCCAGAAGCTATTAAAATTGCAGTGCCTTATATTCAAGAAATCTTAAAAGCAATGCACATACCAATTATGGTAAAAGCCGGTTTCGAAGCAGATGATGTTATAGGAACCCTATCCAAACAGGCAGAAAAAGAAGGTTATAAAACTTTTATGGTTACGCCAGACAAAGATTTTGCGCAGCTGGTCTCTGAAAATATCTTCATGTATAAACCACGTTTTGGAGGAGGTTATGATATTTGGGGGGTTCCGGAAGTACAAGAAAAATTCGGAGTTACAGATCCTTTGCAAGTGATTGATTTTCTAGGAATGATGGGCGATTCTGCAGATAATATCCCAGGTTTGCCTGGCGTTGGAGAAAAAACTGCAAAGAAGTTTTTAGCAACCTATGGTTCTATGGAAAACTTATTAGCAAATACACATGAGCTCAAGGGAAAAATGAAAGAAAAAGTAGAAGCTGCAAAAGATTTAGGGATGCTTTCTAAGAAACTAGCAACCATTATGCTAGATGTTCCTGTAACTTTTAATGCAAAAGATTTTGAGCTTGACCAACCAGATATAGAGAAAGTAACAGCACTCTTTAGCGAATTAGAATTTAGAAACCTGTTAACCAATTTCACAAAAACTTTTGCTATTGAAGATGCTGCTAAAACAAATTCAGCAGAAAATGCTTCGAAAGAAAAAACAAACGCTGCGCCTAAAAAAGTAGCTCCAAGTGCAGAAGGACAATTCGATTTATTTGCTGCTCCTGGAACTGGAAGTATTTCTGAAGCCGAAGTTGCATCGGGATTTAAAACTATTTCAACTACGAGTCATTTTTATCAACACATAGACGCACCTTTCTCAAGAAAATTATTGATTCGTAAGTTAATGGAGCAGACCTCCGTTTGTTTTGACACCGAAACAACGGGCCTAAAGGCCTTAGAGGTGGAGTTGATTGGAATTGCTTTTTCGTATGAAGCTGGCAAAGGATATTATGTTTCATTTCCTGAGGATCAAGACGAAACAAAAACTATTTTAGAAGAATTTAAACCTTTTTTTGAAAGTAAAATCGAAAAAATTGGCCATAATTTAAAATATGATATCAAAGTTTTATCAAACTATGGTATGCCTGTAAAAGGAAAATTATTTGACACGATGATTGCGCATTATTTAATCAATCCAGACATGCGTCATACCATGGATATGTTGGCGGAAACCTATTTAAATTATCAACCCGTTTCTATTACAGAATTGATTGGTAAAAAAGGGAAAAATCAGCTTTCGATGCGTGTAATTCCTATTGCAGATCAAACAGAATATGCTGTGGAAGACGCAGATATTACATTTCAATTGAAACAACTTTTTACTGGCGAATTAGAAAGTGGAAATGTCACTAAACTTTTTAATGATATTGAATTGCCTTTGGTTTCGGTTTTAACCGCCATGGAAATTGAGGGAATTAACATTAACACCGATTTTCTAAACAAGCTTTCAGTTACATTAACGGATGACATCAACCGTTTAGAAAAAAATATTTACGAACAAGCAGGTGAAGCGTTTAACATTGCTTCGCCAAAACAGTTGGGAATTGTTTTATTCGAAAAAATGGAATTGGTTAAGAAACCAAAAAAGACGAAAACTGGGCAATATGCAACAGGTGAAGATATTTTATCTTACTTAGCAAAAGAACATGAAATTATTAGAGATATTCAAGAATACCGACAATATAAAAAATTACAAAGCACGTATGTAGACGCTTTACCGAATGAAGTGAATCCCAAAACAGGAAGAATTCATACCCAATATATGCAGGCTGTTGCCGCCACAGGTCGTTTGAGTTCTAACAATCCAAATTTACAAAATATCCCTATTAGAACAGAACGTGGCAAAGAAGTTCGAAAATCTTTTATTCCAAGAGATGAAAATTATGTCTTGTTAGCAGCCGATTATTCTCAAATAGAGTTGCGAATTATTGCTGCTTTGAGTGCAGAAGAAAATATGATGGAAGCTTTTAAAAATGGTGAAGATATTCACGCTTCTACCGCTGCAAAAGTATTTAATGTTCCTTTAGATGAAGTGACACGCGAGCAAAGAAGTAATGCAAAAACTGTTAATTTCGGAATTGTATATGGTGTGTCCGCATTCGGATTGAGCAATCAAACCGATTTGTCTAGAAGTGAAGCCAAAGAATTAATTGACACCTATTATGAAACGTATCCGAAGCTGAAAGCATACATGTCTTCACAAGTAGATTTTGCCAGAGAACACGGATATGTTGAAACCGTCTTAAACAGGCGTAGGTATTTAAAAGACATTAATTCTAGAAACGCAATGGTCAGAAGCGGTGCAGAAAGGAATGCTGTAAATGCACCCATACAAGGCTCTGCTGCAGATATTATAAAATTGGCAATGATTAATATTCACAATCGTTTTGAAAAAGAAAATTTCAAATCGAAAATGTTGTTACAAGTGCATGATGAATTAGTTTTTGATGCTCATAAAGACGAATTAGACACCATAAGACCTATTATAAAATACGAAATGGAAAATGCTTTTAAAATGAGTGTTCCGCTAGATGTTGAGGTTGGTATTGGAGAAAACTGGCTAGAAGCGCATTAAAGAAAAAAAGCTACCTTTTAAATTTCTATTGACTAAATTTGGTGCTCATAACCATTAAAACCATGAAGATAATTAGTTTTATTTTAACATCAATACTCTTTATAACCACAAGCACTGTGTCTGCACAATACTGCTCACAAGAGGGTAGATACAGTAATGGTGAATTTTTCTCTAGTATTGAAATTGACTCTTTAAAAAACAGTACGTACGGAACTGCAGTTAATATTCTTGGGAAATCACAAGAACTATTCATTGATTTTTACTTTCCAAATAACACCTTAGATACGCTATCCAAAAGACCCTTTATTTTACTTGTTCATGGCGGTGGATTTGTTGGAGGAAACAAAGAATTTCACATGACCAATTTATGTAAAGAGTTTGCTAAAAGAGGTTTTGTAGCAGCCACCATAAGTTATCGTCTAGGCTTTGACCCAAATATTTTAGGAGACCACGCAGTGGCAGTTTACAGAGCACAGCAAGATGCAAATGCAGCGTTGCGATATACTTTAGAAAATGCAGATGCTTTTAAAATTGACCCCTCTTGGATATTTATGGGCGGCAGTAGTGCTGGATCAATTACCTCATTAATGACAGCTTATGGAAGTCAGAAAGAATGGAATCAGTTTTTCCCAACATTAGAAGCAAAACTTGGACCCTTAAATTCCTCTGGAAACAACTTTAAACATCCTTTTTCAATTAAAGCCATCTTTAACAATTGGGGTGCAGTATCTCCTATTGTAATAAAGCCAGAAGAACTAATTCCTATGATCTCTTTTCATGGTGAACTTGATAAAATCGTCTCGATTGATATCAGTCCATATACGGGATTTGGCTCTAGAAAACTTCATAATATGTTAAATGAACAGGGTATTTGCAACGATTTCACCATTGACCCTAAAGGAGGTCATGGTATTTATAGAACCAAAAAAGGTGCTGTTTTTAGAGTTGATCGCGCAGCCTGTTTCTTTAAAAGTTTGTTTTGCGATACTTGTTCAAACTTCTTATCAAGAGAAACGGTTTCTGCTAATTGTTCTAATTAATATACTTTTGGGGCTGTGCATGTAGTGCTTTAAAAAATGTAAAGAACCAATAAAATGTCAATAAAGAATCCATTTGCCCTTTTGACATAAATTATGATACCAGCAACTGCCTCTTGCAGTCAATGTGTATGTATTACTACTGAAAATACTAGGAATTAGACTGCATTCGCATTGGACTCTATAGAAGAATTTAGTTTCTAATTATATAGCAATTCAAAGGCCTATTGAAAGCTGAGTTAAATATTTAACCTCTCATAAATTTTTATCATCACCATCGACACGAATTCCCTATTTAACTTCCTGAAGCAAGAGCAAGTGCACTAATCCATGAAATGGAAACACTGCGGCAAGAAAACAAAAGCACACTTTCTCCTCTTTCTCAGAAAATGACACCAATAATTTTGCCCTTGGTGGATAGTCTGTGGGCAGTAGTGGTCAATTAGCTGCCAAAGTAGATCCTACAATAAAGGCAATACTCCCAATTGCGACTTAATTTTTGGAAAATACCATATCAACTTCAGATCTCAAGCGAGAATATAAATAATCATTAAAATAGAACGAAAATGGTTCCTATGAAAACTCGACAAATTGAAAATTCATGTAAATTAATTATCTTTACAAAAGAACGTCTTAATCGACGTACTGCTTCATCATAAAATAATTAACAAATACGTGGGTTAAAAGTAGAGATATGATTAAAACAAAAAACATAGTGCCATTTATCTTCGACAAACTTCTCTCTGACGACACACGAGGCAAAGCGGAGAACATCATTCTTAAATTAGCAATCCTTAGTTTTTTTATTCATTTGGCGGTTATTTATTTTTTAAAATTCGATTTTATAACTTTCCCATCAAATTCAGAACTCCTAAAAAACCCAATATCAGCAGCATATACGCCCTTTTCTTTCATTCTTGTTTATGAAGTCTACTTGCTTATTTACTACTTACCAAAGTCCTTTACAACCTACATAACTAAACAATACGAAATTATAACACTTATTATTATCCGAAAGTTGTTTAAAGATTTATCCGCGCTAGAACTTACCGCAGATTGGTTTGAAATCAAAGGAGATTTACAATTTACCTACGATTTAGTAGCTTCCTTAGTACTGTTTTATCTCATCTTTCTTTTTCAAAAACAAGGAAAACGAAAAGCATCTCAAGAAACAAGTATCAAGCCCGTAATTGAGAAGTTTGTTCAAAAGAAAAGGCTCATTGCTATTATATTAGTGCCCTTATTCTTTGTTATTGGCCTTTATACGTTTATTGATTGGTCTGCAGGAATTTCAGCTCCTTCCTCAAAGTTACCTTCCTTTGAAAGTATTAATAACCTGTTTTTTGATCAATTTTTCACAGTATTAATTCTAGTCGATGTTGTGCTCCTTTTAATTTCTTTTTTTTATACCGATCAATTTCATAAAATAATCAGAAATTCAGGGTTTGTTATTTCCACTATTTTAATTCGGATGTCATTTGGAGTCAGTGGATTAATTAGTACCATTTTAATTGTTGCTGCTGTGCTCTTTGGATTGGCAATAATAACCATCCATAATAAATATGAAATGGACGCTTTTGCAAATAAGAAGCTGAACTAAAAAGAAAGACCTCTATTTTTAGAAAGCCTCCAAAACCTGTCTATATTTCGGCTAAAAAAAAGAAAAGCCAAAACCAAAAGAAAGACTATCTAATCTGTTATTCTCAAATCCGATACTTCTTTTTCTATGGAAATCTATTCTAAATATAGTATTCCATCTTTCTTCACCAGCAACTTGAATTCCCAAACCAATACCGTAATAATTTCCATCAGAATATTTAGCGGAAGGAGTCCACATTTTACCTCGTCTTATTTCTATAAAGTGAGTATTTCCCTCTTTTTCTGTAATATTATATTTTAGACTACCATAGGTGGGAAAAGCTTTGACATCATAATTCCAATGAAAATCATATCCTGAATTAAAGGCAATAGCTACTCTTTTTCTAAACTCATAACCAAAACCAAATCTAAAAAATAATGCAGAAGGCACGATTAAAGGTCCATTGTCGTCGTCAGGACCTATTTGATAATGCTCATTAATTCCGAGTGTAAAATTCATATCTGCTGCCAAAAAAACACGTCCATTTTTTTCTTGTGATGATGAAAGTTGAAAAATAAGAACTGAAAATATGGCTAGTAGGATTCTTTTCATAGATTACTTTTAAATAAAAACAATTTTCAATAACTGTGCCGTTTTTTTAAGCTTCTCCTAAAAAAAACATACTCTAAGTTCCATTTTACAATACGTTCATAAAAAATAATTATTCAACTAATATACCTTGATCTCTTTGCACATAAATGCCGTCTCACGAAGTGAATTTGTGGAGCTCACTTTAAAAAGGAATATTTGCTCTAAAGTTCCTGTTTTTTATATGTAATTTTGCAATAATTATGAGTATCATTTCTAAAGACATCGAGAAGGCAGTGCAGTTATTAACAGATGCGCAATTGGTAGCAATACCAACTGAAACCGTCTACGGTCTTGCTGGAAATATTTACAGCGAAAAAGCGATTCATCATATTTTCTCAACAAAGAAGCGCCCTTTTTTTAATCCTTTAATTGTGCACATCCCCACTGTGAAGGCTTTAGAAAAAATTGTGACTCATATTCCTGAAAAAGCAAAACTATTAGCTGCTGCTTTCTGGCCAGGTTCTCTAACTTTAGTTTTAAAAAAGAACAGTAGTGTTCCTGATATTATTACTGCAGGAAAAGATACGGTTGCTGTTCGGATCCCAAATCACCCTGTAACTTTAGCACTCTTAGCACAATTGCCTTTTCCGTTAGCAGCGCCAAGTGCAAACCCTTTTGGAAGTATTAGTCCCACAAAACCAGAACACGTTGCTCGCTATTTTAAAAATGATATTCAAATGATTTTAGATGGTGGTTCTTGTGCAAATGGAATTGAATCTACAATTATCGGCTTTGAGAAGGAGACTCCTATTCTCTACAGATTGGGTGCTTTAACGCTTGAAGATATTGAGGCTGTTGTAGGTAAAATCACCATCAAAAACAAGGAAGAAGAAAGCCCGGAAGCTCCGGGAATGTTAGCAAGACATTATGCTCCTAAAACCAGCACTTTTTTAGTACAAGATGTGGCGGCTGAAATTAAAAAACATACAGGGAAAAAAATTGGAGTACTTGTTTTCAAAACAACTTTAAACATCCCTGATATCATTGAAATAATTTTATCAAGAGACGGCTCTATGCAAGAAGCCGCTTCCAATTTATACGCTGCAATGCATGCCTTAGATGCACAACAATTGGATGTAATTATTGCAGAAAAATTTCCTGAATTTGGACTTGGGAAATCTATGAATGACCGCCTACAACGCGCAACTTTCAAATAGTTTATCGAATAAAACGGTAGGTTGCTTTTAGCAGAAAAGTATCTTTTGCAGGAACATTAAGCACCTGACTCCCCACACTATCCGTCAATGAATTATTCACGTTTTGGGACCCAGCCGAACCTCTTGACCACACCAGAAAAAGTTCTGAGCCCGGAATATACTCCCACCTTACCACTAAATTTGTTTGTAGCTGCACAAAAGAAAAGTCTGGTTTCTCAAAAGAATAATCTGTAGTATTATCACCATTTTCATCCACTAAAAAAGTAGCATTCCCTTCAGAATCTGTGCCCTTAGAAAGCTGGTTTGCGTTGTACGGATTAATACGCTCACTAAAGGAATCTGCAGCGGCATTATTTACAAAATTAAAAGCAGCGTAGCGTCCTCTAGAAATGAATGGCTGTCCATAAAATTGTAAAGAAAAATTAGGGTTTAAACTATAATTTAAGCGGAGTGTTGTAGCCCATGAATCATTGTTTATACTCCCTAATATGTATCTTTTAATATTTCCAAAATCTGCTGTGCTTACATACTGGGTCTTGTCTTTCGTTTCAATAAACTCATTTTCTAAAGACAAACTAAAAGCATCAAAAGGTTGATAGTTTATACTAAAAACATACCTGTTCTTAGTATAAATACCGGCATCGCTTCTAACGCCAAAATACCCAAGTTTAAAACTAAATTTTTTACTTCGGTCAGTACCAAAAAAGAAATAAAGATATCCGTTATTAGCAGATCTCCAACGAGGCCCGCCTCTTAAAAATGAATTGCTGTAGGTTTGTGTATTTATACCTATTCCTGTCTTTGTCCACCAATTATTTTTCCAATTGATATCTCCACTAATTTGATATTCTAGATTGTTTAAATTTCCACCAAAATCGTAAATAGCCTTTTGCTCTGCACTTAGCTCTATTTCTCTATACATTCCTTTTGGAACCTGCCAAAGATACTTTGCTTCTAAAAACTGAATCATTTCATCTGTCTTCCGTAAAAAGCCAACATCATTTAATTCTAACTCCGGAGAACGCCAAACAAATCTTCCACTATAGCGCCAATTACCGCCACCTTGTTTTCCCACTCTAATTTTACCACCTGTTCCCGTTAAAGAAGTTTTTGTAGGGTCTAAATTCACATATTCAGCATCTACTCTTTGAAATAATCGTGCAATCGACCGCTGTGTATTTTCAATTGCCTCTTGGCTTCCATATACATAACTTACAATGGAGTTTCCTTCTATATAAAAATCTCTTTTCTGCCAAGTATGTCTAAAATCGAAACCACCAGTATATGCTGCCTTGTGTAACTCCGAAAAATTACCGTTTAAATTTCTGTTAGTTGCTGTAAAAACACCACCTAGGTAGGAATTTCTTTCATTAAAATCTTTCTGAGCTCTGGCAACAACATAATTTGTCAAAGGCGCTACAATCTCTTCTCTTGTATCTCCGTTCTTTTGTCTAATCTCTGCAAATTCGTTTGCCGTAACACTCTCTAAAACACCAATAGACCATCCATTTTGAGTTTTTCCCGAAAATTTAGCAGCGCCTAAAATCGTAGAATTTTGTGGGACATCTGCAAACTCTCCGCTTGAAATATTTGCAGCTCTTTGTGGACTCCTGCCAATTCTTCTGCTATAAAAAAGATTGTCTCTTCCACTTGCAAATTTAAAATCAAAAATATTTTTATTTTCCACAAAAAAAGGCCTTTGTTCTTCAAAGAAAATTTGAAATCCATCCAAAGCAATTGCCCCGGGATCTGCTTCTACCTGACCAAAATCTGGATTTACCGTCAAGTCTAACGTCAAATCATTCGTGATTCCTATTTTTGCATCTACCCCTCCATTTATTTTAAAATCACTTCCATCCTTAAATGGGTTCTCTAACTCTTTAGGGTACGTGTCATATTGTAACACAGTGAAAGGTTGAATTTCTAACTGTTTTTGTGACTTTAAATCCACCAACCCGTGTAATTCTCCTGATTCACTAATAAACCCCGCTTTATCATTTGGAATTCTTTGCCAAAGAGAACGTTCATTTTTTCTAAAAATATTCCGCGCGACGTTGAAACCCCAGATTTGCTCTTTTGCATTTCCAAAACGCAGCTGACTGAAAGGAATTTTCATTTCCGCTGTCCAGCCCTCATCATCTACCTTCGCTCCCGTATACCAAATAGGATTCCAACTTTCGTCAAAATCAGCGCCATTTCCGGTCGCAATTTCTTCTCCCTTCACTCCTGCCGCAGTTGTTGTAAAAACAAAGGCAGTTCTCTTATCATGATAACTATCTATAACTACATTTATCCGATCCCCAGCAAAACCATCCCTTCTAGTTAGTCTTTGTTCGATTAATTCTGGATGTGTATCAAAAGCACGCAAAGCAATGTATAAATACTTTGCATCATATATTACTTTAAACTTCGTTTGATATGTTGGCGCAGTGCCCTCATAAGGCTCATTTTCTACAAAATCTGAAGACCAAGGAGCAACGTCCCAAGCAACATCAGAAATTTCACCATCGATAGTTGGAGTTTTTACCAATTTTTTGGTCGTATATATTCTTTTAGAAATTTCATTGGTCCCCAACTTCTGAGCACTTAAATTAGTGCTACAAAAACAAATGAATAAGACGATTAAAATATTAAACTTCATCACTTTTAAGCTTGGCTATATCTTGTTGAGGTTATTTTTCGAAGCAATTTTGCACAGTAACAAAGGTACCTCTCTACGTTCTTAAGGTTTTCATAAGGTTGTGTTAATTTTAAAAACCGTTTAAGCAAAGACCATTCCTTAAATTTTAAACTAAAAAAGTTGCCTTTTTAAAAAATAAGCTATTTTTACCTTAAATTTATTCCAAAACCTCAATTCTTGGAGAAAAAAAATCAGATAACACTACGGAAAATTCCTTTCTAAAATTACAAATTTATGCGCAGAATTTACC
>Ga0209710_1000373_pt1 | contig 44513 bp, 40 predicted proteins | sample ArcticOcean_MG_C_5_FD_187436 | JGI IMG/M metagenome (GOLD analysis project Ga0209710, IMG submission 187436) | Marine microbial communities from western Arctic Ocean - ArcticOcean_MG_CB4_138 (SPAdes) (version 2) | ecosystem: Environmental > Aquatic > Marine > Oceanic | place: Arctic Ocean...
TTTTGGTTTTCAATATTTTTATTAACAAAAGATCTTAGTTTAATGGAAGAGGTTAAAGTTTGCTTTGACCGTTCAGATTGTATTCCATATAAAAATTGTGATGAGTGTACTTCTTCTGTAGAAAATCATAACAATCAAACTTTTTACAATCGTTATTACTATCATATGGTTGGATTCGTTACAGCAACTACAGTTCTTAGTGTGGGTATATCAGCATGGTATCTTCATAACGATCCTTATTTCTTTTGGAGTATGTTTGACCCAGAATGTCCTTGGTGTTGGCAAGATACTTTTGCACAGCACATGGCTGATCACCGTGACACTCATTATAAAAAATAATTTATTATAATTATTTTTGGCTATATAACATAACTGGTTAATGTAAAAGTCTGCAAAACTTTAAATGGTGGTTCAAGTCCGCCTTTAGCCTTTTTATATGATATAATAAATACTAGTCTCTAAATATTATGAAACATAATAAAATACCATCGTATTCTACTAAAATTGTATGTTCTGATGGAAGTACTGTTGAAGTAAACTTTCCTTATGAGAAAAGTAATATTTTTTTAAATAATGATTTTAAAAACAATCCTGCTTTTATATCGCCCCTTTTATCAAAAGATAGTAGAGGTTCTTCTCAAAAGATTAAACAAAAATCGTTACAATTTGATTTTTATTCTTTAATGGATAAAAAAGATTAAATTTTGGCGAGATAGTTTAGTTGGTTAGAACGGTAGCTTCATACGCTGCATGTCGGGGGTTCAAGTCCCTCTCTCGTTATTTCTCCATTAAATATTTATTTTAAATTTCTTAAACTTACGGTAAAAAAATAGAAAAAAAGGAATAAAATTTTTATGCCACAATTAGATATTTATGTAGCAATGTCACAAGTGTTTTGGTTCACTATCTTTTTTGTAATCTTTTATGTTTTAATCGTACGAGATATTTTACCTGTTCTTGCACGTTCAATTAAATTACGTAAAAAAAAAGTAGGAGAATCTTCAGGATCTTCGTCTCTTAATGACGAAACAAATGCTATTGTTGCTCAAACAGCGACTACATTAGAAGGTTCTTTAAATGATTCACGAACACTTTTATCAAATGTTAGCACTGCTAGTTCAGAATGGTTAGAATCATCTGTAAAAGATGTTAATGAAAACACTTTATTAGAGCTTAATAAAACATATATTAAAACTATCGGTGAATTAAAAGGTCGAAGTTTTTTAATTGAAGAAACTATTAAGCAAAAATAAGTATACACTTAAATAAAAAAGATTATTAATATGGCACTTAATTACGCATATGCTATTCTAGGTACAGCTGTTGTTTGTACAGGAATGATCATGGACGAAGAAGTATTAGTTTTATATGCTTTTATTTTATTCGTTGCTTTAGCTTATCACTACGGAAGTAGTGTTGTAGATAACTCTATTCGTTCTGAAGCTGATAAAATTACTAAAGAGTTTGATGCTTTTTTTGATATTCAAAAAAATGTTCTAAAAGCATTAATCCAGTATCATACTTTACAAGTAGAAGTAATTTCGCAAATTAAAGAATTATTAGTTTTTTCAAAAGGAGAAATTTCAAGCGTTATTTCTGCTAAAAAATCAACTCTTGATTCAACTCTAGCTTCAGATATGGAGCAGAAATTAGCTTACTTAGCCGCTAAAGAGCAATCTATTGCTTCTCAAGTACAAATGCAAGCATCTGAAGCTATTACTCAGAATGTTTTAAGTATTTTTACTACAGAACATAAAGATAAGGGAACATTGAAAGAAAAAATTCTTGCAGAGAATATTTCTAAATTAGAATCAATGTAGTCTCTATAAGATTAATCCCTTTGGGGTTAATTTTATCCAAACAAAAACCAAAAAAAATTAAACTTATGCTTTCTCCTAAACGTACAAAGTACAGAAAAAGTTTTAAACTTAAACCAAAAGGAAATACTGTTTTCAATGATTTGCATTTTGGTGCATATGGTCTAAAAGCGTTAGAGCCTGGTCGTATTACGAATAAGCAAATCGAATCTGCTAGACGCGCAATTACACGTAAAATGGCTCGAGAAGGTCGTGTTTGGATTCATCTTTTTCCTCACACACCCGTTACATCAAAACCGGCTGAAGTTCGAATGGGTAAAGGTAAAGGTGGTCTTTCATATTGGGCTGCTATAACCAAACCAGGTCGACTCCTTTTTGAAATTGATGGCGTTCCTATGGAATTAGCTAAACAAGCTTTAAGTTTCGGTGCAGGGAAATTACCTTTACGAACTAAGTTTGTTCAAAAAACAGACAAAGTAGTATAACTTATGGCACGAATTAGTCAATTAACAAAGAATCCACGTAAAATTCATTCAAAAAAATCAAAATCACCTGCGTTAGAAAAATGTCCTCAAAGAAAAGCAGTGTGTACAAAGGTTTATGTGACATCACCCAAAAAACCTAACTCTGCAAAACGAAAAGTAGCTAAGTTACGTATAACTAATGGCACACAAACAATTGCATATATTCCTGGAGAAGGGCATAATCTTCAAGAACATTCTGTAGTTTTAATGCGTGGAGGTGCTGTTAAAGATCTACCTGGTATCAAATATCATCTTATAAGAGGAAAATATGATTTAGGTTCAATTTTGAATCGTACTCAAAGCCGTTCTAAATATGGAACGAAAAAGAAAAAATCATAGATACTCCTTATGGTAAATACAGTAATAAAGTCTGAAGGTTTTGATTCAAACCATTATAATAATATCCTTTCGAAATTATTAAAACTCTTAATGAAAAGTGGTAAAAAAAATGTAGCCTATAAAATTGTAAACAGCAGTATTAAATCTGCTGCGAAACAATTAAATTTAAAACATTCATCAGAAGTTTTAACAAAAGCTACTTTTAATGCCTCTCCAGATTTAGAAATAAAGTCAAAACGTGTTGGTACTGGAGTTTACCAGGTACCTAAACCTATTGATTTAGACAAAAAGTTAACTTTAGGTCTAAAAAATATAATAGAAGCTTCTAAATCCCGAAAAGAATCTAGCATGTTAGAACGTTTAGCTGCAGAGTTAATTGATGCTTATAATAATAAAGGTTTATCTGTTAAGAAAAAAGAAGAAATTCATAAATTAGCTGAAGCTAATAAATCTTTTGCTCACTTTAACTGGTAAAAACAAATATAGCACCTAATAATGCCAAGAATTTTAAATGTTCAGGTTCCCGATGAAAAACGTGTAATTATTGGATTAACTTATATTAAAGGTATTGGTTTATCCAGATCTAAATTAATTTGTAATGAATTAGCTATTAGTGAAAACGAATATATGAAAAATCTTACAAAAGGCCAACTTGCAAATATTGTTGCTTATATCCGAAAACATTATAAAACTGGTCAAAAAATTGATTCAGATCGTGTAGCTAATATCCGAAAACTTATGAAAATAAGCTCTTACAAAGGTTTACGTCATTTTAAAGGGTTACCAGTACGTGGTCAACGTACTAAAACAAATGCAAAGACGTCTCGTCGTGTAAATAGAAAAATTTAAGTATTTTTCACATTTTTTTTGATATATAGAATAATAATAAATAAAATACAAAGGCACTTAATGGATGTCTAGGTACTAAAAGAAAAGGACGTGATAAAAAACGAAAAGTTACAAGTAGATAAAGATATCTGTGATTTGTAAATTTCCTAATAGGGAAACCTAATCTTTTTTTTGAAAACTGAGCGAACTGAAACATCTTAGTAGCTCGGGAAAGGAAATCAATAGAGACTCCGTTAGTATTGGCGAGAGAAAGCGGATCAGGCCAAAATTATTTTTATAAAATTTCTTAGAAATAAACTGCAATGTTTTGCTATAAAGGGTGATAGCCCCGTATTCGAAATTTAAAATGATTATTGAGTAAAACGGGACACGTGTAATCTTGTTTGAAGTTAGGGGGACCATCCTCTAAGCCTAAGTACTTTTAGTAACCGATAGTGAAGCAGTACCGTAAGGGAAAGACAATATTTATTTCGATAATATAAATTCTGAAATTGAGTGTTCACAAACAATTGAAGCCTCTTAAGGCAACAATGTACCTTTTGCATAATGAGCCAGTGACTTAATTTAACTAGCAAGCTTAAATTTATAAAAAATGAAGGCGCAGCGAAAGCAAATTTTAAAAGAGTACAAAGTTATTTAAATTAGACCCGAAACCAGGTGATCTATCCATGAGCAGGTTGAAGACACGGTAACACGTGTTGGAGGACCGAACCCGTACATGTAGAAAAATGTTGGGATGACTTGTGGTTAGGGGTGAAAGGCCAATCAAACTTGGAGATAGCTGGTTTTCCACGAAATCTATTTAGGTAGAGCGTCATAATTTTTTTCTTTTGGGGTAGAGCTCTATTAGAATGCGGGGGGCCCAAAGCCTTACTAAATTTTGATAAACTACGAATACAAAATGAAATTATATGATAGACAGACTATGACTGCTAAGAGCCATCAGTCGAAAGGGAAATAGCCCAGATCGTAAGCTAAGGTCCCCAAATTATAACTAAGTGATAAAGGAAGTTAAACAACCATGACAGCCAGGAGGTGGGCTTGGAAGCAGCCATCCTTTGAAGAAAGCGTAATAGCTCACTGGTCTAAATATTAAGTTGTTTTGCGCCGAAAATGTATCGGGACTTAAGTTATATACCGAAGCAACGAACTCAAAATTTGAGTGGTAGTGGAACGTTCTGTATATCGTTGAAGAAATATTGAAAAATATTTTAGAGAGATCAGAATTGAAAATGCTGGCATGAGTAACGACAAATACTATTTTGAAATAGTATCGCCGAAAGTTCAAGGTTTCATGGGCCAGGATAAACCTCCCATGGTAAGCCGGTCCCTAAGGTAATGGCGAAAGCCTACATCGATGGGAATCTAAATTTATTTTAGAGCCGATTAATAGTGACTGTTTATAATATTTTTTAGTAATATTGAATAATTCTAAAAAATTAAGTTAGATACAAGAAATAGCTATTAAAAACAAAGACCGTACTTCAAACCGACACAGGTGAACTGGTAGAGTATACTAAGGCGCTTGAGAGAATCATGTTAAAGGAACTCGGCAAAATTATCTCGTAACTTAGGGAGAAGAGATGACGTATTTATACGTCGGCACAGAATCGGGGGTAGCGACTGTTTATTAAAAACACAGGACTCTGCTAAGTTGTAAAATGATGTATAGGGTCTGACACCTGCCCGGTGCTGGAAGGTTAAGAGGAAAAGTTAACGCTTTGAATTGAATCCCCAGTAAACGGCGGCGGTAACTCTAACCGTCCTAAGGTAGCGAAATTCCTTGTCACCTAATTAGTGACCTGCATGAATGGTGTAACGACTTCCCCACTGTCTCTAACATGAACTCAGTGAAATTGAATTCTCCGTGAAGATGCGGAGTACACATAGGTAGACGGAAAGACCCCGTGCACCTTTACTACAGCTTTATATTGCTAGGGGAACTTAAATGTGTAGGATAAGTGGGAGCTTATGAAGCAATGACGCCAGTTGTTGTGGAAGCAATCTTGAAATACCACTCTTTTAAGTTTCTATAGCTAATCGAATTTTCGAAACAGTGTATGGTTGGTAGTTTGACTGGGGCGGTCGCCTCCGAAAGAGTAACGGAGGCGCGCAAAGGTAGGCTCAAGTTGGACGGAAATCAACTGTAGAGCGCAATGGTATAAGCCTGCCTGACTGTAAGACTAACAAGTCGAACAGGGACGTAAGTCGGCCATAGTGATCCGGTGGTTCCGAATGGAAGGGCCATCGCTCAACGGATAAAAGGTACGCCGGGGATAACAGGCTGATGATTCCCAAGAGCTCTTATCGACGGAATCGTTTGGCACCTCGATGTCGACTCATCACATCCCGGGGGTGAAGAAGCTCCCAAGGGTTCGGCTGTTCGCCGATTAAAGTGGTACGTGAGTTGGGTTTAGAACGTCGTGAGACAGTTCGGTCCCTATCTTCTATGTGTGTTTGAAAATTGAGAGGAGTTGTTCCTAGTACGAGAGGACCGGAATGAGAAAACCTCTGGTGTACCTGTTGTTTCTTCAGAAGCATTGCAGGGTAGCTACGTTTTATTTGTGTAATCACTGAAAGCATATAAGTGAGAACCTAACCTCAAAACAAGTTTTCATTATTAATCGTGATAGAACATCACGTTGATAGGTTACAGGTATAAAATTTGTAAAAATTTAAGCCGAGTAATACTAATTTATTTAGATTATTTATTATTATATATTAAGAAAAAATTAAAAACTTATTTTTAAGTTTTAATGCGGGTATCGATTAATGGCTAAATTAACTGCCTTCCAAGCAGTGGCTATGGGTTCGAGTCCCATTACCCGCAAAGAGGACAAAGGGGATGTAACTCAGTTGGTTAGAGTGGTCGCCTGTCACGCGGCAAGTCGTGGGTTCGAGTCCCATCATTCCCGATGTTTGTCCCTGTCATCTAGTCCGGTCAGGATGCTCCCCTTTCACGGGAACAACACGGGTTCGAATCCCGTCGGGGATATTTAAAATGCTTTTGGGCCTATAGTTTAGTTGGTTAGAACATTCCGCTCATAACGGAAATGTCGTAGGTTCAAGTCCTGCTAGGCCTAATCTTAGGTATCCTTAGCTCAGGTGGAAGAGCAGTAACCTTCTAAGTTATAGGTCATAGGTTCAAGTCCTATAGGGTACAAGATTTTAAATCTTATATTTTTACTAACCTCAAAATAAAATTTCATTATTAATAGTGATATAACATCACGTTGATAGGTTACAAGTATTAAAATTTAAGCCGAGTAATAATCATTTATTTATGCATTTTTCAAACATTAAAGAAATGTTCCGTATTATAGGCATTTAAAACTAATAGGTCTGTAAAAAGCTTATGTGTATTAAATACCTATAAAAGGCCCTTTTGCTAAAATTCTATAAATTTCATAGAAAATAACAAAAATGACGACCTATACATGGCAATTTTTAAAAATTATTAGTTATTGTAACTTTTTTGTATAAACTTTAATGTTTTCTTTTCTGTTAAAAAACATTATATTTTTTACGAATAATATATTTAGATTATTAATTAATAGGTTATTAAGTAATTTTTTCCATAAAAGGAGGTTATCCAACAGCAGGTTCCCCTACCGTTACCTTGTTATGACTTCACGCAAGTTGTCAACCCGACTATGATAAATAAAATATAATGTTTTCTTTCTGAAAAATTATTAAATATAATTTATATATACAAAAAAATAACTTATCTTTTAATTTACTTTTAGTAAGGCCAACTCCCCGCGCGTGACAGGCGGTGTGTACAAGACCCAGGAACAAATTCACCGTAGCGTGCTGATCTACGATTACTAGCGATTCCAACTTCATATTCTCGAGTTTCAGAGAACAATCCGAACTAAGATAACCTTTAATGTTTTGCTCACGCTCGCACGATTGCTTCATTTTGTAGTTACCATTGTAGCACATGTGTAGCCCAGCTCATAAGGGCCATGAGGACTTGACGTCATTCGTTCCTTCCTCCTACTTGTCATAGGCAGTTTTTTTAATCTAAAAAAAATTAAAAATACGAGTTGCGATCGTTTATGGACTTAACCTTACATCTCACGACACGATCTGACGACAGCCATGCAACACCTGTAATAAGTTTTTAGCAATAATTTTATTTTCATAAAATATTTCTTATTATGTCAAGAGCTGGTAAGGTTTTGCGCGTTGTATCGAATTAAACCACATGCTCCACCGCTTGTGTGGGTCCCCGTCAATTCCTTTAAGTTTTAGCCTTGCGGCCGTACTCCCCAGGCGGAATGTTTAACGCGTTAGCTTTAACTCTGAGTTTACTTTAAAAAACGTTCAAAAAAATTTACTAGTTAAAAAAATAACCCAAAGAATAACATTCATCGTTGACTGCGTAGACTACCAGGGTATCTAATCCTGTTCGCTACCTACGCCTTCGTAATTCAGTGTCAATATAAATCCAGATAGTTGCCTTCGCCATTGATGTTCCTTCTAATATCTACGGAACTTAACCCTCCATTAGAAATTCCACTATCCTCTATTTAATTCTAGTTTAGTAGTTTTGTAGACTATACCAAAGTTAAGCTTTGGGCTTTAATCTACAACTTAATAAACAACCTACTTACCCTTTACGCCCAGTAATTTCGAATAACACTAGCCCCTCTCGTATTACCGCGGCTGCTGGCACGAAATTTGCCGGGGCTTATTCTACAAGTACCGTCATTATCTTCCTTGTAAAAAGAGTTTTACAACCAAAAAGCTGTCATCACTCACGAGGTATTGCTGGATCAGACTTTCGTCCATTGTCCAATATTCCACACTGCTGCCTCCATAGGAGTTTGGGCCTTGTCTCAGTCCCAATGTGGCTGATCGTCCGCTAAGACCAGCTAAGGATCTTTGGCTTGGTAAGCTTTTAATTTACCAACTACCTAATCCTGCGCAAGCTTATCTAATAGCAAATTTAATCTTTGGATATTCGGTATTATTACTTTATATTCCTTGAAATATAAATTCTTTAAACAAATTGCTTAAATATAACTATCCCGAACTATTAGGCAAATTCTTACGTGTTACTCACCCGTTCGCCACTCAAGCATTAAAGCTTGCGTTCGACTCGCATGTGTTAAGCATACCTCAAGCGTTCATTCGGAGCCAGGATCAAACTCTCTTTTTCAAAATAATTATGTTGATGTAACAACACAAAAATATATAAAATCCAAATAAAATTTATTAATTTTATGTAAAAGTACAATATTTGAAAATCAAATAATATACGAAATAACCTATTTTTTTAGTTAGAAGTATATCAAAATTAAAAAATAATTTTGATATTTTTTTGAAGCATAACCCATAACTTTTGTTATCAATTTGCTTAATTTTACACCTAGTGTTTTAGAATAAGACCATAATATTTTATGTTCTGTATCTATAATAATAAAACTAGAACCTATAAAAAAAGATATTTTATGATCTTTGCTAAAGCCACAGAATTAGCTGATTTTTATATAGGAGAATATCTTAAAATAAATCTTTTATAATATTTACAAAAATATTTTAAGTAAGTTAAAAGGATTTGAACCTTGTTTAATCTCCTAAAAAAGATAACTTAAAGGATATTAAGGTTAAAGATTTAACCTTAATAAAACTAAAATACTACTTACTTACAGCAGGAGTAACAACGTCATAAACTCGAGGCACTTCATCGAAACAATGGAATGCTGGCGGAGAATCTAACATCCACTCTAAACTAGCTGTAGAACCATCTTGGTCTAAAGTCCCCCAAGGGTCAGAAGCACAAGGCTTGTTAGAAGTAAATGTAATAAAAACAATTACAAAGAATAATAAAATAGCAAAAGATGTAATATAAGAACCAAAAGAAGCTACATAATTCCACTGAGCATAAGCATCAGGATAATCTGGGATACGTCGAGGCATACCAGCAAAACCTAAGAAATGCATTGGGAAGAAAGTTAAGTTAACTCCAATAAAAGTTAACCAAAAATGTAACTGACCTAAAGCTTCAGGGTACTGAAAACCACTAATTTTACCAATCCAGAAATAAAAACCAGCGAAAATAGCAAATACGGCCCCCATAGAAAGTACATAATGGAAATGTGCAACAACATAGTAAGTATCATGGAAAGCAATATCTAAACCAGAGTTAGATAGTACAATACCAGTTAATCCACCAACAGTGAATAAAAAAATAAAACCTACAGCCCATAACATTGGAGTTTTCATCTCAATAGAACCTCCCCACATAGTAGCTACCCAAGAGAATACTTTAATACCAGTTGGTACCGCAATAATCATTGTTGCAGCTGTGAAATAAGCTCGTGTATCGAAATCTAAACCAACAGTATACATGTGATGTGCCCATACAATAAATCCTAAAATACCAATAGAAGACATAGCATATACCATACCTAAGTAACCAAAAGTTGGTTTTTTAGAAAAAGTAGATACAATATGACTAACAATACCAAAACCTGGTAAAATTAAAATATAAACTTCAGGATGACCAAAGAACCAGAACAAATGCTGGAATAAAATAGGGTCACCACCACCAGCTGGATCAAAGAAAGTAGTGTTAAAGTTTCGATCTGTTAAAAGCATAGTAATTGCACCAGCTAAAACAGGTAAAGATAATAATAATAAAATAGCAGTAATGAAAACAGACCATACAAATAATGGTAATCGATGCCAAGTCATACCTGGACCTCGCATGTTAACAATAGTAGTAATAAAGTTGTTAGCTCCCATAATAGAAGATGCACCGGCTAAGTGTAAACTAAAAATACCTAAATCTACAGCAGGTCCAGAATGAGCAATAATACTAGATAATGGAGGATATACCGTCCAACCTGTACCAACACCAACTTCAACAAAAGAAGAAGATAATAATAAGATTAAAGCAGGAGGTAATAACCAGAAAGAAATATTGTTCATTCGAGGATAAGCCATATCTGGAGCACCAATCATAATTGGAATAAACCAGTTACCAAAACCACCAATCATAGTAGGCATTACCATGAAAAAAATCATTAGTAAAGCGTGTGCTGTTACTAAAACATTATATAATTGCCAGTTTGAAGCAATAATTTGATTTCCTGGTTGAGAAAGAATCATACGCATAATTACCGAAAAAGTTGTACCTAAAATACCAGAAAAAGCACCGAAAATTAAATATAAAGTTCCGATATCTTTGTGGTTAGTAGAAAATAACCATCGATGAAAAAATGTCGTTGTACTAGAAACGAAATTCATAATCTATACAAGTTTTTTTATTTTAAAAAAGAATTAAAAGGTTAAAAATTAACCTTCTAACTGTGCTGAAACCCAAGAAACATAATCCTGTAAAGAAACAGCTTCAACTACAATAGGCATAAACCCGTGGTTAACACCACAAAGCTCACTACACTGACCGTGGAAAATACCTTCACGTTTAATAAAAGTATTAACTTGGTTTAATCGTCCTGGATAAGCATCACATTTAATACCTAATGAAGGAACGGCCCAAGCATGAATTACATCCGTAGACGTAATTAAAACACGGATATGAGTATTAACAGGTAAAATAACTCGGTTATCTACCTCTAACAATCGAATTTGACCTAATTCTAAGTCATCTTCTGCAATCATATAACTATCAAAAGCGATAGTATCTTCTTCAGAAGCATTGTAATCAGAATACTCATAAGACCAGTACCACTGGTGACCAATAACTTTTAAAGTAATAGCTGGATCAATTACTTCATCCATAGAATATAATAATGCAAAAGAGGGTACTGCAATAGTAATTAAAATGAAACTAGGAAAAATAGTCCAAATTAATTCAATAGTTGTACCATGAACAACCTTAGATGCAACTTTATTTCGAGAAGAATCAAAAAGGTAAATAGTTCGGAATAACATCCAACACGTAAAAATAGCAACAAAAGTAATGATTGCCATAATATCATTGTGTAAGTTAACGATACCTTCCATTGTAGGCGTAGCTGCCTCTTGGAAGTATAACTGCCATGCTTCTGGAGCATCACAAGAACTTACAGGTAAGATAAAACTTAATAATAAGTTTGACATAAAAATTTCTTTATTTGTTTAATAACATACAATAATTTTTTTTTGAACTAAACTACAAAATTACAGAAAAAAGAACTAAAACTAATTTGATTTAGTTAAATAATGTGTAATTAAAACTCGCTCCAACAGACCTAATCCAGGTAAAATCACAAGATAATACGAAAAATAAAGAGTTGTAGAAAGCTGACCAATCAAAATATAAGGATCCTCTACAGGTAATTGACCGATATTCCCTAAAAGAATAAAGTTACCAATAAAAATCCAGAAAATTACTTTATGAACTGGACGGAAAAAAGAACTTCGAATATTTGAAGTATTTAAAACAGGTAATAATAAATTAATTACAATACCACCAACCATAGCTAAAACACCACCTAATTTATCAGGAATAGATCGTAAAATAGCATAAAAAGGTAAGAAATACCATTCAGGAACAATATGTGCCGGAGTTACCATCGGATTAGCTTCAATATAATTATCTGGATGACCTAAAACATTAGGATCTAAAAAAACAAAATAAGAAAATATTAAAATAAATCCCCAGAAAAAGAAAAGATCTTTTACCAAGAAATAAGGATAAAAAGTTACTTTATCAACGTCCTTACCATGAATACCTAAAGGATTATTTGAACCTTCACGATGTAATTCTGCTAAATGTAATAAAACAGCACCTAAGATACCAAAAGGTAATAAATAGTGTAAACTAAAGAAACGGTTTAATGTTGCGTTATCTACAGAGAAACCTCCCCATAGCCACTCAACAATAGCAGGACCTACTAAAGGAATAGCAGAAGCTAAATTAGTAATTACTGTAGCACCCCAGAAACTCATCTGACCCCAAGGTAAAACATAACCAATAAAAGCTGTACCCATCATTAATAAGAAAATAACTACACCAATACCCCAGACAAAACCACGAGGAGTTTTATAAGAACCATAGTATAATCCACGTCCCATGTGAATATAAACTGATAATAAAAACATAGAAGCACCATTTGCATGCATATATCGTAATAACCAACCATAATTAACATCACGCATAATATGTTCTACACTTAAGAAAGCATAATCTACATGCGGAGTATAATGCATCGCTAAAAAGACACCTGTTAAAATTTGAATACCTAAACAGATACCCGCTAGAGCACCGAAATTCCACATATTACTTAAATTAATTGGAGTCGGATACTCAATAGCATGTGCGTTAAGAACCTCAAAATGAGGTCGTTTTAATAATTTTGCCATAAAATTTTTTAAATATATTTATTTATTATATTCAATTACAAAGAACAATCGCATTTACGATGTAAAGGAATAAAATTTAAACATTTATTACATTGAGTGTAATTTTTCATTTTGTGTTGCATTGAATTTAGCCTCGTACGTTTACGCGAGACTGAAATTTTTTTTTTCGGAACAGCCATATTTAAGTTTATTTATTTTTGTAAAAAAATAAGAATAAAAAAACTAAAAGCTACTCTTTTAGTCGAAAAAGAAAATACAACCAAATTAAATATTAATTAAAAGAGAGTATATTAATAATAAAATCAACTCTTTATAAACATTGACTTTAGGCCCAAATGGACTTGAACCATTGACTTTACGCTTATCAAGCGTATACTCTAACCAACTGAGTTATAGGCCCTAAAGAAAACACTCTTTTAATTAATAAAAATAATTTTTTATAAATCTTTTTACTCTTATTTTAAAGAAGTATAAAGATATGAAATACAATAATGAAGGAGGCAGGATTTGAACCTACGTAGAATTAACAATAGATTTACAGTCTACCGCCTTTAACCGCTCAGCCACTCCTCCATAAAAAAGAATTCTTTATTAAAGAATAAAAAATTGTGATAAAATAAAGGGAAGTAGCTCAATTGGTAGAGTAACGGTCTCCAAAACCGTCGGTTAAGGGTTCGAGTCCCTTCTTCCCTGTACATTATATACGTCTGCGTTTAGGTGAACGGCACCCGTTATGTGGAATCTGAGTAATATCTAAAATTTCCATAACAGCGAGGCCTGAAGACAGTAGACCTTGTATTGCATTTTCTCGGCCGCTACCAAAACCTTTAATGTGAATTTGAACAGTTTTAAAACCTTTTTCTAATAAAGCTAAACCTAAAGATTCTCCAGTTAATAAAGCGCCATGAGGCACCGACCTTTTACCACGTTTAGACTTTGTAACAAGGCCCATAGACATCGTAGATATAACTTCTTTATCCAAATTTGTAGCTGTTAAAATTGTATTATTTTGTGTTGAATTAATTCGAATAATACAAATATCAGTAATTTTATTTTTCATTGATTTATAATATATATTTTTTTGTATTTTTGGTTATTGTATATTATAAATAAAATATAATTTTAACGTAATAAATAAAACCTAGTTCCCATAAAAACAGTAGATAGGATTTGAATGTATTTCACTTGTCTAGTTCGAAAAGGGTTAGGGTGGATCCACATTCAGCTGAAAGAATTACGTTAAATACTTTATATATTTATAAGATTAGTCCTAATGATACTTTGTGTGCACACATTAGGAAAGGTGATGGATAAGCAAAGAAAAAAATCAAAAAGAAAATTGAACTACTTAAAACTAAAGCATTTAATTTATCCATTTGTTTATATGATACATAAGTTGTTGACGTACCAAAAAACATTACTTTTATTATACGGATGTAGTAAAAAGACGCTACGACACTAGAAAGTACACCAATAATAGCTACAACATATAATTCAGATTGAATAACTGCTAAGAATAAATACATTTTTCCAAAGAAGCCCGCAAAAGGAGGTAAACCTACCATAGAAAAAATAATAAAAGTAACCGAAAAGGCTAAGGCAGGATTTGTTTTACCTAAATTAACTAAATCAGAAACGTACATGTTAAGTTTTGAGTCTTTCTCCGTCTGTGTTCCCAGAACAAAACTAAAAAAACCAATCATCATAACAACGTAAACAATAAGATAAATAATAACACCAGACATACTTTCAACGGTACCCGCAGATAAACCGATTAGCATGTAACCAACGTTAGCTATACCACTATATGCCATTAAACGTTTAATCTTTTTCTGATATAAGGCACCAATTGAACCTATCAACATAGACAATGTCCCTGTGTATAAGAAAATAGGTTGCCAAAACTCAGCAAAATCATAAAAAGTAGAATAAAATAAACGAAGTAAAAGAGCTAAAACAGCTATTTTTGGAACGATAGAAAAAAAAGCTGTAACAGGTGTAGGTGCACCTTCATAAACATCAGGAGCCCACATATGAAAAGGTGCTGCTGCTACTTTAAATAATAAAGAAACTGTAATAAATAAAATACCAATTAAAATTCCATTAAAAGAAACAGCATCAGACATCCCGTTAATACCTGTTAGTACTTTTGATAATTCTTCAAAATTAGTTAGACCAGTAAAACCATAAACCATAGAAGTACCAAAAAGTAAAAGACCTGACGAAAAAGCACCTAATATAAAATATTTTAGACCAGCTTCACCCGAAAATTCAGAGTTTCGTTTATAAGCAGCTAAAATATAAAAAGATAAACTCATTAACTCAATAGACATATAAAGTGCTAGTAAATCATTAGTTGACACTAAACATACCATACCTAAACAAGCTAATAAGATTAAGATAAAATATTCAAAAGAGTTTACTTTTTTGTATTCTAAATAACTCATCGACATTAAACAACAAATTAAAGTACTTGCAACAATTAAAATTTTGCTAAGAGTACTGAAAGCATCGATAATAAGTAAGTCATTAAATACAGACATAGTAGTTATAGGACTACCAACGAGTAAACTTAAAGTTACTAATAACGTAAAAATAGTTAACCAACCTACGTTTAATTGAATCATAGGATAATTAAGCATCTTTGACGTACTAAAAATAACTCCATATGATAATAAAAGCAAACATGCCGTGAAAAGATATAATTCAGGCATAACAGCTTTAAAATCATTACCAAAAAAAGTTAAAAAATCCATTTATTAAAGTTACCTATTTATTTTTATTGAACTTGTTCTATTAAATGTGTAATAGAAACATGCATTGCATTTAAGAATATTTCAGGATATAAACCCATTAGAAGAGATAAGAAAATACAAGGAGCAAAAACCATAAACTCTCGACGCTCAATATCTCGAAAAATTGAAATATGCGATGTTCGAATATTACCAAAAGCTACACGGTTATATAACCAAATAGAATACGCAGCTCCCCAAATCACACCAGTAGCAGCAAGAGTAGTAATAAAAACATTGCTTTTAAAAGCACCTGCTAAAACTAAAAACTCACTAACAAAACTACTAGTTCCAGGTAAACCCATATTAGCCATAATAAAAAATAAAAAAATACCAGAGAATAAAGGCATTTTAACAGTTAGACCACTATAATACTTAATAATACGAGTTTTATGTCGATCATAAATAACACCAACACAAAGGAATAATGCGCTAGAAACTACGCCATGACTCAACATTAAAAGCATACTACCTTCAATACCTTGAATATTTAATGTAAACATACCAATAGTAACAAAACCCATATGAGCTACAGAAGAATAAGCAATAATTCGCTTAAGATCAACTTGACGTAAAGTTGTAAGTGAAGTATAAATGACAGCAATAGCACTTAAAGTATAAACTAAAGGTGTAAAATAAACACTAGCATCAGGAAACATAGGAATAGAGAATCGTAAGAAACCATAACCTCCCATTTTTAATAAAACCCCTGCTAAAATAACTGAACCAGCAGTAGGAGCTTCACTATGAGCTTCAGGTAACCAAATATGTGCTGGAACCATAGGAACTTTAACCGCTAAAGACGCAAAAAAAGCTAACCATAATATTATTTGTGTTTGATAATCAAACGTAATAGTACTTAATACTTGAACATCTGTTGTACCTGTTTGTGCATATATATATAAAATAGCTAATAGCATTAAAACAGAACCTACAAGTGTATATATAAAGAATTGATAAGCCGCTCGGATTTTACGTTCTCGAGAACCCCAGACACCAACTATTAAAAACATTGGAATTAATACTGCTTCAAAAAAGATATAGAAAAATAAAACATCTAAAACAGTAAACACACAAATTAATACAGCTTCTAAAAATAAGAACGCAATACTATATTCACGAATATGTATTTTAATACTATCCCAGCTAGCTAATAAACAAACTGGAATTAAAAATGTTGTTAATAATATAAAAAACAACGAGATTCCATCCACACCAACATAGATATGCATATTAGAATATGGAACAGAAAAAAATTTCTCAACAAATTGATACTTCGGTGTTGACATATCAAACTTCAGCCATACTAGCAGAGAAATTAAAAATGTTAACAAAGATGTACATAAACCTACATTTTTTTGAAGGTCCGGTTTTGTATTTGGAATAAAAAATAATAGTATAATACCTAATAACGGCAAACCTATTAATGTTAAAAGTAATGAAGAATCAAACATTCTACTTAGAAACTTAAATCTTTATGTAAACATTAGAATAAAAAATAATTATTCCCACTCTAGAGCCCCTTTTTTCCACTCATAAATAAAACCAACAGTTAAGATGATAAGAAATAACACCATTGACCAAAAGCCAAAAAATGTTATTTTATTTAGAGTTAAAGCCCAAGGAAATAAGAAAGAAACCTCAAGGTCAAAAATAATAAATAAGATTGCCACAAGATAGAAACGCACATCAAACTTTCCACGTGCATCGTCAAATGGGTCGAAACCACACTCGTATGCTGAAAGTTTTTCATAGTCAGGCTTATGACTCGCAACAACGTACGAAAGCCCAAAAATGATACAAGAAAGAACCGTACTAATAACTAAAAAAATTAGTATTGGAGCATATTCAATTGAACCTAAATTCATTTTTAAAATTCACTTTTTTTAAATAATAAGAAAACTTACAATGAAAACAATAAAAAATTATTGCAATACAGACCTAAAAACAGATATTTTATTAAAAAAAAATAAAAAAAATGTTTTTGAAGGTAGTAAAATAAATAAAATTATAATAAATATTGGAGTAAAAGATGCAAATATCAATGCAAATAAAATTTTAGCTCCACTATTAATTACAAAAATGTTAACACAACAGCAACCTTTACTTACGAAAGCAAAAAAATCTATTGCAAATTTTAAACTTCGAGAAGGAAAAATTATTGGTTGTAAGACAACATTACGAAATAAAAATATGGATAGTTTCCTAGAGAAATTAGTTCATATAATTATACCCCAAATTACAGATAATAAAATTTTACGTTATAAAAACCGACGTAATAAAAATCACATAACATTAGGTTTGAATGATTGTTTAATTTTTCCAGAATTAGAAAATCAATACGATTTATTAACATCTCTTTCTGGTGTTGAGATAACGATATCTTCAGAAGAAAAAACACTAAATAAAGATAACCTTTTTTTTAGTGGTCTGAAAATAAAGTTTCAATAAAAGGGCGAATAATGGGATTTGAACCCATGACTTTCAAAGCCACAATCTGACACTCTAACCAACTGAGTTATATCCGCCAAAAATATTATTTAATTATTTTTTTAGTGTTTCTATTACTAAAGAAATGATTAAATAAAAAGGTAAGATTGAACCTGTATTAGATAATATAGGATAATCTATTAAGTCAATATGTTTACAATTATTATCGACAATGGCTACAACAGGAATATTTAACTTTTTAGCTTCAACAACAACTTCAAAATCATATTCTAAATCAATAATAAAAATAACCGCAGGTAATTCTTTTAAAGAACGAATACCTTCAAAAGTTTGTCGTAATTTCTGTTCTGATTTTTTTGTTAAATCTAGACGTTTTAAAAATAAATCGTAAAATTTAACAGAAGAACTAATACTTTCCCAATTTGTTAATAAACCTTTAACCCATCTCATATTAACATATGGTTGATTTGTCGATTTACCTGCAAATTTAGCTAACTTTCGAATTTTTAAACCCGTACCTACAAAAAGTATTTGCTTATTATTTTTCTTAATTAAAGAAAGGAACGAAAGTGCCCTTTTCAATAAAGTTATCGTTTTTTCAACATTAAAAATTGTATTTGATGTCGAATCAACACCAAAAAGAAATTCATCCATTGAAGGATTTCTAAAAGAAAAACGACTACCCAAATGGTTTTTAAATAAAAGTAAATGCTCTAGAGCTAAATTATTTTTATTTACTTTTTTTTTTGCTTTTAATATAGCCATAATTTTAAATTACTCCTTGTGCGATAGATACAACTTTCATAAACTTTTTTTTTCTTAATTCTCGTGGAACCGGACCAAAAATACGAGTACCCTGAGGTATACCTTTTTGATTAAGTAAAATAGCTGAGTTTTCGAAAAATTTCAAACTTGTACCATCTTTACGTTTTGATTCTTTTCGTAAACGAACTACTAAAGATTGAGCCACATCACCTTCTTTAACTTTACGGTTAGGCAGAACATTTTGAATAGCGACAACAATTTTATCACCTAAAGAACCATTAAAAGATCCCCCTAAAATTTTGATACATTTTACCTTTTTAGCCCCAGAATTATCAATTACAGATAAATTAGAATTTAATTGAATCATATTTTATTTGTTTTTTATTATAAAAGGATGAAGTGGGATTTGAACCCACGGTATTTTACAATACTCCAGTTTTCAAGACTGGCACTTTAAGCCGCTCAGTCATTCATCCAGAAAAGCCATTATGAAAAAAAATTACATAATTTTTAACCATTTAGAAGAATTAAAATATAGAATTTTTTATACTCTAGTTTCTTTTATCTTAAGTATATTAAATTTTTATTATTTTTTAGGGGAAACAACATATCTAATAATAAAACCTCTAATCTCAGGTGATCATAAAATCCAAGAATTAATATACACTGATATGTCAGAAGCTTTTTTTGCTTCTATAAAAATAAGTTTTTTTTTCGGGTTAATAATAGTAATACCTATAATCTTATATCATTTATATTTTTTCTTTTTGCCCGGTATGTATGAATACGAGCAAAAAAATATATTAAATTATATACTATTATCAATTATATTAATGTATGTAAGTTTATCACTAGCTTACCTATTATTTATACCCATTATCTGGGATTTTTTTTTGAATTATGATTTTAATTTGAATAATAATTTATTTAGAATATCTTTTGAAGGAAAAATTATCGAATATATAAATTTAGTGACGACTATTTTTTGTTCTTTTATTTTTTGTTTTCAAATTCCTGTAATATTTCTTATTTTATTGAAAATAGGATTAATATCTAGTAAAAATTTAAAGAAGTATAGGTCTTTGAATATTGTTTTTTGTTTTATTGTAGGTGCTCTTTTTTCACCACCTGATGTAATAAGTCAAATATTAATAGCAATACCTTTATGTTTTATGTATGAACTAAATATTATATTTAGTTTGTATCTAAGTAACCATGATGGTTACTTAGAAGCACTTAAATTAACCGAATAAAATAATGAAAGCCATCATTAAACCGAATAATGCAGTCGCCTCAGATAAAGCGAATCCCATCATTGCATAAGTGAATAACTGACCCTGTAAAGAAGGGTTTCGTGCGTAAGCAAGAATTAAAGCAGCGAAAACTGTACCAATACCAACTCCGGCACCAATTAAAGAAATAGATGCAGCTCCTGCACCAATCATTTTAGCAGATTGTAACATAAAATAAAACTTTTTATTTTTATATAATATATTGTTTTAAAACCTTTTAAGAAATAGACAAACAATAGGTTTAACCTATCATTTTTTATTACAGGGCGTGGCGCAGCCTGGTAGCGCGCCTGTTTTGGGAACAGGAGGCCGCGTGTTCGAATCACGCCGCCCTGATAATAATATAACAATTTATTTTTGTTATAAAAGCCATACGACTATTTATAACTAGGTAATAACGGACTTGAACCGCTGACTTTCTCGGTGTAAGCAAGATGCTCTACCAACTGAGCTAATTACCCTAATAAATAAGTTTATATATAAATATATAAACTTACTTAGGTACAAATTAATGTAAATGAATAGCGTCTTTCATGTATAGGCAAGTTAAAAGAGTGAAAATATATGCCTGAATAAAAGCAATAAGAACCTCTAAAGCAGTAAATGCTAAAATAAAAGATAAAATAGCAAAAGAACCGATATAACCAACAACACCTAAAGATAACATTGTCCAAGCAAACCCTGCTAAAATTTTAAATAAAGCATGGCCAGCCATAACGTTAGCAAAAAGTCGAACAGCAATACTAACTACACGGAAGATATAAGAAATTAATTCAATACCAATTAATGGTGGTACAATCCAACCCGGACAACCTGGAGGTAAGAAGAAACTAAAAAAATGTAAACCATGAGTTGAAAAACCAACAACGTTAACAGCTACAAAAACAATCATACCTAAAGTAAAAGTCATAAATAAGTGGCTCGTTACTGTAAAAGTATATGGGATCATACCTAACTCATTACTTGTAAAAATAAAAGTGAATAAAACAAAAACAAAAGGGAAATACTCTCGACTTCGCTCATGCTCAATTAAAGTTACAACTAAATTTTCATTAACAAAGTTATACATAGACTCTGCAACATACTGCCAGTTATTAGGGGCAACAGTTGTATTGTAAGTAGCAAAAGATAAAGTTGTATAAGCTACAACAAAAGATAGTACTAAAAATACAGTAGCATTTGTAATAGAAAGATTAAAACCTAACATATTGATAGGTATTAATGTAACTAGTGAAAATTGCTCTAATGGAGAAGAAATTAACATAAAATATTCTTAAAAAGTTTCTTAATTAATTATAATAAAAAAGACTATGATTTATTTTTCACAAAAGCTTAAACTCGTGAAACACTTGCTGTGTAAAATAATAAAATACCAGCATAAATAAAAAGTAAACGATTATCAATAAATAAATATGATTGAAGGCCGGACCATAAACTGGTAAAAGCTAGTAAAAAAACAATACCAACTAACATAATGAAAGCGTAATGGTAGATAAAACCTGTCTGTAATTTACTAGTCTTTTTCATTAAACTTGAAAAAGAACTTACAGCTCCATACGGACCGAGCATTTCAACAAGACCTTTATCCATACCTCGGAAAGATACAAAATAACCAAACGACAATAACGGCTTATTAATTAACTCATTATATAACTTATCAAAATACCACTTTTTATTTAAAAAAGCAAATAATTTTAAACCAACAGGAGATGTTGTTGCATCATATAAGAAAGAAGCATAATAATGGTTTAAAACGATAGCTAAAATAGCACCACTAAAACTTAATATCGTTGGAACTAACTTAACGTAAGAAGGAATAAATTCTGATTCAATAAATAAATTATTTTGTGGTAACACAAATAAAGCATTTTGCCAAAAATCAGTACCTAAACCGATAATTAAATCTCGAGATAAATAACCCCAAAAGATACTACCAAATGATAGAACAATTAAAGGAATACCCATAGATAAAGGTACCTCATGTGCACCCCCAATAACAGTTTTCTGACCATTAGGACGAGCTAAAAAAGCAAGATAAACTAAACGGAAAGAATAGAACGCAGTAAAGAAAGCTGACATACAACCAAACCAATGAGCAAAATGACCACTAACACTATATTTGGCATAAGCTACTTCAATAATAACATCTTTTGAATAAAAACCTGTTAAGAAAGGGAAACCCATTAAAGCTAAAGAACCTATTAACATCATACAATAAGTAAAGGGAATTAATTGAACTAAACCACCCATTCGGCGTAAATCCTGTTCATCAGAAATAGCATGAATAACAGCACCCGCACTCATGAATAATAAGGCTTTAAAAAAGCCATGATTCATTAAATGAAAAATACCTACAGAATAATTTGATAAACCACAAGCAAAAGCCATATAACCTAACTGACTACAAGTCGAATAAGCAATTACTCGTTTTAAATCATTTTGAACAAGACCTGTACTTGCTGCAAAGAATGCAGTCATAGCACCAAAAAAAGTAACAACAACTAATGCTGTTGGAGCATATTCAAATAATGGTGAAGAACGAGCTATTAAAAAAATACCTGCTGTTACAAGAGTAGCTGCATGGATTAAAGCTGATACTGGTGTAGGACCTTCCATGGCATCAGGTAACCATGTGTGTAAACCTATTTGTGCAGATTTACCACAAACACCAACGAATAAAAGAAGACAGATAACTGTTAACTTTTCAACTTCAAAACCGAACATAGAAAAAGTTGTTCCTGCAATAGCTGGAGCTGTTGCAAAAACTGTAGAATAATCAATAGCATTAAAAACGTAAAAAATAGCTAGAATACCTAAAGATAAACCAAAATCACCTACACGGTTAACAACCATTGCTTTAATAGCAGCTTTATTCGCTTGAATACGTGTGTACCAGAAACTAATTAGAAGGTAAGAAGAAAGACCAATACCTTCCCAACCAAAAAACATCTGAAGATAGTTATCTCCTGTTACAAGGACTAACATAAAAAAAGTAAATAAGCTTAAATAACTCATAAAACGAGGCACATGTGGGTCTTCACCCATATATCCAATAGAATATAAATGAACCATGCTAGAAACTGTTGTTACAGTAATTAACATAATTACTGTTAAAGAATCAAATAAGAAACCCCAAGAAGCATGTAGCATCTCAGAATCAATCCACGTAAATAAGTCAATATAAACAGTATTTCCGGAAATTCCGACTTCCATAAAAGCATACCAAGATAACACTGATGCAGCACCTAAACAAGATGTCGTTACAATTTGAGATCCTTTTGTACCTAAATATCGTCCAAAAAAACCAGCACTAAGAGAACCAATTAAGGGAAGAAAAACAAGAAGCAAATACATATTTTTATTTTAAAAAAAATCTTTAATTTATTATGTGTATAATAAATAGTATTAAATAATAAAAGTATGCTCGACAGGACTTGAACCTGTAACCTACGGATTCGAAGTCCGTTACTCTATCCAATTAAGTTACGAGCACACTTTTATTTATTTATTACTTGAATCTACTTCTTTAATGTAACTAACTAAAGTTGCAGACCCTTTGTTTAATGAATTTAGAATAGAACGTTGTGAGTGCTGTATAGTAGTAATTAAATCACTATAAACTTCTACAGAACTCTTTAAAGAAAGAACTTCTTTTAAAAAAGTTTTATTTATTAACTTTTTATCATAAAGACCTCCTAAAAAAAGTAAGTTAGATTCTGTTTTTAGAAACATTCCTAGATCTTTTAAATTATCTAATTTAAAAGGTTCCGAAGTTTGTAAAGGGAAAATAACAATAGAGAAACCTTGAGATAAAGCTTCAATATGAATATACTGAGGGAATTTTGTTCGCACAGCATTTATAAATAAACCATTTTTTAAAACTTTAAAATCAAAACCTATTTTGTTTAACTTAAGTTTTAAATCTATTTTATCTTGAACCTTAAAATTATTAACAGAAAAAAAACCTAAAAAAGGTTTGTTTTCTAGAAGGTCTATAAAAAAATTCAAGTAAAAATCTTTTTTACTATATTTCATATAATTAAAATCTATATTAATTATCTTTTATAAAAAAATCTAAAATATCTTTATGAATTATTTCAAATCTTTATTAAAAGAAAAAAAGAAGGACTTTGGTTTTAAGAAAGGAATTATTCCTGAAATAAACCAAAAATCTTATCAATCGCAAAGCCTGTTAACAGGAACTATAATAAAAATAACTAAAAACAATATCTATTTTGACGTTGGTTTTAAGAGTCTATTAAAAACTAAAAAAAAAAGCTTTGTCAATGCTTTTTTCGAAATCGAAAAAATGATACATGAAAGACATTCTAATGAATCTTATGACATTGCAACATTTCTTAAAAGTGTAAAAGTAGGTAAGACTTATAAGTTAATGGTCTATCAAGTTAAATCTATTGAAACAGGTTTATTCGTTAACTTCGAAAAAACACTGGAATACGCAAAATATGCTATTCTATTTTATGAGTTAGAATTTTTAAAGAAAAATAAACAACAGTTAAAAGGTTATATACTAAACACTGTTAACGGTGGGTTCAGTGTTGGGCTAGGAGACTTAATAGCTTTTATTCCTAATAATGAAATTTCAAGAAAAAGAGCTAATACTAAAACAACATATCAATCAAACCGATTAAATACCTTAATGCTAGACTCTTCTTTTAATTTTAAAATTTTAAACATAAATTTTAGTCGAAAAAATGTTGTATTAACTAGAGACAAAAAATAGGATTTACGGATAGCGGGACTCGAACCCACAAGATTTTCATCACTAGAATCTAAACCTAGCATGTCTACCAGTTTCATCATATCCGTTTATAAAAAAAACATATTTTAACATGAAAATAAAAACTACAATAAAATTTAAAAGTTTTAATAATTATAAACTTAATCAAATAATTCTTGATCTTAAAAAAGATGCTGAATCTAATGAATTAGTTTCAAATATAGTTAGTTTACCTAAAAAGAAAAAAAGAATAACTCTTTTAAGGTCCCCGCATGTTCATAAAAAAGCACGCGACCAATTTGAAATACAAACTCATACAAAATTATTAAATTTAGAAGGATCAAAAAAAAAAATTAAAGAGTTTTTTCATTTATTAAAAAATAATACAACAAGTGAAATAACATATATTGTTAATTTTAAGAAAGTAAATAAGTTATAGGAAATAACTTATCTACTTTTTATAAAAAATTATCGATCAACTTCCCCAAAAACAATATCCTGAGTACCAATAATTGTAACAACATCAGCAAGCATATGGCCTTTTGCCATGAAATCTAAACCAGCTAAATGTGAAAAACCTGGTGGACGAATTTTGCATCGGTAAGGATTACTCGTACCATCAGATACAAGGAAAACACCAAATTCTCCTTTAGGAGCTTCTACAGCTGTATACGTTTCACCTGCAGGAACACTAAAATTTTCAGTATAGAATTTGAAATGATGAATTAAAGATTCCATAGACTCTTTCATATCAATTCTAGAAGGTGGTACAATTTTTGCATCATCAATCTTAATAGGACCTTCTGGAAGATTGTTTAAACACTGAATAATAATCCGGATACTTTCACGCATCTCATTGATACGAATACAATAACGATCATAACAATCTCCATTAGAACCAATAGGAACATCAAATTCTAATTGATCATAAACCTCATATGGTTGATTTTTACGTAGATCCCAAGAAATACCTGAACCACGTAACATTGGACCAGAAAACCCCCAAGCCATAGCTTCATCGTAATTAACAACACCAACATCAACAAGACGTTGTTTCCAAATACGATTTGATGTTAACATTTCTTCAATTTCATCTACACGTTGAGTAAAATGAGCACAAAATTGATAAATATCTTCACAGAGACCTAAAGGTAAATCCTGTGAAACACCGCCAGGACGAATATACGCTGAGTGTAAACGTGCACCAGAAACGCGCTCATAGAACTCCATTAATTTTTCACGCTCTTCAAAAGCCCATAAAAGTGGAGTCATGGCACCAACATCTAGAGCATGAGTTGAAATAGCTAATAGATGATTTAAAATACGAGTAATTTCACCAAATAATACTCGAATATATTGAGCACGTAAAGGCATATCGCAACGCAATAATTTCTCAACAGCTAAAGAATAACCGTGTTCCTGAGCCATCATAGAAACATAATCTAAACGGTCAAAATAAGGTAAAGCTTGTGTATAATTTTTATACTCAATTAACTTTTCTGTACCTCGATGAAGTAATCCGATATGAGGATCTGCTTTTTCAATGATTTCTCCATCTAATTCTAAAACTAAACGAAGTACACCATGAGCTGAAGGATGCTGAGGTCCAAAATTTAAAGTGAAATTTTTAATTTCATTTACTTCACTTGTAATTTTATCTAATTGTGTATCAGCACCTAATAATTTATTATCCATAAATATTTCATTTATTTTTTATTTGTTTTAAAAAAACATACTCTTATAGGATAGTATCTAAAAATACATTTTTATAAATTCTGGTTATAAAAGAGAAGATTATAATTTTCTCTTATATTCGTAATACTGTATAATTTTAGGTAAATCAATATTAAAAGGATAATGTATTTCATTTAGAATGGGAGATTTTATGAAAATACCTTCAAGTGTATTATAATTCACTTCTATGTAATCAGGTGAAAAGGCTAATTGATGTTTTACTAAAATATCTTCAATGTCTTCAACTGTTATTTTAACTTTTTCTAAATTTAAATATTGTTGAAATGAAGTTAAAATATTCTTACAAATAAAGTCAAAAGAATCTTTTCTAATACTAATCTTATCTCCAGTTTTTACTATAAAAGAAGAAGTATGTACTACTTGATCATTCACCATAATATGTTTATGCGTAATAAATTGATGTATTTCTTCAAATGTATTTGCAAAACGCATACGAAATAAAACAGTATCTAATCGATGTTCTAAAAGTTTTATAAAATTTACACCTGTATTACCTTTTAATGTTTTTGCTTTTTTATAAGTTGAAGTAAATTCTTTTTCTGAACAATTCCCATAAAATGCACGAAGCATTTGTTTCGACATTAGTAAACTACCAAACTCACTTAAACGTTGTGGTACTGTATTTTTTAACCTTAACCATTTACGTTTTCTTAGACGACTATATTTAATTTTTGGATGGTCTATTACATTCGTTTTTAATTTTGAAAATAGTTTGAATTTTTTTGCCATTTTTTATTTATATATATTTTTTTACTCGCTATCGGACTTGAACCGATAATCCAAAAGGAAACAGATTTTAAGTCTGTCGTGTCTACCAATTTCACCAAGCGAGTATATTAGAAAAGTAAATTGTTATACTTTTCTAATGAAAATCAATTATTTTAATTTTTCCCAAGGACTAGTAAAATCGAATAACCGGAATTCTTGAGTCATTTCTAAAGGTTCTACTACTACACGCCGTTGTGCGTCATCATAACGAACCTCAACATACCCACTTAAGGGAAAATCTTTTCGTAGAGGGTACCCCTCAAAACCATAATCTGTTAAAATACGGCGAAGATCTTTATTCTCTTGAAAAAAGATACCGAACATATCCCACGTTTCACGTTCATACCAACTTGCACTAGGAAAAATGTTTTCAATTGTAGGAATAGGTGTTATTTCATCAACAGATAATTTAACTATTAATCGACTATTAAATTTAACACTTAAAAGAATATAAACAACTTCAAAACGTTTATCTCGTTCTGGATAATCAACAGCTGTAATATCTTGTAACATTTCATATTGAGAGTTTGTATGTGTTTTTAAAAAAGTCATTAAAGGAACCAAATATTCTGGTGAAGTATATATCGTAACCTCTTCCTTTGAAATTACTGATTTTTCAATAAATTTTGGTACCATCGTATTAATGGATTTTACGTAATTGTATAACATAAAAATTTTATCCTTATTTCTTTAACCAGTAACCTAATTGCTTACTTCGTTTAACTTTTTTTTGTAACTGTAAGATACCATATAATAAAGCTTCTGCTGTTGGAGGACAACCTGGAACATAAATATCCACAGGAACTACTCTATCACAACCACGAACTACAGAATAAGAGTAGTGATAATAACCACCGCCATTTGCACAAGAACCCATAGATATTACCCATCGAGGTTCTGACATTTGATCATAAACTTTACGTAAAGCTGGAGCCATTTTGTTAGTTAATGTACCTGCAACAATCATAACATCTGATTGGCGTGGACTTGGTCTAAAGATAATACCAAAACGATCAAAATCATAACGGGCAGCAGCAGCCTGCATCATTTCAACAGCGCAACAAGCTAAACCGAATGTCATAGGCCATAAAGAACCTTTTCGGGCCCAATTTACTAATTCATCTAATTTAGAAACAATGTATTCTGTTTTCATAAAAATTTCTTTGTTTTTTTAATTATATTTTAAAATTATTTTGCCGGGGATATATTTCAATTGGTAGAATACATGCTTTGCAAGCATGCGGTTACGGGTTCGAGTCCCGTTATCTCCATCTTTTAATTAATTATTTTTAATTAATGTTTCATTAAAAATAGTTTTATTTATGCCAACACCAACTAAAGGATAATAATCATTCTTAGTAATGATTGTTTCTAAACAACTTTTTTCATATAAAAGAAAAAGTATGTTTCATAAAAAGGACCCACAAGGCTGGTCCCTGCTGTGCTAACAAACTTACTTTCGCAAATTTATATTTTAAATTTGTTAAATAAAGATAGGTATCAGAGTTTTAAAGAAACTATTCCTTTTCATTAGACAAAAAGTATCTGTAAAATAAAAGTAATATCTTACTTAACAGAGAGATAAATAGTATTTTCTATTAAATAATATATTTATTTAATTCTGTTATAAAAACAACATTAAGTAAAAAAATTAATATTAAAATATAATTAAAGGGGGGATTACAGGGGGGTTCGATAAATAAATAATATTTATAATTATCAATAAGAGTATAATATCACATAAATAATTACATTATTTATGATTAATATTCAAAGAATATTAATTGTGATATTTATAATTATTAACGAAGGTATAATATTATATAATAAATCTTATATATATTTCATCCCATAAAAAATATAATAAGATTTGAAGTAAAAGGATTCGAACCTTTGCGTGTCGAGATCAAAACCCGATGCCTTACCACTTGGCTATACTTCATTAACGACTATTGCGGGAATAGGATTTGAACCTATGACTTTCAAGTTATGAACCTGATGAGCTACCTAACTGCTCTACCCCGCGAAAAACAAAAGTAAAAATAAAATGACAATTTTTTCAACAATCTCAGATCTTTCTACACGTATACGTAATGGCCAGAAAATGAGAAAATTAACAATTTTAGTAAAAAAGACTAAAAATACAATAGATATCTTAAATGTATTAAAAGACGAAGGTTTCATTCGTGGTTATACTATTAAAGAGAAAAAAATAGAAGTTCTCTTAAAGTATTTATCAGATAAACCTGTTATTTCAAAAATTGAGCCTATTTCGGCTTATAATAAAAATAAATTTATTTCTGTCAATAATTTGATACAAATTAAAGAATTAACAAAAAAAAGTAACCAAGGTTTAGGATTATTTATATTATCTACATCTAAAGGTATTTTATCAGACTATCAAAGTATTGAAGAAAATATTGGTGGTCAACTTATTTTAAGAGTATTATAATATTAAAAATGTCAAATATAGGGAAAAATAAAATAAAAATACCAGCAGGTGTTTTTGTAAATATAGATTCTTCAAAAATATTAATAGAAGGAAAATTAGGTAAATTAGAACACACTCTTTCTGGTGATGTTCATTTTGAGTTAGAAAATAACGTTATTAAATCATCTTCAGAAGACAAAATGAAATGGGGTACGGAGCATAAATTAGTATATAATGCAATTATTGGAGTATCTAAAGGTTTCAAGAAAAAATTAAATTTAGTAGGTATTGGGTACCGAGCACAGATTCAAAAAAAAATTCTATTAATGAAATTAGGTTTTAGCCATGACGTTGAGTTTTTAATACCTGAAGGTATAGATGCTATATGTCCTAAATCAGATCAGATAATCTTATTAGGTATAAAAAAAGATTTTTTAAATAAAACAGCATCAACAATACGTTCTTTAAAAAAGCCTGATGCATATAAAGGTAAAGGAATTCTTTTCGATAATGAAATTCTTAATTTAAAAGAAGGTAAAAAGAAATAAATGAAAAAAGATTTAAAATTAAAACAATTTTCATCAAACAAAGCTATTTATTCTCAGACTATTTTTTATAATAAAGTTGTTTCTACAAAGAAAGGTTTAATAAATAATCTAGATACTATAGATTCTAAATTATTATTAAATATTACAAATATTTCTTCTAAAGAAATATTATCTTTATACAATAATAATATTATTAAGTATAATACTTTTAAGTATATACTGTTATTAAATAATATAAATAACAGTAATACTGCAGAAAGAAAAAAAATTACAAACCAAATAAATATAGAATATTCTATAGAAAGTGGTTTATATTAAATTTTCTTACCATACAGCTTTTTTCATACCAGTGATTAAACCATTTGATGCAAGTTCACGTAGTTTAATACGTGAAATATTAAAAGGACCGACTAAACCATGTGTTCGGCCTGTTAGAATGCAACGATTTTTGATTCTTATTTTAGAACTATTTCGTGGCATTTTTTGTAAAGCGATTTGTGCAGTGTAACGATCAAAAGAAGTTAAATTTTTATTTTTAATTAACTCTTTCAATTGATTACGCTTTTTTAGATTTTTAAGAAATAATTTTCTTTTTCTTTTATCTGTATTAATTGAATTAGCCATAATTTAATTTTTTATTTAATAATCATAATAATTACATATGAGCGCATTGGGGCTCGAACCCAAGACCCGCAAGTTAAAAGCCTGATGCTCTACCAACTGAGCTATACACCCTATAATTTATAATATGTTAGATTAACATATTATAAAAGTATAATGTTTAATAAATTAGTTACCACCCCACCAGTAAACAACAACAAATAGGAATAACCATACAACATCAACAAAATGCCAATACCAAGCTGCAGCTTCAAAACCAAAATGGTGCTGTTTTGTAAAATGATAATTGATTTGTCGAATTAAACAAACACAAAGGAAAATTGATCCAACTAATACATGGAAACCATGAAAACCTGTAGCTAAGAAAAATGTAGAACCATAAACTCCATCAGAAATAGAGAAAGCTGCTTCAACATACTCAACACCTTGAAAGAAAGTGAAAATAGCACCTAAACCAACAGTAAAGAATAAACCTAAGATAACACCTTCTCGATCACCTGCAACGATAGCATGGTGAGCCCATGTTACTGCAACACCTGAAAGTAAAAGAATTAAAGTATTTAATAAAGGAATTTCCCAAGGGTTAAATACAGCAATACCTTTTGGTGGCCAAATTGCACCTATTTCAACAGTAGGACCTAATGCTGAATGAAAAAAAGCCCAGAAGAATGCTAAGAAAAACATAATTTCTGAAGCGATAAATAAAAGCATACCATAACGTAAACCAACCTGAACAATAGCAGTGTGGTGTCCCTGGTAAGTACCTTCACGAGTAATATCTCGCCACCAAACGCCAGCGGATAATAATAGTGAAACAAAAGATAAAAAACAAATCCAACCTCCACCAGTATAACCGTGCATATATTGTACACCAGAAGTCGTCATAGCTAAAGCAGCAGTTGCTGCTACTAAAGGCCAAGGAGATGGGTCTACTAAATGAAAACCATGTCGTTGAGCCGTACGTGTATAAGTAATATTTGACATATTAATTAATTTTTTTCTTTCCCTACAAAAATTTATTTGAGGGTTTATTCTTTAGAAGTTTTATTTTGCCAGATTAGCTCAGCGGTAGAGCAACTGATTTGTAATCAGTAGGTCGTCAGTTCAAATCTGACATTTGGCTGGGTTTCTATAATTTTTTAATAATAGAATTTCTTATTTAAACCTGTATATTTTTTAAAAGCTTTTAAATAAAAAATAGTGATAAAATTGAAAGAAAATATTCTTTTAATCAAGAAAAATAAAAAAATATTATGATTTATTATATCATTAGTTGGATTCTTCAAATTTTAATTATTATTGTCCCTATGTTAGTTGCTGTTGCCTACTTTACTTTAGCAGAACGTAAAGTTATTGCTTCAATACAGCGTCGACGAGGACCTAATGTTGTTGGTATTTGGGGTTTATTACAACCCTTAGCCGATGGTTTAAAATTATTAGTTAAAGAATCTATTTTCCCAAGTAATTCTAATGTAATTATTTTTATTCTTGCACCAGTAATTACTTTCTTATTAAGTCTTTTAGGATGGGCTGTAGTACCCTTTGGTGAAGCTGCTGTTCTTTCGGATTTAAATATTGGTTTACTTTATATATTTGCGGTATCTTCTTTAGGAGTTTATGGTATTATCACATCAGGTTGGGCTAGTAACTCTAAGTATGCTTTTTTAGGAGCTTTACGTTCAGCAGCTCAAATGGTATCTTATGAAGTTTCTATTGGTTTAATTATTATTAGTGTTTTACTTTGCGCTGGATCATTAAATTTATCAAAAATTGTTCTAGCTCAGGAAACAATATGGTATGTCATACCTTTATTCCCAATTTTTATTTTATTCTTTATTTCAGCTTTAGCTGAAACAAACCGTGCTCCTTTTGATTTACCAGAAGCTGAAGCTGAATTAGTTGCAGGTTATAATGTAGAATATTCCGCAATGGGTTTTGCTTTATTCTTTTTAGGTGAGTATGCTAATATCTTAATGATGTGCGCTTTATGTAGCATTCTTTTTTTAGGTGGTTGGTTACCTCCAATTGCAATGTTTCCGTTCACATTAATTCCTGGACCTATTTGGTTTGGATTAAAAGTTTCTTTTATGGCTTTTGCTTTTATTTGGATTCGAGCCGCTTATCCACGATACCGTTATGATCAATTAATGCGTTTAGGTTGGAAAGTTTTCTTACCTATGTCATTAGCTTGGGTATTACTTATTGCTGGTATTTTAGTTGGTTTTGATTGGTATCCTATGTATTAAAAATTTAAAGAAAAAATCATGAATATCGAAGCATTATTATTTTACATTTTTTCGAGTATAGCCGTAGTTTCTGCAATTATGGTTATTAGTTCACGAAATCCAGTACATTCTGTATTGTTTTTAGTGTTAGTTTTTTGTAATGCAGCTGGTTTATTAATTTTACTAGAAACAGAGTTTTTAGCCATGTTATTCTTAGTAGTTTATGTTGGAGCTATTGCTGTATTATTTTTATTTGTAGTTATGATGTTAAATGTACGTATTACAGAATTAAACGAAAGTGTCTTACGTTATTTACCTATTGGTGGATTAATTCTTCTAATTTTTTTATTCGAAGTTTTATCTGTATTAAATGGAGATTTAGTTCCTTTCTTTTCTAGTAATCTTTTCATTTTTGAAAATGACAATTTTATTTTAAATGAAAGTTTGAATACTGTTTTTTGGACAAATCAAATAAACCCAACTACAAATGTTGAAGCGCTTGGAGAAGTTTTATATACTTATTATGTTTATTGTTTTATTATTGCAAGCTTAATATTATTAGTTGCTATGATTGGAGCAATTCTTTTAACTATGCGTAAACGTACAAATGTCCGTAAACAAGAAATTTTTGATCAGGTTTATGGTAACATTAATACTAATGTTCGTTATGTAAGTTAATAAAAAGGTTAGTTACTGAAGTAACTAACCTTTCATTAAATTAATAAAATCAATAGCTAGAGTACCTTTAATTCGTGAATAAATTACTAAAATTGAAAGACCAATAGCAGATTCTGCTGCTGCTACAGTTAATATAAAAATTGAGAAAACTTGACCTAAAATATCATCAAGATAAACGGAAAAGATAATAAAATTTAAGTTAACAGCCAAAAGCATTAACTCAATTGACATTAACATTATAACAATATTTTTTCGGTTTAAAAAGATTCCCCAAATTCCTAAAATAAATAAAATTGAAGCAACTGTTAAATATTTAACTAAATCAATAACCATAAAGATTACAATTCTTTTTTAAATTCTGTTTTATTAGCGTAAAGTTATTTTTGGAAAGGATGGGATTCGAACCCATGGTGCACAAAAATGCACTTTGATTTAGCAAACCAATGCTTTAAGCCTCTCAGCCACCTCTCCTTAAAACTCCCCAGGTTGGATTTGAACCAACGACCTAATGATTAACAGTCATCCGCTCTACCACTGAGCTACTAGAGATAAAAATATTTAAAATATGACAATAAAAAAATATAAACCTACAACTCCTACGTTAAGAGAGCGAGTTAGTATTGATTATAAACAAGACAATATTTGGAGAAATCGTCCGGTAAAATCTTGTGTTAAAAGAAAAACAAATACAGGTGGAAGAAATAATAAAGGTCGAATATCAACTTTTCATAAAGGTGGTGGCCATAAACGATTATACCGTATTATAGATTTTAAACGCAATACTTTTAATAAAGAAGGATATGTTGTTCGTTTAGAGTATGACCCTAACCGTTCTTCTTATATTTGTTTAATTGCTTACTCTAATGGTGATTATTCTTATATGTTAGCGCCTCAAGGTTTAAGCGTTGGCGATAGAATTACTTCAAGCCTTAATGGGGATATCGAAATTAAAATTGGAAACAGTCTACCTTTAAAACATGTTCCCGTAGGTACATTTATACATAACATTGAAATTAAACCAGGTTTTGGTGGCCAAATAGCAAGATCTGCTGGAACTTCTGCTAAAATTATTAAAAAAATAGATAATTTTTGTGTTATACGTATGACTTCTGGGCATCAAATGACATTACCAGATTCTTGCTTATGCACAATTGGTATTTTATCAAATGTAGATCATAATAATGTTGTTTTAGGTAAAGCAGGTCGTTCTCGATGGTTAAACAAAAAACCAACTGTACGTGGAGTTGTTATGAACCCTATTGATCATCCACATGGTGGTGGTGAAGGAAAAACTTCCGGTGGTCGTTGTTCTGTAACACCTTGGGGTATTCCAACAAAAGGTTATAAGACTAACAGAAAAAAGAAAAAACGATACTAAGGACTTCAAAATGACAAGATCAACACATAAAGGGCCTTTTTTCCAAGCAAACCTTTTAAAGAAAACAAAAGATAAGCAAGATTTTAAAAATATTAAAATTTGGTCACGAGGTTCAACAATTTTACCTGAGTTTGTGGGCCACGGTTTTGATATTCATACAGGAAAAACTTTCGTATCAATCACTATTACAGAAGATATGATAGGTCATAAATTTGGTGAATTTGCATCTACTCGCAAATCAGGAAAACATAAAGTAAAAAAAGGTAAAAAATAAATGGCACGGCGTTCCGCAAAGCTTTTACGATTTGAAAATAGTTTATATAAGTACAATTCAGAATCGCAAACTTGGACAATTGAAAACGTGGATTTAAATCAGACTTCAAAACAAATAGATATTTCTGAAAAAGGAACATATGCTTCTTGTAAACGTATGTCTCAAAAAGTAAATCCTATATCTTTACGTAAAGGTTTTCTCAATTCTTGGAATTCTACACAATATATAAATTATAAAGAATCAAATATTATAAAGAGCAGTTTTTATTTTGAACTTTTTGTTCAAAATTACGTTAAATCTGTTCTAGAAAATCATTATTCTTTTTTTGATAAAATAGAATTTAAAGAAATAGATAATATTGTTTATATAAACATTTTCTATTATATTTCAAAGAACATTACAAAAAAAAATACAGAAATATCTCCTAGATTAATTAAGCGTTTTAAAAGTATAACAAAAGACCTTCCTATAAAAGAGGATAATAATTTATATTATAATCCTTTTTTTTTAGAAGGTAATAATGATTCAAAATTTAAGAATTATTTATTAGATACTTTAAAATTGAGTAATCATTTAGAAAAATATTTAACATCTTTTTTTGATACAACTATAAAGGTTTCTTTTCACGAACATAACGATGTTGGTAATAGTCCTGTTATTTTATCTAGTTTTTTAAGCAATCAAATTGAAAAATCAAATGCTAATTTTAAAAGAGCTCTTCGAGAAACTTTTAAAGAAATAAAAGATAAATCAAAAATAAAAGGTATACGTATAAATTGTTCAGGCCGTTTGGGTAAAGCGCCTATGGCAAAAACAGAATGGTTTAAGTATGGTCAAATACCATTAAGTAAAATTAATGCACGTTTAGAATATGCAAATTCAACTGCAGTTACTAAATACGGTAGTATTGGTGTTAAAATTTGGATTTATTATCATGATTAAACAATAAAATGTTTAATTTTGTTTTGTTTGGGTAGCTCAGTGGTAGAGCATAGGACTGAAAATCCTTGTGTCGGTGGTTCAATTCCACCTCTAAACAGTTTTTTACTCTTTAATAATAAAGAAAATATTTTACTTTATGAAAAAATTTAAAACACCTTCGATTTTAATATTCTTTTGGTTTTCAATATTTTTATTAACAAAAGATCTTAGTTTAATGGAAGAGGTTAAAGTTTGCTTTGACCGTTCAGATTGTATTCCATATAAAAATTGTGATGAGTGTACTTCTTCTGTAGAAAATAATAACAATCAAACTTTTTACAATCGTTATTACTATCATATGGTTGGATTCGTTACAGCAACTACAGTTCTTAGTGTGGGTATATCAGCATGGTATCTTCATAACGATCCTTATTTCTTTTGGAGTATGTTTGACCCAGAATGTCCTTGGTGTTGGCAAGATACTTTTGCACAGCACATGGCTGATCACCGTGACACTCATTATAAAAAATAATTTATTATAATTATTTTTGGCTATATAACATAACTGGTTAATGTAAAAGTCTGCAAAACTTTAAATGGTGGTTCAAGTCCGCCTTTAGCCTTTTTATATGATATAATAAATACTAGTCTCTAAATATTATGAAACATAATAAAATACCATCGTATTCTACTAAAATTGTATGTTCTGATGGAAGTACTGTTGAAGTAAACTTTCCTTATGAGAAAAGTAATATTTTTTTAAATAATGATTTTAAAAACAATCCTGCTTTTATATCGCCCCTTTTATCAAAAGATAGTAGAGGTTCTTCTCAAAAGATTAAACAAAAATCGTTACAATTTGATTTTTATTCTTTAATGGATAAAAAAGATTAAATTTTGGCGAGATAGTTTAGTTGGTTAGAACGGTAGCTTCATACGCTGCATGTCGGGGGTTCAAGTCCCTCTCTCGTTATTTCTCCATTAAATATTTATTTTAAATTTCTTAAACTTACGGTAAAAAAATAGAAAAAAAGGAATAAAATTTTTATGCCACAATTAGATATTTATGTAGCAATGTCACAAGTGTTTTGGTTCACTATCTTTTTTGTAATCTTTTATGTTTTAATCGTACGAGATATTTTACCTGTTCTTGCACGTTCAATTAAATTACGTAAAAAAAAAGTAGGAGAATCTTCAGGATCTTCGTCTCTTAATGACGAAACAAATGCTATTGTTGCTCAAACAGCGACTACATTAGAAGGTTCTTTAAATGATTCACGAACACTTTTATCAAATGTTAGCACTGCTAGTTCAGAATGGTTAGAATCATCTGTAAAAGATGTTAATGAAAACACTTTATTAGAGCTTAATAAAACATATATTAAAACTATCGGTGAATTAAAAGGTCGAAGTTTTTTAATTGAAGAAACTATTAAGCAAAAATAAGTATACACTTAAATAAAAAAGATTATTAATATGGCACTTAATTACGCATATGCTATTCTAGGTACAGCTGTTGTTTGTACAGGAATGATCATGGACGAAGAAGTATTAGTTTTATATGCTTTTATTTTATTCGTTGCTTTAGCTTATCACTACGGAAGTAGTGTTGTAGATAACTCTATTCGTTCTGAAGCTGATAAAATTACTAAAGAGTTTGATGCTTTTTTTGATATTCAAAAAAATGTTCTAAAAGCATTAATCCAGTATCATACTTTACAAGTAGAAGTAATTTCGCAAATTAAAGAATTATTAGTTTTTTCAAAAGGAGAAATTTCAAGCGTTATTTCTGCTAAAAAATCAACTCTTGATTCAACTCTAGCTTCAGATATGGAGCAGAAATTAGCTTACTTAGCCGCTAAAGAGCAATCTATTGCTTCTCAAGTACAAATGCAAGCATCTGAAGCTATTACTCAGAATGTTTTAAGTATTTTTACTACAGAACATAAAGATAAGGGAACATTGAAAGAAAAAATTCTTGCAGAGAATATTTCTAAATTAGAATCAATGTAGTCTCTATAAGATTAATCCCTTTGGGGTTAATTTTATCCAAACAAAAACCAAAAAAAATTAAACTTATGCTTTCTCCTAAACGTACAAAGTACAGAAAAAGTTTTAAACTTAAACCAAAAGGAAATACTGTTTTCAATGATTTGCATTTTGGTGCATATGGTCTAAAAGCGTTAGAGCCTGGTCGTATTACGAATAAGCAAATCGAATCTGCTAGACGCGCAATTACACGTAAAATGGCTCGAGAAGGTCGTGTTTGGATTCATCTTTTTCCTCACACACCCGTTACATCAAAACCGGCTGAAGTTCGAATGGGTAAAGGTAAAGGTGGTCTTTCATATTGGGCTGCTATAACCAAACCAGGTCGACTCCTTTTTGAAATTGATGGCGTTCCTATGGAATTAGCTAAACAAGCTTTAAGTTTCGGTGCAGGGAAATTACCTTTACGAACTAAGTTTGTTCAAAAAACAGACAAAGTAGTATAACTTATGGCACGAATTAGTCAATTAACAAAGAATCCACGTAAAATTCATTCAAAAAAATCAAAATCACCTGCGTTAGAAAAATGTCCTCAAAGAAAAGCAGTGTGTACAAAGGTTTATGTGACATCACCCAAAAAACCTAACTCTGCAAAACGAAAAGTAGCTAAGTTACGTATAACTAATGGCACACAAACAATTGCATATATTCCTGGAGAAGGGCATAATCTTCAAGAACATTCTGTAGTTTTAATGCGTGGAGGTGCTGTTAAAGATCTACCTGGTATCAAATATCATCTTATAAGAGGAAAATATGATTTAGGTTCAATTTTGAATCGTACTCAAAGCCGTTCTAAATATGGAACGAAAAAGAAAAAATCATAGATACTCCTTATGGTAAATACAGTAATAAAGTCTGAAGGTTTTGATTCAAACCATTATAATAATATCCTTTCGAAATTATTAAAACTCTTAATGAAAAGTGGTAAAAAAAATGTAGCCTATAAAATTGTAAACAGCAGTATTAAATCTGCTGCGAAACAATTAAATTTAAAACATTCATCAGAAGTTTTAACAAAAGCTACTTTTAATGCCTCTCCAGATTTAGAAATAAAGTCAAAACGTGTTGGTACTGGAGTTTACCAGGTACCTAAACCTATTGATTTAGACAAAAAGTTAACTTTAGGTCTAAAAAATATAATAGAAGCTTCTAAATCCCGAAAAGAATCTAGCATGTTAGAACGTTTAGCTGCAGAGTTAATTGATGCTTATAATAATAAAGGTTTATCTGTTAAGAAAAAAGAAGAAATTCATAAATTAGCTGAAGCTAATAAATCTTTTGCTCACTTTAACTGGTAAAAACAAATATAGCACCTAATAATGCCAAGAATTTTAAATGTTCAGGTTCCCGATGAAAAACGTGTAATTATTGGATTAACTTATATTAAAGGTATTGGTTTATCCAGATCTAAATTAATTTGTAATGAATTAGCTATTAGTGAAAACGAATATATGAAAAATCTTACAAAAGGCCAACTTGCAAATATTGTTGCTTATATCCGAAAACATTATAAAACTGGTCAAAAAATTGATTCAGATCGTGTAGCTAATATCCGAAAACTTATGAAAATAAGCTCTTACAAAGGTTTACGTCATTTTAAAGGGTTACCAGTACGTGGTCAACGTACTAAAACAAATGCAAAGACGTCTCGTCGTGTAAATAGAAAAATTTAAGTATTTTTCACATTTTTTTTGATATATAGAATAATAATAAATAAAATACAAAGGCACTTAATGGATGTCTAGGTACTAAAAGAAAAGGACGTGATAAAAAACGAAAAGTTACAAGTAGATAAAGATATCTGTGATTTGTAAATTTCCTAATAGGGAAACCTAATCTTTTTTTTGAAAACTGAGCGAACTGAAACATCTTAGTAGCTCGGGAAAGGAAATCAATAGAGACTCCGTTAGTATTGGCGAGAGAAAGCGGATCAGGCCAAAATTATTTTTATAAAATTTCTTAGAAATAAACTGCAATGTTTTGCTATAAAGGGTGATAGCCCCGTATTCGAAATTTAAAATGATTATTGAGTAAAACGGGACACGTGTAATCTTGTTTGAAGTTAGGGGGACCATCCTCTAAGCCTAAGTACTTTTAGTAACCGATAGTGAAGCAGTACCGTAAGGGAAAGACAATATTTATTTCGATAATATAAATTCTGAAATTGAGTGTTCACAAACAATTGAAGCCTCTTAAGGCAACAATGTACCTTTTGCATAATGAGCCAGTGACTTAATTTAACTAGCAAGCTTAAATTTATAAAAAATGAAGGCGCAGCGAAAGCAAATTTTAAAAGAGTACAAAGTTATTTAAATTAGACCCGAAACCAGGTGATCTATCCATGAGCAGGTTGAAGACACGGTAACACGTGTTGGAGGACCGAACCCGTACATGTAGAAAAATGTTGGGATGACTTGTGGTTAGGGGTGAAAGGCCAATCAAACTTGGAGATAGCTGGTTTTCCACGAAATCTATTTAGGTAGAGCGTCATAATTTTTTTCTTTTGGGGTAGAGCTCTATTAGAATGCGGGGGGCCCAAAGCCTTACTAAATTTTGATAAACTACGAATACAAAATGAAATTATATGATAGACAGACTATGACTGCTAAGAGCCATCAGTCGAAAGGGAAATAGCCCAGATCGTAAGCTAAGGTCCCCAAATTATAACTAAGTGATAAAGGAAGTTAAACAACCATGACAGCCAGGAGGTGGGCTTGGAAGCAGCCATCCTTTGAAGAAAGCGTAATAGCTCACTGGTCTAAATATTAAGTTGTTTTGCGCCGAAAATGTATCGGGACTTAAGTTATATACCGAAGCAACGAACTCAAAATTTGAGTGGTAGTGGAACGTTCTGTATATCGTTGAAGAAATATTGAAAAATATTTTAGAGAGATCAGAATTGAAAATGCTGGCATGAGTAACGACAAATACTATTTTGAAATAGTATCGCCGAAAGTTCAAGGTTTCATGGGCCAGGATAAACCTCCCATGGTAAGCCGGTCCCTAAGGTAATGGCGAAAGCCTACATCGATGGGAATCTAAATTTATTTTAGAGCCGATTAATAGTGACTGTTTATAATATTTTTTAGTAATATTGAATAATTCTAAAAAATTAAGTTAGATACAAGAAATAGCTATTAAAAACAAAGACCGTACTTCAAACCGACACAGGTGAACTGGTAGAGTATACTAAGGCGCTTGAGAGAATCATGTTAAAGGAACTCGGCAAAATTATCTCGTAACTTAGGGAGAAGAGATGACGTATTTATACGTCGGCACAGAATCGGGGGTAGCGACTGTTTATTAAAAACACAGGACTCTGCTAAGTTGTAAAATGATGTATAGGGTCTGACACCTGCCCGGTGCTGGAAGGTTAAGAGGAAAAGTTAACGCTTTGAATTGAATCCCCAGTAAACGGCGGCGGTAACTCTAACCGTCCTAAGGTAGCGAAATTCCTTGTCACCTAATTAGTGACCTGCATGAATGGTGTAACGACTTCCCCACTGTCTCTAACATGAACTCAGTGAAATTGAATTCTCCGTGAAGATGCGGAGTACACATAGGTAGACGGAAAGACCCCGTGCACCTTTACTACAGCTTTATATTGCTAGGGGAACTTAAATGTGTAGGATAAGTGGGAGCTTATGAAGCAATGACGCCAGTTGTTGTGGAAGCAATCTTGAAATACCACTCTTTTAAGTTTCTATAGCTAATCGAATTTTCGAAACAGTGTATGGTTGGTAGTTTGACTGGGGCGGTCGCCTCCGAAAGAGTAACGGAGGCGCGCAAAGGTAGGCTCAAGTTGGACGGAAATCAACTGTAGAGCGCAATGGTATAAGCCTGCCTGACTGTAAGACTAACAAGTCGAACAGGGACGTAAGTCGGCCATAGTGATCCGGTGGTTCCGAATGGAAGGGCCATCGCTCAACGGATAAAAGGTACGCCGGGGATAACAGGCTGATGATTCCCAAGAGCTCTTATCGACGGAATCGTTTGGCACCTCGATGTCGACTCATCACATCCCGGGGGTGAAGAAGCTCCCAAGGGTTCGGCTGTTCGCCGATTAAAGTGGTACGTGAGTTGGGTTTAGAACGTCGTGAGACAGTTCGGTCCCTATCTTCTATGTGTGTTTGAAAATTGAGAGGAGTTGTTCCTAGTACGAGAGGACCGGAATGAGAAAACCTCTGGTGTACCTGTTGTTTCTTCAGAAGCATTGCAGGGTAGCTACGTTTTATTTGTGTAATCACTGAAAGCATATAAGTGAGAACCTAACCTCAAAACAAGTTTTCATTATTAATCGTGATAGAACATCACGTTGATAGGTTACAGGTATAAAATTTGTAAAAATTTAAGCCGAGTAATACTAATTTATTTAGATTATTTATTATTATATATTAAGAAAAAATTAAAAACTTATTTTTAAGTTTTAATGCGGGTATCGATTAATGGCTAAATTAACTGCCTTCCAAGCAGTGGCTATGGGTTCGAGTCCCATTACCCGCAAAGAGGACAAAGGGGATGTAACTCAGTTGGTTAGAGTGGTCGCCTGTCACGCGGCAAGTCGTGGGTTCGAGTCCCATCATTCCCGATGTTTGTCCCTGTCATCTAGTCCGGTCAGGATGCTCCCCTTTCACGGGAACAACACGGGTTCGAATCCCGTCGGGGATATTTAAAATGCTTTTGGGCCTATAGTTTAGTTGGTTAGAACATTCCGCTCATAACGGAAATGTCGTAGGTTCAAGTCCTGCTAGGCCTAATCTTAGGTATCCTTAGCTCAGGTGGAAGAGCAGTAACCTTCTAAGTTATAGGTCATAGGTTCAAGTCCTATAGGGTACAAGATTTTAAATCTTATATTTTTACTAACCTCAAAATAAAATTTCATTATTAATAGTGATATAACATCACGTTGATAGGTTACAAGTATTAAAATTTAAGCCGAGTAATAATCATTTATTTATGCATTTTTCAAACATTAAAGAAATGTTCCGTATTATAGGCATTTAAAACTAATAGGTCTGTAAAAAGCTTATGTGTATTAAATACCTATAAAAGGCCCTTTTGCTAAAATTCTATAAATTTCATAGAAAATAACAAAAATGACGACCTATACATGGCAATTTTTAAAAATTATTAGTTATTGTAACTTTTTTGTATAAACTTTAATGTTTTCTTTTCTGTTAAAAAACATTATATTTTTTACGAATAATATATTTAGATTATTAATTAATAGGTTATTAAGTAATTTTTTCCATAAAAGGAGGTTATCCAACAGCAGGTTCCCCTACCGTTACCTTGTTATGACTTCACGCAAGTTGTCAACCCGACTATGATAAATAAAATATAATGTTTTCTTTCTGAAAAATTATTAAATATAATTTATATATACAAAAAAATAACTTATCTTTTAATTTACTTTTAGTAAGGCCAACTCCCCGCGCGTGACAGGCGGTGTGTACAAGACCCAGGAACAAATTCACCGTAGCGTGCTGATCTACGATTACTAGCGATTCCAACTTCATATTCTCGAGTTTCAGAGAACAATCCGAACTAAGATAACCTTTAATGTTTTGCTCACGCTCGCACGATTGCTTCATTTTGTAGTTACCATTGTAGCACATGTGTAGCCCAGCTCATAAGGGCCATGAGGACTTGACGTCATTCGTTCCTTCCTCCTACTTGTCATAGGCAGTTTTTTTAATCTAAAAAAAATTAAAAATACGAGTTGCGATCGTTTATGGACTTAACCTTACATCTCACGACACGATCTGACGACAGCCATGCAACACCTGTAATAAGTTTTTAGCAATAATTTTATTTTCATAAAATATTTCTTATTATGTCAAGAGCTGGTAAGGTTTTGCGCGTTGTATCGAATTAAACCACATGCTCCACCGCTTGTGTGGGTCCCCGTCAATTCCTTTAAGTTTTAGCCTTGCGGCCGTACTCCCCAGGCGGAATGTTTAACGCGTTAGCT
>Ga0209710_1000374_pt1 | contig 44340 bp, 63 predicted proteins | sample ArcticOcean_MG_C_5_FD_187436 | JGI IMG/M metagenome (GOLD analysis project Ga0209710, IMG submission 187436) | Marine microbial communities from western Arctic Ocean - ArcticOcean_MG_CB4_138 (SPAdes) (version 2) | ecosystem: Environmental > Aquatic > Marine > Oceanic | place: Arctic Ocean...
TATACCCGGATGGGCAGTAGTTGGAGCGATATTAGTGTTATGTCATATTTTAGGCTGGCCCTTTGAGTGGCCAGTGGTAGTACTAGTGTTCTTACCAATATTCTTACCAGTATTAATTGATACTGGAGTTGATCTAATTTGGTTTGCGGCCGCCTTGGGTGTTATTTTACAAACAGCATATCTAACACCTCCAGTGGCTTTAACTGGATACTATCTAAAACAGGTGGTGCCTTCGTGGGATCTTAAATTAATATTCAAAGCAATGATGCCCTTTATGTATATTCAGGTTATTTGTGTTGTAATATTGTTTATTACACCTGGCCTTGCAACATGGTTACCTAATTACCTAGCAGAGCAAAGAAAAAATATAGTACAAGAAGTACTAGATGATGATGTCAAAGGCCAAGAAGTTGACTTTTTGGGTGTCCTTGGACAATAATATTTTGGAGAATAGAAATATGAAACGTTTTATCGGAGCGGTATTAGCTACCGCAATGTCGTTTGGCATGTTTGCTTCAGTAGCAACAGTCAATGCCAAAGAACTACAGATTGCATCTAGTTTTGGAGCAATCTCAACTTTTAACGAGCAAGCAAACTTTCTTGCCGAAAGAGTTAAAATTTTAACTGACGGAAAAATTGATATGAAAATCAGACCTTCTGGTGCGTTAGTTCCTTCTTTTAAGGTTCTAGATGCTACAGCGTCAGGTGCCGTAGATGGTGCATGGACTCAGTCTTATTACTGGGTTGGAAAGTCAAAGACTCTTGCATTATTCAATAGCCCGTTAGGAGGACCTTACGGTATGGACGGGATCGACTTCCTAGGTTGGATGTTCCACGGTGGTGGACTAGAATTGTATAACGATTTTTATCAGAATGAGTTAAAAATGGATGTACAAGCACTTCCAGCAATGCCAACGCAGAATCAGCCATTAGGTTGGTTTCATCGTCCAATCAAAGATCTAGCAGATCTTAAGAATTTTAAATGTCGTCAAACTGGCGCCAACGTAGAACTTTATGCTCGTATGGGTATGCAGACTATTGGTATGCCAGGTGGTGAGATTATGGCCGCGGCCCAGAAGGGTGTTATTAATTGTGCTGAATTTGTTGGTGGTTTAGAAGACGAACGTCTTGGATTTCCAACTGTATGGAAATACTACTACTTGAATTCATTGCATGAGCACTCAAATACTGGTGATTTACTACTTAATGGTAAAGTATGGCGTTCAATGAGTAAGCAACAGCAAACAGCAATTCGTTCTGCCGCTTATGAATCATATCTATGGTGGTTAACTGACATTCAAGCAAAGAATGGTCAAGCACTTGCTAGAATGATTAAAGAGCATGGAGTTAGAGTTATGAAAACTCCAGCAGATATTTTGGTTGCTGAATTAGAAACTATTGATATCATGTTAGCAGAAAATGCCGCTAAGGATCCTTATTTTGCAAAAGTACTTGCTTCTCAGAAAGCATGGGCAAAGAAAGTAGTTCCATTTAAGAACGTAGCATTTACGCCTTATAACTATGCCGCAGATTACTACTGGAAGAAAAAGTAGGTTTAAAAGCATATAACGTTAAAAATAGGGTGCTTATGCATCCTATTTTTTTGGCTATTACTTCTATATTTGTTGTAAAATGTATAAATAGACTTGGATAGAATTTAGTCTAATACCTTATCGGGAAAAACTGAAAACTTTCTACAATTTTGCAGTAGCAGAATTGTTCTTTTCTTAAGAAAAAGGAGTCTATAATGACAAAGAATATTAAATGGGTACTCGCACACGAGCCTATCGAATTGTTTTTAAGAGCCGCAAAAGTTTTTGCATCTGAAGTTAATGCAAGAGCAAACGGAGCTTTAGATATTGAAGTTATGACAATGAATGAGTATTCTGCAAAGTATAATAACGGTATCGTTGTTACTAAGCACGAACTTGTTGATATGATTAACAGAGGTGACATTGAAATGTCACAAACTTACACAGTAGACATTGGCGAATATGATCACGAATTCCGTGCATTAGATATGCCATTCCTATTTGAGTCTCATGACCACGCAACTAGAGTGTTCGAAGGCCCAATTGGTGAATCACTACTAGCAGGACTTTCTCAGTCAGCTGGAGTTAAAGGTCTTGCCTTTACATATTCCGGTGGATTTAGAATTATTCCAGGACAAGAAGAAGTTTCAAGAATTGAAGATCTAAGAGGTCTAAAACTTCGTACTTCATTCTCACCTGTTGCTATTGAGACTTTCAAAGCAGTTGGTGCAGACGTAGTTCCTATGGAACTTGAAGAAATGACAGACGCAATCCAAGACAAAGATATTCAAGTAGGTGAGTCTACTTACCCACGTATCTATGCTCTAGGACAGGACAAAGTTTCTAAGGTTATTAACCACACAGAACACTCATTGTTCCTAACAAGCATCTTAATCAACCAGGACTTTTGGGCAGATTTAGGTGAAGAACTACAAGGTATTGTTGCAGACGCCGCTAAAGTAGCCGCTAATTACGAACGTGTAATTAGTATTGAAGACGTTGCACTTACACAAGCTAAAGCTGAAAGCGATGGCATTGAAGTTCGTAGAATGTCACAAGAAGAAAGAGCTCGTTTCAAAGAAGCTACAGCACATGTATATGACATGTTTCCTGAGCTAATGGGAACAGTTAAAAAGATCCAAGATCTTAAGTAAATTCTTTTTACAACTAATATTGAAAAGGCGCCTAGTGCGTCTTTTCTTTTGACTAAATAATGTAATGCAATACAATTAGTATTGTTTATGCGGAATACCAACCGCGTAGCCCATAAAACGGGATACCTTAAAGGAGAAAACAAATGGGAAGACCAATTAATGCAAGAAACATCGGAACTCCGGGTTCTGGTAACGAAATCAAATGTCAGTTTCATAACGGAACTGCAAGTGTACCTGGCTTTATTGTAAAGCAATCAGGCAGTAAGAAATTTCATTGTTCAGATGGAACAGTAACAAAGGTTTGTTTTTTAGTAGACGTAGCTTCGGCCGCTTTAACAGCAGGTCAAATGTCTATATCTATTAATGGCGGTGATAGAGTTACTAAAATTTCTAATAGAATAGTAACAGCAAATGGCGTTTCTCAAAAATGGAATTTTGATGGATCAGGTTCAGCCGCAGAAATTGAAGAAGCTGGAACCGATTCTGCACTAACTGGAGCAGATGACTTTGAAGGTGACGAAACGGTATAATATCGTTTAATGTAGTATAATATAATAGGGTATGGAGAAATTCATACCCTATTATTCTGACCAGTATTTCCGGACGTAAAAGAAGAAATAAAGGTTGACTCTAAGGCAGTATAGTGCTATATATAGTATACAATGTTGAAGCATAACAAACGTTGCACAGGACCTGGGGGCAGTACCCAGCGCCTCCACCATAAACACTTTTACTGAGAGTGCTTATGATGGGGGCGAAATAGGATCGACTGGCAAGTAGTAGGAATGTGGAGTTGTCCGGATGTAAGCTCGGTTAACGCGAACAAAACGATAATTGCAAACGATAATTTTGCATCTGAGGATTTTGCCCTAGCGGCTTAGTTACTCTGGGCGGGTACTGCCTGGAAACAGAAGTGCCACTTAATAAGGAGAAGTAAGATAGAAAAAGTTATTAATGTATATGATGGACTAATTAGCCCAGAAATGCAAAATGAAGTTCACGAATATGCATGTAATCATACTTGGTATAGTGCATTGCGTCATTCAACCGATTATGATGCTACAATAGATCCATTAAATAATGATTTACCAGAAGGGGAACGGGGAATAATCCGACACCCGTTTGGTAATAGTACTGCTATGGTGCAAACTAGGCATCCGTTAATTTATAAATTGTTTCAAGAAATAAATGATAAAGTATTAGGAAGTAAAGCAGATATAGATGGTATAAAAGAAGATATTGGCGGACTTAAAAGTGGTAAAAACTTGTATACTACAGGACAAAATTTCTTTAACAAATATGATTATTCTTCAAGTATTATGGGCTGGACATGTTATATGAATGCAAAGTCACAAGCTCCAAAGAAATCATTAAAACCAGGAATAGGATACATTCATAGAGATAGCGGCCCTGATTATGTTGATAAAACTAATTATGCAACTGTATTGTTTGTTACTAATCTAAAATGGTTGCCAAGTTGGGGAGGAGAATATATTTTTTATGGTGATGAACCGGATGCTGAAGTTCATCCTAAATATAACTTCAACATAGGATTTCCAGATAATATTGTTGGCCACAAACCTGGTAGAATAATTGTATATAGGCATGATCAAAATCATTTAAGTATGAGAATAGCACCAGATGCCGAAGGAATGCCTGTTAGGATAGCATTTAGAGTAAACCTGAATGATGACTAAAACTAATTATATGTGTAACTAATTAAGTTACAAAACACACACACAGAAGGAGACATAATATGTCTGATACAATCAAGAACCTTAATGATGCAATTTCTGCATCAATTCCTAAAATGTCATTTAATAAAAATGGCTATGAAATCCGTACACAGGTTTTAGAAATGGCCAATGCCCATGAATGGAACGACTTTCATGCTAAGTTTGGCGCCTGGGAACAAACTACAGTTCGTGCAGAAAATGGCGAAGTAATTTCGACAACAGTACTTCCAGAAGTACCAGGAGTATCCGCAATTCTTGACACAGCCGAGCAGTTTTACAACTTTATTAATAAGAGGTAATCCTGGTCAAACAGCCTGTGCCATCTTTAGTAGATTAGCAGAGAAACCGACCGTGGCTATAAATCGGATTACAAAAAAAATAGCACTAAAAAAGGGGTGGTTACCAAATAAACTCGCAGGGTCCAACGGTTAGGCCCTAACCTTTTGATAGACTATATATTAATATGCTTTCAACATATGCATTCAAAAAGATTTATCATCTAGTAATTGATACAGGATCTAATGGTATACTAACAAGTGTTAATTCCTTGTCTGTTGCTAATGGATTATGTAGTAAATTAGTAAACGTTCAAGCTATGTCAGTTAAATTACCACATGAATTTAGTGAGAATATGGGTAAAATAGGTGACAAAGATTTTAACAAAGATGCAAATTTTGTTTTTCTTAGATCAAACAAAAGTTTAATGCCTTCATCAACTGCAAATATTGGTAAGATAGTTAATGGTAAAGATTTGTTTAGCATTGCTAAAATGGAAGACGTTACTAACGACTGGATTGATAAACGAAAGAAAGTATACTCACTTAGAAATGTGATTTCTAAACTAGAATTGAAAGTTGTTGCACAAGTAACAGAGACAAAAACTTACTTTGGAGATGCAATATTTTATCCCTTTATTAAAAGTGAACTTGAAAAGTGCGATTCTAATAATAACATTTATACAGACATTATACATGAATGGGCAAGCATTGCAGAAGTTGATATCAAGATAGCATTTGATATTCTGTTAGAAGAAAGTTCTAGAGTTATTACAAATGCAGTAAGTGCCAGAGCAAAGTGGAATAAAATATGTTATTAAATTATGCATTTAGTTCTAAATTAAAACACACAACTGAATATGATGATTACAAAGATATATCTGCTTTCCGTTCTTTGTACTTTATTGATTCAGATCCTTTCTTAGTTGATAGGACAAATTGTATAGCATTTCCCTTTTCAGAGAAAAATCACTTTCCTATGATTAAAGCAAAACCTGAAGTAATGACTTGGGAAGAATGTACAAAAGATAGGGTAGAAGAACTTACTAAAACTAATAAAAAACTTTATTTAATGTGGAGCGGAGGCATTGATAGTACGTTAATGCTTTTATCTTTTATAAAATACGGAGATAGGTCTCAGATTACAGTAGTACTGAATATGGATTCTATTAGAGAATATCCATTTTTTTATAAAAGTTGGATTGGTCCTCTTTATAAAATGATATCAACCGAAGAATTCATGAGAACAATATCAAACTCTGACTTAGATGGATTAGTAGTATCAGCAGAGCATGCAGACCAATTGGTTGGATCTCCGTTAGCTCAATTAGTATCTGATACATCAGGCAGAACAATGCTTGGGCTTCCATTTGATGAAGAAAACTTTCATAAGTGTTTACTAAATTTACGAGTTCCATTATATCACATTGATATAATTATGGAGATTTATAATCGTAGTATAAAATATAGTCCGAGGCCAATTAATACCATGTGGGATTGGTGCTGGTGGCATGGATTTAATTTTAAATGGCAAACTATATTCATGAAACTGGCAATTAGAGCAAAGAATACTTCAAACATTACAACTTTCTTTAGTTCTGAAAACTTTCAAAACACTAGCATACATCAGGAAGGTAATACAACAGACTTCAAACAAACTTTTAAAGATATAATACTAAAATTTACGTTTGATGACAAATATATGGATAAACATAAGTTTGCTTCATCAACTCTGTACTACGGATTAAACTCTCCTGCTGGTTTAGATAATAATTGGCGTAAAATTAGTGTCAAAGACTTTAATTTACTAGATTACTACAACAAAGATAATACTATAAAGGGGATAATAGATGCTTGATACATTTACAAAGAAAAGGAACATTTACTCAATGTTAGTAGACCAAGAAACGTTTGGTATATTAACAGTTTCGGCTAGTCCGTCAGTTATTAATGCATTAGCAGAAGGTATAACAAATACATCTTTGATGATAGGACAATTTCCAGAAGAACGTATTAAGGTATTGAACAATTATAATAAAGGATCAGGACAAAGTTTTATTTTAACAACATCTGGATCAGATAAAGGATATGCTATACCTGCGGCAGAGTTAAGTGTGGCAAAAGTAATAAAAGGTCAGAAAGTTATTTTTGATATCCAAGTTATGGAAACTGTACCAGAAGAGTTTACTGAAAAACGAAAAATTGCTAACAGACGACAGCATGTGTTAAGTGCAATAGAAACTAAACTAGAACGTTATGCTGGCAGAGTGGTACATAGTTCTGTTGACGATTTGTTTATTCCACATATGACTGTAGAAGTTAACAACTGTAAACCAAATGAAGGTTATTATACTGATGCATTAATAGAATATGCAACTTCGTCAGATTTAACAGTTGATCAAGCATTTCAAGAATGTAGAATGATAACAAGTTCTACAAATATTACAGTTATGCGTTTACATGCGTACTGGAAATACTTTATAAAGTATATAAATTCTTTAGATCTTATTGCCCCTGAAAGTATGTCTGAGGCAATAGCATTAGCAGAATTTAAATTACGATCAGGCATGTAATGAAATTAGTATATCAACAAGGCAAACGTGATGTAACTAATAATTCTCCTGACGATTTAATTATATACGATAATATGTGGAAATACGATTCAAATGCATTTTTAGTAGATCGTACTAAAACTGTTGAGTTTTATTATTACATTAAACTATTACCAGAATATGAGTTACCAGTCCTTAATAGTGCAATTTCCTTTGAGGAGTGTTGTATTAATAGGGCAAAAGAGTTAGTTAATATAAATGACAGAATATACTTACTTTGGTCAGGTGGAATAGACAGTACATGTTCTGTAGTCTCATTTTTACAAGCAGGCATGCCATTAGATAATATTACTATTGTATGTAATAAGGATAGTGTAAGAGAATATGCATTATTTTATAATAAATTTATCTTAGGTAAATTTAATATAATGGCTACTGAAGAATTTATGTTAAAAGCAAGTGCAGGAGTGTTAGATGGTACTATAGTAAACTCTGAGCATGCAGATCAGTTATTTGGATCGCCTTTTGCAAACATTCTATTAAGAGAAGGAAGAAGTGATTTATTACTTGCACCTTATTCATCTGATAATGTATTCAAGTTCTTTGATATGTTTAACTTAGAACACGAAGATACTAGAAACTGCATCTACGAACTTTACCACCAAACCACCAAGCACTCTCCAAGAGATATTACTACTATGTTTGACTGGGTATGGTGGCATAATTTTAATTTTAAGTGGCAAATGATTGGTGCTAAGTTCTTACCTAGGATTGCTAAAGGTAATATACTTCAAACTTTCTTTAGTTCCAACAATTTTCAAAATTGGAGCATAGCACATACACCAAATCTTACTACACAACAGGATTTAAAACTTATTGCCAAAGAGGTTATACTTAATTATACCAAGGACCAAGCATATTACGATAAAAAAATTAAACATCAATCAACCACACTATACTTTGGTCACCATTCTGCCTCATGTATTGATGCAGACATGAATCGTATTCAATTTAAGGACTTTAATCCTGGAGAATACTACAATCCGGACAATTCAATTGCAAAATGGTTAAGATAAAGGTTGACTATTGGGTACAGTTATGTTATATTAGTAACATAGTTAGAGCGACTCTAACTACTTTTTGATAAAGGAAAATATATGTCAAAATCTACAACGTCAATTAGATCTTTCGATCTAAAGACAAAGCAGGGCAAACTTTTTAACGCATTAGTTCTTGAAAAGCAGGCTCTAACAAAGTCAGCAATTAAGAAGCGATTCGGTATTGCCAATCCAACTGCAACCGTGTCTAATATTAGGCAACGTGGTTATGCAATTTATGCAAACCAACGTACAGCTGGAAACGGTGTCGCTGTTACTGAATATTCGCATGGTGCTCCATCACGTCGAATGGTTGCTTTGGCCTATAAGGCTCAGGGACTTGGTATTACTGTTTAATCAGTAATCTCAAAACTGACTAAAATAGGGGGAGAAATCCCCCTATTTCCTTGACATAAGTACAGATGCAATTATGCAAGAAAGTGAGTTACATTTATGTCAAAACGTATCCTAATTATGGGATTACCAGGATCTGGAAAAACAACTTTAGCTGAGAAGTTAAAAACTTATATCGAGGCAGAAGCCGGAGTAAGTTCAGCACCATTAGATAAACAAATTAGAGTAATCGAATCACCTAAGTTAGACGAATATAGGTGTACAGTAGAGTGGTTCAACGCAGACGAAATACGCAAGAAATTTGATGATTGGGATTTTAGTCATACTGGACGTATTAGACAAAGTATTAGGATGTTTGACTTGTCAAAAAAGTCAGATGCAGATTTTGTTATATGTGATTTTGTAGCACCATTAGTAGAGATGCGAAACAACTTTAAAGCAGACTGGACTATTTGGGTTGATACAATTAAGGAAGGTAGATATGATGATACTAATAAAGCATTTATTGAACCTGAAGTATATGATTTCCGTGTACCAGAACAAGACTGTGAAAAATGGGCTAGATACATTTCTAATAAGATTGTAAAAGACGAACGCAGACCTAAATTTGACTGGAGAAAAGAAACAGTACAGATGTTAGGTCGTTGGCAACCATGGCATGATGGACATCGTGCATTGTTTGAAAGATTAATTCAACGTACAGGACAGGTTGTTATACAAATTAGAGATGTACAAGGATGGGAAGGTTCTAATCCTTTTGAAATCGATCAAGTTAAACGTTTTATTCAATCAGACTTAGATCCATTATATCAAGGACAATATGAAATTCAAATTGTTCCTAATATTGTGCATATTGGTTGGGGTAGAGGTGTAGGATATACTTCAGGCGAGGAAACTTTTGACGAATCAGTAACTGAAATTTCTGCAACTAAGATTAGAAAAGGAATGGGACTAAAATAGCCTAACGTCTTTTCTTTTTTTTATTGGAATCTAAGGCGTGTTGTTCTTCTAGTGCTTCACGTCTTAGTTTTTCTATATCATCCAGAGGAGAGAATTTAGGTTTCTCTCTTAAAGTTAATTGAGCATTAAACTTTTGTCTAACTGGCTCTTTATCTTGTGCTATTTGAAGCATCATAGTTATTGCTTTATAACCATCACCCATAAAAAGCAACTTACCACCTTTATATAATCTTGCCTTTGAGGATATAGTAGAATCTAGCTCTATATCTTCATGCTGAAAAATCATTACTTTCCTACCTTATTTAAACTGTCTACAACATCGTTGATGCTGGGTTCTGGACTGTTTGGATTGTAGACACATTTAAAAGACCTTGGACATTTCATTTCAATGACCATTTCATGTGTTTTATTTCCGCCTACATATATACAAACTTCTCCACCTGCTGTAACAACTCTTTTCTTAAGTCTGCAAGTGGTATACTTTATAATTTCAGTTTCACCTCGTTGTATCTTTTGCTGTTTAGTGTATTGCTTTTTTTCACCAACTGTTTTAGCACCTGCTAAAGCAATAGTGGGTATTAATACCAATAACATTAATAATTTCAAACTTCCTCCTATCTATATACTACTGTATCCTCTGGTACTTTACGAGGAAGGCAATATGTGGTAATATCACTCTTCCTCATCTGATCTGCAAAGTAATTGCACCGTTGTATATCATAAAAATACATGTCCGAGGATTTTAACTGTTTATCTTCACCTATTCCTAGAAATACGAATAATACAAAAACGTGTATCATGTCATATAAAATTTCAGTGCGGCAAATATTCCTCCAAGTACTACAACGGCAAATAATACCATCCAACCAATCATTTTAAGTCCATCTATCAGCTCTTTTGCTTCTTTTGCTTTCTTCTTTCTCATTATTAGCTCGGCTTCTTTTCTTTCTTGTATTCTATTAGCTCTTTCTTGAATTATACCTGCCCAGGTACCTGGGCCAAAACGTAAATTAATCAATGTGGCTATTTCTTGCATCTGCTCTTGTGCTATCTTAGCATCGATAGTTTCTCTCGCAACATTTGCCGTGCTAAACTGGTCTGCTATAGAAATGTTCCCAGTCCTTTTGGAGTTCATCTGACTGTTTCCTTCGAACATCTTGTCAATAGCACCGGCTATATCACCAATGTCTTTGCATGTATCGATTTGATCCTTAATAAAGGACACACTTTGTTTGATTAAAGCGATTCCTGCTAGGGTTTCTGCTATCATTACAACTCTCCTTTCTACTGAGAAGAGACATTTTAAAAACTGTCTGGATATTACATGTATTTAACAAAAAAGGTCCAATATCTATAATTTAGGTATGATGACTTTAACATTTTATTATAAGTATAGAGTTAATTAATAGATAATTAATAACCCTTTAAACTTCTATTGTATGAAACAATAGATTACACAAACAAGGAAAATACAATGAAATTATTACCCTTAGCCGCGATGCTTTTTTTCGCCGGTGCCTCCACGGGTATGGCTGGCGAGAAATTAGCTCTTCCTTCAGTACCAGGAGTAGACATTACAACATACGGCGAAGTCCGAGCCTATGTTGAAACAACAACAACAGATAATGTAGATGCAGAAATTAAAACATCAAGCAGTAAAATTGGACTAAACTTTAAAACGAAAGAACCTTTATATGTCTTTGGTGAAATTTCAGCTGACGTTGATTTATCGGCAGATGGAACAGATGATGTTACTACACGTTTTGGATATATTGGAGTAGGAAGTAAGGAACTAGGTGAAGTATCAATTGGTCGTACTATGTCTCTTATGGAATCTTATGTTGATAAAGCTGATGTATTTTATGGTGCTGGAAATCAAGGAGTTCAAAAGACTCCTTTTAACATGAACAACAGTTTAAAGTACGGCGGAAATTTTAACGGCGTAGATGTTGGCTTTCAAACACAAATGACAGACGATAAGGCAAATCACGACTTAGACTTATATCAAATTGGATTAGGTTACAAAGGTATTGGTATTGCTTATGCTAGAGATGAAATTAATTCTTCAGATTACTATGGTATTGGCGTTAAACACAAAGTAGGCAAATTTGGAGCCTATGCAAGTGCATCAGTTTTAGATGATGACACACAAGCAAATGATGCAGTAGGATATGAAATTGCTGGATCATATGATATGAATGAGAAATTAACACTATTAGGTGGATGGCAGGATACTGACGTTCAGTCAGATGACGGAAACTTAACTATTGAATCTCAGTTTAAAATTGCAACACAATCAGTATTCTTTACTAATATTGATCATGACTTAACCACAGAAGATACAACTCTTCGAACAGGTTTAAGTTTTACGTTCTAATGTAATATGGAAAACTAGCCCTCTTTCTTTATTGATATATAGTATTAATATAGGAGGAGGGCAGGTTGCCATTAATAGAGCAATACCCAAATTATAAATTCCTAGAAACCGTGTTTAGGCTTGGGCATCTAGATAAACTCAAAAAGACATTTTATGACAGCAAGTCGGTATGGAATCAAAGAGCAACAAAAACATTCTTTGCTGACTGCGGATGGTACAAGTATCCTTATTGTTGTTTCGTTCCTGGATATGAAGAATTAAATGCTCCAAACGTTATAGGTTTACTGCAATCTGAGATATACAATGCAACAGTTGACATTGTTAAAGAACTATGGCTAGCCTTATATAAAGAAACAGATGAAGAATGGATGCCCTTTGGGGCAGAACTTAACTTAGTATATCCAGGCAGGAAAATTCAACCTCACACAGACAATCATTTTTATAGCAACTATGCAACTAGATGCCATGTTGTATTAGAAACTAACAGTAATGTAGAATTTACATTTGGAAACAACGAATCACCAACATTTAATTTAGGACATTCCTTTATTTTTAATAATAAAAGAAGGCACGAAATATGTAATCTTGGAAGTACAAACAGAGTTCATTTAGTAGTAGACTTTTTACCTAAAAACATATTTCCTTATACTGAACGAGTACTTGCTCCGTTTGGTCCTGATAATTCTTGCCATATCGTTAATACAATACGTTCAAAAGATCATCCTTTACATAATAAATATGTAGACTATGTTGACGATACACCTATACCTAAAAGAAAAACTATATGATTTCAGATGATGTTAATCAACCTGTTCAGGCACATCCTGAATATTTTATACCTCTAAAATTAACACTACCTCAAGTAGATCTTGAAGCACTTAAAGGCGGCATTATTGCTGATTTAAGCGTCAAGCACAAGGGTAGTGATAGGCTATGGTTTAATACTGCTATTGCATCTGGTAATCCATTAGAAGAAACGCAGAGGGTAGCAAATGATTACTTAGAGCAATATAAACTTGAAGCAAGTACTATGGGCATATTTGTTGTTAATGCAAACACATATGATTGGAACATACATTGTGATTCACAACGTTTAGAAACTCGGCTAAATTTTTATGAATTAACTACTGCTCCGGGCTTAGTTCGCTGGTTTCCGGATACAAACGACGGATATGAAGAGATACATAAAAACATAGAAGGTAATGAATTTGTTGACTATGTATGGCCATGGGTTATACAGTTTAAGCAACAACATAGGGATTGGAGTAAAGTACCACCTGCTATTTGGTCTACATCTACTGGTTGCAGTAGTGCGTTAGTTAGGACTAATTTACCACATCATGTAGTACAAGGTGATGGAATTAGGATAACAGTTACCTGTAAGGTTGTAGACAAAGAAACAAAGAGTACAGTTGACACATGGAGCAGATTACAACAATGTTAAAAAGAGTTACAAATTTAACCTACGGCATAGCCGAAGAGTTAAAGAAAGATCCTGTTAGGCCGAATATTACGCCTTCAATGAGAATTGGAAAAAACAAAGATATTTTCTACGAGTTATCTGATGAAGGAAATATTGATGCAGTAGTTTGTGTTACCTACACAAATGATGTACCTACTGCTGAATCAAATCTGTTTGACATGCCTGGTAATGACATTGCTATATTTTATAGTGTTTGGAGTAATAGAGCAGGAGCAGGTCGTAAAATAATCTTTGATGCAGTTAACGTGATATCTAAAGAATCGAGAGATGTACAACGTTATGTTACATTGAGCCCAAAAACTCAAATGGCAGAAAGATTCCACACAAGAAACGGAGCAACAGTTTTTAAAACAAACGAAGACACCGTAAATTATGAATATTTAAAATAATGTTTTATTACTGGTCAAGTTTATATGTCATAATCATGCTAGTTACAATAGCTATGATACTAATGATATAATAGGCGATAAGTAGAATGTAGAAATATGCCGGCATAGCTCAGTTGGTAGAGCAGTTGCTTTGTAAGCATCAGGTCCCGAGTTCAAATCTTGGTGCCGGCACCATTTTTGTTAAAAGAATAACAGAACCATAATTGTAATATAAGTAAGATATAATACGAACGGAAAACAAAGATGAAATGGTTTTTTATATTAATGTTGTTTAATCAGAATACTCCTGTACAAGATCATTTGTACTTAATACAGGAGCCAAAATTCTCCACACCACAAGAATGCTTGAGATTTGTTGAAGTTAATCAACCTCTACTTCGAGCTCTTGGAGCTGAAAAGTTTCCAACTCAGTATGTTGAAAACATTTATTGCTTAACGCAAGATGCGTTAGATAGTTTTATTACAGATAACCCAGGAAAGAGTATATAGATGCAAATTTTAACAATGGACGGATTAATTGATAAGAGGAATACAATGTATCCTTCATATGCAGAAAACATAACAGATGACACTAAGGATGCAGAAGCATATAGTTCAACATATGGATTTGTGTTAACAGGTAATGTTACATTGCCAAATGGCTGGATTGCTACAACAAATGAATATTTTTCTTACACAGATAAAACTGAATACAGTATTTCAGTAACCGGAACAGCAGTATTCTTTACTAGACTAGGACATATGCATCAGAATAACTTAGGTGGTCCAATTGAAGATAGTGGCCGTCTTTGTTATATTGATGGGTGCAGTGATAGCTTATTAATCTATCCAAGTCGTGCTGGAGATCCTAGTGTTAATCTTCTACACTTTCCTAAAGGAATTGATCAAACGTTTCATATCCATCCTAGTGTAAGATTAGGATTAGTAGCAAGTGGTTCTGGTATTGCTGAACTAGCAGATGGAGTATATAATTTGTTAGAAGCTGGTAATATTTTTTGTATTGAAGAACGTGAATATCATAGATTTAGAACAACTGATTCTGAAATGAAAATTATTGCATATCATCCAGATGGCGATTGGGGACCTACTGACGATAATCATACTATGCTTAATAGAACGTATTTAATGGGATCTAAATAATGTTTACATCAGCTCCATCACAATACGGGTTAATAATTGACAGTAGAAATAACGGAGTTCTAATAGGAACTTCAAATATGGACGTTATTACGGCACTTGTTATGCGTAAATCTTTTTATAGATTAGAAATCGATTGGATGAATAATTCTCATAAACAGGTTAACGCATTATTTTTTAATACCAATTACGAATTTGATAAAACAGAAAAACTATATAGAATGGTATATAATAAAACTCATGGAAATGAACCATCAAAAACTGGTAGACATTACCTTGAACTTATTCCACCTGAGGATGTAACAGATGAATATCTTGCAGACAAACTGGATGCTCATCTAGCTGAAGTAATGTATGCTAATGTATGGCAAAACATCATGTCGTCATTAACTTTTACGCCACCTGAAAATGATATGGCTATACGATTCTATCCTGAATTACGAGATGCAATTAATGAGTGCGATCCGGCAACAAATAGTTATGTACAAGAAATTGTTGAATATGGATCTTTTAATAATTTAACTCCTGAACAGTCGTACGATGAAATATGTAGACAACTGTTGCCAATTAGAAAGCAACGTATTCGTGCGTATGCAATGTGGACAAAGTATGTACCTATAATGATGAATGTAGAATTATTAGAGGATTTTCGTAAAATATTAATAGACGTTAAAAGCAATGTAAGATTAGGGGCAGTATGATGGGGGAATTATTACTATCAACCGTTGCTAGTGCAATTCATACTGCAACTGAAAGAACACAGGATCAAAAAGATTTCTACGAAATTTATAAGGTTATTGCTCCTACTGTTAACTTATGCGATCGCACAGGGCATGTTACGACACCTTATAATTATAAGGTAATGCTTCCTATTCCAGAAGAACAAACTAATGTTGGAACATTTTCTGAAATTTCAATAGCTCGAGGAATTGAATTACTTAATCTAAGTAAAACAACAAATAAACCATGCCTAATATTATGGAGCGGAGGCATTGATAGTACATCGCTTTTAACAGCAATGATAATAGCATCTGAAGGGGATTACAGCAACCTTAAAATTTGTATGAATGCTCAATCTATTAGAGAAAATCCTAGATTCTATTATACATATATTAGAGGAAAGATTGAAATTATAGCAAGTGAAACTATGTTTAGTCATATTAACAAAGACCATATTGTTATTAGTGGTGAGGGGTGTGATCAGTTGTTTGGCACGGACATATATCAAGCAATTGAAAGATGGGATAACGGTCGAGGAGCTATGTTTCAACCATATAATTTTGAAAATGTTGGTGCATTTTTTATGTATAAAGGAATGTCTGAACGAGCCGCTAAAATTTGGTATGACATTATGGACGATCAAATTAAAGCAAAACAACCCTGTGAAATTATAGATTTTAAAGATTTCTTTTGGTGGTATAATTTTTGTTATAAATGGCAGAACGTATATTATAGGCTTTTTAATATGGGTAAATTTATGTCCTTTCCCTTAGATCAAGATTTCTTTGATAATAATTATATACAGTTCTTTATGAATGATGATTTTCAAAGATGGAGTATTGCAAATCCAGATAAGAAAATTACAAAAGATTGGAGTACATATAAGTTTACGGCAAAAGAATTTATCTTTGATTTTACTAAAGATCAAGAATATCTTGATAATAAAGTTAAAATTGCAAGCCTTATAAATGTCTTTAGGACGATTGAACATGTTGGAGCATTAAATTCTAATTATGAATTTCTTCCTCCACATTTTGATATAACTCCTTACAAACTTCAAACAAATAGCTTCTCCTAAAGGTAAACAATGCAGTTAAAAACCTAATAACTACTATTATGGAATACGGTTTAGATAATAAAAAAGAATTTTACGTTGATTATACATCTTGCACTAGACCAGTTGGCAATATACGAGATGAAATGGAAATTGCTTGCACTAATTTAGCAGAAGAAGCAGATGCAAGAGATACTCATGTAACAATTAGTCTTAGTAGCGGATTAGACAGCCAAGTATTACTACACACTTTTTATTCTTGCGGTTTGCCATATTCTACAGCTTTCTGCCATTGGCCTGGATATAACGATAACGAACGCAGTAACATTGACTCGTTGGATACAAAGTATAATAACGAAACACAAATTGTTACAATAAATCCAGACGAACATAAAGAAGAAGTTAATAAGTTAGCAGTAAAAACAGGAATACCAGCTGAACATCATTTAATGAAAATGTTCTTAGAGCAACTACCAAGTGAAGTAGATATATTGCAAGGTATTGAAAGTTTTGATTTTATATTCCGTAATAAGAAAACATACTGTATGGAAAGCTGGACTGCAATAGAAGTAGCAAGTCAAAGAGCATTGAGGCAAGTTGATAGAACAGGTAAAATATTAGCAATAGACAGACGTGCAAGTTTTAATGAATTTACGTTAGCATTATTAAACGATCCTATAGTAGAAGGATATTGCAAGTCTATTAGATATATTGTTGGTAACGGATTAGTAGAGAAAAAGTCTGGAGAAGCACCTCCATTAATTTTTTCATGGGAATATTATGTTAAACCTTTACTATATGGTTTATACTGGAAAGACGAACTAGAGTTATTTCCAAAAGACGTTAGTGCAAATAATATAGATTGGATTATGAATCCTTCTGATAATAGATTAAGACATAACTATAGGAACAAATGTGCTTTTATAGACAGAGATGAACTAATAGCACTTCTTACTGACTTCGGTTCAGGTAGGACTCGTAGATGGCATCAATATAAAGGAAAAGTATAATGGCAACACCATTACTAGATCCAAATGGATCTATACCAGAGGCTAAGATAATTATAAATCCATATATCAATAAGAAACTTGGATATTACATTGTAGATGGATTTGAATTTGATTCTAAAATTAGAGCAGGATTGCATTCAGTTAAAGTAAACAAGCCTGTACAATGGATATTTAATAATAAGGAATTTAGAGCTCATGACTGGAGTGTTGAACCAACAGAAACATTAGATCAACTGTATGATGCCCGAGCATTTGATTTGAGAACAAAGTATGATTATTTAATTTTAAGTTTTAGTGGCGGAAGTGACTCTTGGAACATTTATAAAGCATTTCAAAGACAAGGCTTACATATTGACGAAGTTATTGTTAACACAATGACCAAAGCTAGTAAAGGGTTAGTAACTGACTCTAGTGCAAAAGCAGTTAATGCTCCTGAAAGCGAACATGTAAGAAATACAGTCCCTAGGCTTAAAGAAATACAAAAAGAAATGCCTATGACTAAGATTACTGTTACAGACCAAAGTGATTATTTGTTTGAAAGTTTAGAAGCGGCAGGAGATGCTAGTTGGGTGTTAGATAAACGTGAGGGATTGAATCCAGCAGGTATTACAAGATTTAACTATTTGCATTTTATGGAAGTTCGTAAGAGATTTGACAAAGATAAAAAGATTGGATTAATAGTAGGTATTGAAAAGCCTAGGACATTAGTACATCAAGGCAGATTCTTTGTTAGATTTGCAGATAGAAGCACTAACATGATTACTGTAGCAGAGCATTTAAAAGATTATCCTAATTCTACTGTAGAGTTCTTTTATTGGTCTCCGGATTGTGTTCCTTTGCTTATTAAGCAAGCACACGTTGTTAAGAAGTACTTAGAAGCAAATCCTTCTATGCAAGTACACTTTAATAGCGATAACTCTACAGGTAAAGTATATAGGCTATTACACGAACCGTTACTTAGAAACTTATTATACAGTACATGGGATCAACGTTGGTTCCAAGCAGAGAAAGCAGTACTAGATTGGGATAGCGAATTTGATCAATGGTTTAGAGTTGGCTACCAAGATACTAAAGCATATCAAGTTTGGATGGAAGGACTAAAGTATGTGTCTGACAACTTAAAGCCATTCTTACGTTATGTAGATGATCCTAATAATGATGTATGGAATACTAGTATGATGAATACATTTACTGATAGGGGAGATGAGTTAATTGGACAACGTCCAGATGGCCTGATGCCAGTACTTCATAACTACGAAGTTGGTAGAATGAAAGTATCTGGCCCAGGTGTCAATAACTTTATGCGTTAATTCTTCTGCAACGGAATATTATTATCAATTAAAAACTTTTCTAATTTTGTGTTATTGTGAAATGCTTCTAACTTAGTTTCAATGTCTGCTTTAGCAATAGGAAATAGTCCAATATTTTTAAGCCCTTTAACAAAGTCTTCGTTCTTAAACAACTTATCAATATCTGCTCTAATACTTACTAAGTCTTTAGTATTACGAGATGTAATTAATCCGATAGGACTAACAAAAGGAAACTCTTCCTTGTAAACATCTTGCCATGTAGGAATATCTAATCCTAAGTCTTGGCTTGACATAATACTTGTAATATTTTTACCTAAATGATTTTTAACTGTTGGATAGTTTGCAAACATGCAATCAATATTACCTGCTAGTAAATCACTCAAAGCAGTAGTTCCTCCCTTAGCATAAGGAATAACTTTACTATCAATTTTTAACTTTTTAATTAGTACTTCTGTAGCCAAATGTTCACTACTTCCGTAACCCGCGGCACCAAATAAAATTCTTCCCTTATCAAAGTTTTCTAAGTCTGCAACTGTTGACATTTTTCTATCATCATTACAAACTAATACATTAGGCATTGTAGCAACAACTCCTAGCAAAAGGAAATCCTTAATTGCATCGTATTCTAAATCTTTAAATCTAATTTTATTTGTAACATAAATTTGAGCCATTGTTGCAGTAATAACACTCTTGTTAGTTTTCAACATATGTTTGATTGCAATTTTACCAGCCGCTCCAGGCCTGTTCACAACATTATATTCATTGTCTGACTTAACAATGTTTCTCTCAATTAATCTAGTAGTCTGATCGCTAGGACCACCTGGTCCATGATGTACGGTTAATTCAATGTCCGTAGCATATGCATTTGTTGTAAATGCTAAAATAGCCGTTACGGCTAACAACTTCTTAATCATATGTAAATCTCTTCTCACTTTTAGGTTGACTTCTGAGTCAATATGTAGTAGTATATATGTAATTTGTAACCTGAGTGTTTTCCAAGAAAGTAGAAACATGACATATGATAAAAAACTAGACGAGAAGATTGCTGACTTAAACTCTACGAGAGTTTACAAAAAGACAACACCTCTATATACTACTGATTGGTATATTAAGTGGATAGCATCATTTGTAATACTACTAGCAGTTATGTGTCGTAGTGTTGAAGAAGTTCCAAAGATATACGATCTTGTGTTATCCTTTTGTGGTTGCTCTGGTTGGTGCATGGTTGGATATATTTGGCATGATAGAGCCTTGCTTGTTTTAAATTCAGTACTGCTATTTGTACTAGGATCAGGGATCTTAACATACATATTTAAATAGTCAATCCGGTAAATAGCTGTACGGAGGATATTTAAATGGATGCAACAAAACTTGGATTTGATTTTGCAGAACTTATAACACCTGGTTTAACAGTTTTAATCGCATTAGTGTTTACTATGTGGTTTAAAGACTTAGCAACAAAAATAGCAAAAGGTGCAATGTTTAAAATGAACAGAGCATTTAACGAAGGCGATTCTGTTATTATTGATGGTGCTGATGCAGTTATTGTTCGTATCGGACTAACAGAAACAGTTTTTGGAATCTACGGAGAAAAAGGTTACACTTGGAGATATGTTCCTAACGAACGTATACCTTTTTTAAAGTTAGAAAAGATTGTTAACAAAGATGTACATCTAGATACTCCTATGGAAAAGGCTTTACAAATACAAAAACAACTTGATGAATTACAAAATCAACGTATCAGTGAAAACCAAGCAAAGATAGACGAAATCACAAAAAAGAAGTAGATAAATGTCATACAGTATTACAAACCGTGATAAACGTGTCATGGATTTTCTACGGCGTTCTGCAATAGACAATGAAGGTTACGGAAATGCTAAAATTGCATCTGCAATATCTATCAAAGGAAAAATTATAAGTTTAGGACATAATTCATCTAAGACTCATCCTTTCCAATCTTTGTATAGCAAAAATGAGGAGTCTGTGTATCTGCATGCAGAAACTAGTGCTATTTCTAATAGTCTTAATCATATGGGCAAGACAGAGCTAGAAAAGGCAACTATATATGTATACAGGGTTAAACGTCCTGTAGATAATGTTAAAATTTGGTCGTCTGGATTATCAAAGCCTTGTAAAGGATGTATGAGAGCAATTACTGATTTTAATATTAAAAGAATTGTTTATAGTACAGATGAGGATACCAGTTTTGAGGTATACAAAAGAACAAATTGATAGACTTTTGAGTAATGCAAGAATTGCATATGAAACATGCAGAGGTGACTGGGGAAAAGATTACTGGTCTAATGTAATGTATGAATTGCAAAAAAAATATAATAGGTTAAACTAAGTAACCCTTTTTATCTAAACGTTCAACAAGTTCAGTCCATGGGATCTGCGGATCAAGTTCAACAGTAATATTAACCCTATGCTCTGTTATATCATCTAAATCTAACTTATGAGCTTTATCTACATGATTCCAACAAGGTCCTGGATCATTCTCAATATGTACAGGCTCGCCCCAATCGCCATCTCCTGCGAGATAACTAAAGCCACGTTCCATCTTATTTGTTTTACTGTTCCATTGTTCAAATCTACGTTCTAACATTTTAGGATCATCAACACCAGTCTTCCACCAACTTATCTTAGCACCTACTATTCCTTGTACAGGAACATTTAATCGTGCTATCATAGGAATATCAAACTTATGTGCATCACAATGAGGTTTAGCGGCATGGGCACCTTTGTATCCAATAAACAAACAGAAGCGTCTAAAAGTTAAATCTAATTCTTCTATGTGATCTCTCATACGTTTTCCAATAGGACTATTAGCAAAGATACTTTGATCCATATTTGCCTTATCAAACTTGGCTCCGTATTTTTCATATAGTTTATCTAGTGCAACTTGAGCATGAGGCATTAACTCGTTGTTGGCCCATTCTAATTCTTCTTTAGTTGGCTCTAGGTGAGGCATTGGAATGTGATAATCTAAGTTCATTTAATATTGTCTCCATATTTTTCAATACTACGATCTAATAATTCTTCGTAGCCTTTCCATTCCCAACTTAGACTAATACTACACAGAATTTTCTTATAGAAACCACCATCATCTTTTTGTAGTTTATGAGCTCCGTGACACCATGTATGATTGTTATAAACAAATGCATGACTGTCTAGTTCTGTAGTATCAACATAACAAGCTCTTTCTGTATCAAATGGAATTCTTTCTGCTCCAATACCTTTTGATCCTTCACCTAATGGTTGTAGCCAAAATGTAGGTCTAGGATTTTCATCTTGTATCATAATTCTAAGACTATTTGGATATGGTAATTGTTCGTTCATGTCTTTGTGTATTCCAATAGGTCTTTGATTACTCCAAAACAGTATTTGACTTATTCCGTTTGTAGGAAGATTTGTTTTCAAATAATCTATAAACTTAGGCAATACGTTTCTACCATCAATCATAGGTTTTGTCCAACGGTCATCTGCACTAGGACTATCAATTATATTAATACCATTCCAATTTGGCATCGTGTATTCGTTAAGTTTGCCTGTTTGTTTAAACATGCGTTCTGCTTCTTCTGGAGTATCAGTATATCTCTCATCTGGTTTTAGTCTAACAATAGGAGCATTATGTTCGTCCCACATTGCTTGAAAACCATCGTCCATAACAAAGGGAGGTATGTCTAATACTAAAAATGGAATTCCGTTATACTTTTGTTCAAAGTGTTTTGGATAGTTACTGTTTCTCATACAAATATTTATCTTTAGGCGAGACACATGTTGCTCTAAAGTATAATTACTATTACACATTAAACATTGGAGATTAGATTTGGCTGATAAAAAGAAACCTAAAGCAAAAGCAGAAAATACGTCCGAAGAAGAAATTGCCGCATTTTTAGCAAATGGTGGAGTTATTAAAAAGATCCCAATGGGAGAAAAAGGCTACACAGCCGTTAATGTATGGGGCCGTCGGATTAAGAAGCCGGCTGAAGAACCTGCTCCAAAAACAACTAAAACAAAGAAAAAGTAAAAGTATGCCTTTAATGGGCTGAAAGAATTATTTAAATATTAGATGAAGAATTTATTTTCAGTTCAGGGTGTACTATGCATCCTTATCTTTCTTTGGCTTTATTCATTCATGTGGGTAGATTATCCTCCAATAATGTATATTTCATTAGTATGGGCTATCCCGGCTTGGCTTGGATTATTCTCCCTATGCTTCGCTAAAGATAAATAATTGGCAAGACTACCTTGCATCCTTTTGTTAAGTACGTTATAAGCATTTGTGGGAGAAAACTATGGCAGAATATTGGGGTTATCATACACTCTTTGACTGTTTACACGGAGACCTAGAACAAGTACGTTCAGGCAAAAATATTAAAAGTTTTATTGAAGAACTAGTACCTTCGATTGGAATGAAATCCTATGGTGATCCAATCATTGAACATTTTGCAACACATGATATTGATGCGGCAGGACACAGTCTAGTTCAGTTAATTGAAACTAGTTCTATCACAGGACACTTTGTAGATAAGAACGGTGACTTGTATATTGATATTTTTTCTTGTATGGAATACGATGTTCAAAAAGCTCAAGCAATAGTGCAAAAATATTTTTCACCTGAAAGGATAAGAGTAAATTATTTAACTAGACAGGCAAGTTGAAAATGTCTAATAAAAAATATCCATTTTGGGCCAGAGGCAATCATCATTTAAAACATAGTAATATGTCTTATTCATATCATTGTTGGCACTCTTTTTATAATGGATCTAGATTACTCTTATTTGTTCTCACTAGTTACATACATGCAATTTGTCCATGGCTATTTAAATTCCATGCCGCACATGGAGTTATTAGAATAAATGAAGAACTAAAACGTATGCCACATTTAAAACAAGCAATGAAAGACATTGCAAAAGAGTATAAACAAAAGGATTAGGTAGTAGTGACTTGGGGTAACCAAATAAAAGAGAAAATCTCTTTCTTCCATATGAACGCATGGAATAGACGTCCAAATGCAAATATATTTTATAGTCCAGGTGTTGACAGATGTTTTGCAGTTGATACGTTTGATCCATATACAGCATTTGATGTTGCTAAAATATTAAGCAGTAAAATGCCTGCTATTGCAGTACTAACATTACATTACGAAGATCGAACAGATGTTAATAATGGTAATGTTACAAACTTTACTGTTTCAGATAAGCAAATTATAGGTGGTGCCGCAGGTTTGCTATTCAGTAGACAAACACCAGTATATAGAAAGATGCGAACTTCTGTACTACAAGAATGTGATAGTATGCCTTTAGATTACAAGCCAGGATCTACAGGTTACGATTCGTTTATGAAAATATCAAAATATACTAAATTTGTAATCCGTTGCTGGCATGTGACTAAACTATTTGACATGGTACATAACTTCTTACCAATGGAAGAATTTGCAAATGATTATCTTGCTGGAGAAGTGCCAGAGGATATGTGTTTGCCAGCAGACAGTAGTAACACAACTTCTTCTGCATTTGGTCCTAAGAATGAGATTCGTAGAATACTTTATAATGCAGACACAGTCGAGGAAGCAATGGAAAACATTGCAGATATGTGGAGAGCAAATAATACACCTCATTCCTTTCCAATGCGTAAAATGTTCTATGTATTATTAGATCATGCAGACTATCCAGAGCCAGAAGATTTAGGTGCTACACAATCAGATACAGACTTAACACATTACTCAGGATACTTACTATGAACCTTGACACAAAAATGTATTATACATCAGTTAACTGGGACGGACAAGAAGGAAATAAGTTTTGGGAAGAAACTTATAATGAAGTAGGAGCAGGAGGCAAGTTTGTAATAGATTTTGCTAGGAGAATTAATCCTAATAGATTTTCTTCTAGGGATAGTTCAACTTGGACACTTCCTTGGCCAGATGAAGTTTTACCTAAGTACAAGTTAGTTGATTACGATCCTAACTACACAGGATCTTTTGCAGAAGCATCTGATAGCAAAGCAATGGAGTATGCCAGGCGTATTGATGAGAACGATGAGAAGTTTGCAATTATGTATTCTGGAGGCATTGATTCAACAATCATTACAACTGCTCTAATTAAAAACTTAACTGAAGAACAACTTAAAAATGTTATTATTTGTACTAGTGTTCAAGCAGTAGTTGAAAATCCAAATTATTGGCGTAGATTTATATACGGCAAGTTTAAAATTATTGATTCTATGATTAACAAATACGATATGCTGTTAGAGCAAGGATATACTCCTGTTACAGCAGATGATGGAGATTGTATTCATGGAACAGTACTAGGCTTAAACTTCTATCATGCATGGGAGCAAAAGATTGGTGCAAAACTTAGCGAGGACCAACGCAGGCACGTTAGAAACAACTTACATAAATTAAGCGACAAGGATACTCATTTTAGTGTATTTGAAGATGCATTAGTTGAGTATTTTCAGTATAGCGATACACCTTGGTGGCCTGTTCCTAGGAATCCAAATCCAGATCCTAAGTTTGGTCGTAAACTATACGACAAATATGCCTTAAATGCAAATACTGCATCTTGTCCTGTTATTAGTTTACAAGATTTCTTTTGGTGGTTAATTTTTAATGTTAAGATGATTAACTGTGGTGTTAGAGGTGCAATGTATTATAACGATCGTTATGATATGAATACTGCAATAAACAAAATTGAGAATTGGTATCTATGGCCAGCATACCAACAATGGTCGATGAACAATAATAATAACGGACAAAAAATTGGCTATAGTGCTGGTACATATAAAAAAGCCGCTAGGGATTATATCTTTGATTTAGATCAAAATATTTGGTATAGAGACTTTAAACTAAAATTAGAAAGCATGGGACAAAATAGTGTTAGACAGAAAGTTGATACATCTGTATATCCTAAACCCATGCATAGGTTTGGTATTACAACTGACTATAAAGTAGTCAACGTATTAGATGCAGATGTACAGGATTATATTAAGCATCATTTATCAAACTTTAAGATAACATGGAGTGAGGAGACAACATGAGGCGTAAGGGACCAGTAAAACAAGATGCACAAGGAATGGACGTTCAAATCTGGCACACAGATACAATAGGACAAGAGCCAGACTTAACTGCTTCTTACTATAAAGCAACATTATTCTTACTTGAAAAGGGTTGGGGTATGACTCCTTATGAACTTGCATCAAGTTCGCATAGAGCAATATTTTTAACAACTGCAACAGATCCTGAGGAGTTCTTAGGAGGAGTCATTTGGGAATATCATTCGTTCAATAGACAAGCAATGATTGTTCTTATTTGGACTGAAGACAAATGGAGAGGTAGACACTTGTATACTTTACTGCAACATGAACTTGAAAAAGAAAGTGTATTATGTGGAGGAACAAGTATTGCTAGTATGGCCCACGCAGATAATGCTCCTAGATTAAAAGCAGGAGCAAGGGAAGGAATGTTACCTCAATTTCATAGATTGTATAAAGATCTAACTCCTGACTTATATGAGAGAAAGAAAGCTCTTGTTAACGAAATGGGAAAATCATGGCCAGAGTTGAATAGAGAACGATGGAAATTAGAATCCCGTATGATGGTCAAATAAGCAAATAATCAAATAAACAGGTTGACATTAACATTACAATAGTGTATTATAAGGAACAATTTGGAGTAACTGCCCTTAGCTCAGCTGGACAGAGCAACGGTCTTCTAAACCGTAGGTCGCAAGTTCGAATCTTGCAGGGCAGGCCAAATGCAAGGATTAATAATGACAAAGAGAAAAATCCCAACACAGGAAGAGAAAAATCAAGATCATCAATTACACGTTGACTGGGTTTTAGAAAAAACAAATTTTAAAAGAAATGGCTTCTTTGTTGAAATGGGTGCCGTTGATGGCATCAGACTCAGTAACACATTAATATTAGAACGAGATTATAGTTGGTCGGGTATTTTAGCAGAGCCTGATCCAAGACATCACGAAAGCCTAAAGAACAATAGACCTAGTAGCAGTATTGAGTTTGATTGTGTTTGGAATCAAACTGGCCAAACACAAACATTCCTTCAATCTAAAGAAATTAAAGATCAACGCAGTACACTTTCACATTTTGTAGACGAAGGAAGAGCACAACGACTTCTAAAGAAATGGCCTACCATTGAGGTTAAAACTATAAGCCTATTGGATATGCTTGATAAGCATAATGCGCCAAAGTACATAGATTATTTTAGCCTTGACACCGAAGGTAGCGAATATCAAATTCTTAGAACTTTTGATTTTAGCAAATACAAGTTTGGATTAATTACAGTAGAGTGGAACCATCATAAAGTAAGAGGAAAACGTATCTACGATCTTCTAACATCTAATGGTTATTACATACCCGAAAACTCAAAAGACATATTTAAATTCGACTATGCCTTTGTTAATAAATAATGTTATGGAAGCCGTCTACTTAATTTTATTAATATTCAAACATGCTATAGTAGACGTTGGCCTTCAAAGACACTTGGGTGTACAAAAGAAACACCAATGGCTTAGCCCTAAAGCCCAAATACATTATCTAAGTCACGGTGCTGGTACTTTTATAGTATTAGTGACACTTGATCCTGCTCTAGCATTAATTGCTGGATTATGTGATTGGATTGCACATTGGCATATTGACTTTACAAAAACTAACATTAACAACAAATACGAACTGAACAATGCAGATTATGCCTATTGGTGGCTCCTTACTATTGATCAGTTATTGCATTACACAACATATTTTCTTATAATATATTTTATATTTTTTTAAAATTTCATTGTCATTAAATGGTTACTTTACCTAATGTATCATAAATATTAGGGTAATAAGGAATCAAAAATATGCTATCAGAAATGAATTTTAAGGAGCAGAGTTATATATTCTCGCTCCTGGCGGGTAACGCCTATAAGGACGAAAAAGAAGCAACACCAATATTCAAAGAACATGGTTTCAAAAACATTAAGTTTGTTGATGTTGACTCAAGTCAAGCATACATTATATGGAATGCAAAAGACTTAATTATATGTTGTAGAGGCACCGAGCCAACAGAATTCAAAGACATTGCCGCAGATGTAAGAATCCTGCTAGTTAAACCAGCTACTGGTCAACCCGGAAGAGTCCATAAAGGATTTAAAGTAAGTGTTGACAGAATATGGCCTGGTATAATTAATACATTAAAATTAAAAAATCAAAAAGTTTGGGTTTGTGGACATTCCTTAGGAGGTGCTATGGCATGCCTAATAGGAAATCGTTTTCATGAAATGGAAGGACTACCTTCAGTAGAAGCTGTCTTTACATATGGAGAACCACGTTCAGGTGATCGTAAGTTTGTTGATAATCTTAGTGTAACTCATCATAGATGGGTAAACGGTGCTGATATAGTTCCAAAGGTTCCACCGGATTTGTTTGGCCGTTATAAACATCATGGTAAATTACATTATATGAACCATTGGGGTAATGTAAGGCAGATGACATACTGGCAAGCAGTTAAAGACCAGTTAAGAGGTTTCTGGAAAGGACTTAAAAATTTCAGTATAAACTTCTTTGTCAATCATAGTATTGATAGATATATTAATCAATTAAAACGTTATAAAGACGGCGACGAACGCCCTCAAGTGTAAAAGGTAAAGGTATTCATTTTTATGGAACAAGAAAAAGATTTAAACAAGGCTGAAGCTCACGCCGACGCTGAAGCATCTGCTAGTACGGAAGTAACAGATTCAAGTGTAAGTGCAGAAGCAGGAGCCAAAGTTGAAGCAGGAGCATCAGCAGAAACAAGTGCAGAAACTCATGCTACACAAGGAGCATTAAGTGAAAGTGCTGAAGCTAGTGCAGGAGTTAGTGCAACTGCTGAAGCTAGTGCAGGAGCATATGCTCAAGCTGGATTTGACGGTGATGATGTTAGTGCAGGAGCAGGAGCAATGGTTGAAGCAAAAGTAGGCGTAGAAGCTCACGCAGGCGGAAGTGCTGAAGTTGGAGTTGACGCTGGACCATTAGGTAAAGTTACGTTAGCTGGTGCAGAAGGTGAAGCTCATGCAGGTGCTTATGCAGAAACTCATGCTGGTGCAGAAATTCATGCTAGTGCTGGAAAACATGGTGTTGAGGCAGGCGGTGGAGCAATAGCTGGTGCAAGTACTGGTGTTGATGCAGGCGCATCCGGAACACTAGATTCTCCAATTGGCTCAGTCGGTGGTGAAGTAAATGCTGGAGTTAGTGTTGGCGAGCAAGTAGGTGTTGAAGGCGAAGGACATGCAACTATACATGATGGACAAGTTAGTGTTGGTCTTAGTGGCGAAGCCGCAGTACTAGTCGGTGTTGATGTTGACATTGATGTTGAATTTGATGCAAGCCCAATTATTAATATTGGACACGTTACATACAATGTAATTACTCATCCTCAAGAAGCAATGACACAAGCAAAAGGTCTTATAGCAACTGCAGGACAGCAAGCAACTGATGCTATCGCTAATGCAGAAAAAATTAAGAACGCAACTGTTAAAGCCGCAACTGATGAAGCTGATAGAGTTAAAAAAGAAGCTAATAGAGAGTTGAAGTCATGTCAAGAAGAATGTGCTAACATTATTTCTTCGGCAAACAAAGCAATGACAGAAGCCGCAGAAGAGGTTGCTAGAATAGCCGCAGAAAATGTTGCAAAAGCAAAACAAGCCGCAGAAGACGCGGCTAGAGATGCTCAAGAAGAAGCTGAAAAACAAGCCGCATTGGCAGCTCACAGAGCTGAAATGGTTAAACAAAAAGCCGCAGATGCTGCCGCTAAAGCACAAGCTGAAGCACAACGCCAGGCAGAAGTTGCCCAACAGCAAGCCCTACAAGCTCGTAGACAAGCTGAAGCACAGGCACAACAAGCCGCGGCAATGGCACAACGATCTGCAAACGCCGCAAGGGATGCCGCAAAGAAATCTGGACGTACAATTAAAAAGTTCTTTAGTGATGTTAGATTAAAAGAAAACATTAACTTAGAAAACTTTGATACTACTACTGAACTTTCTTGGTATTCGTATAATTATGTTTGGGATAGTGAGACAAGACATACAGGTGTTATGGCTCAGGACTTACTAGGTACAAAGTATCAAGATGCTGTTAGTGTTGAAAAAGGACATTATATAGTTGATTACGGAAAACTTCCTAACTAGGAATTTTTAAATCTGCCCATGGTTGTTGGAATCTTATTGATAATAATAACCGTGGGCTCATTCCGTCCCAGTTAATAGAGTGCAAAATATCAGTTCTAACAAATGAAGATTCTTTGTTTAGTTTAGCTAATGTATTACATTTGAAGTCTGGTTCACCTAGTAATTTATATTGACCAGCTCTACTTTTCTCAGCACCACCTTTGGCTTGTAAACGTTTAGCAGGGATACCATCAGGCCTAGGAAATTCAGCAACACGAACTTTCCAATGATCTCTATCGCAGTTCCACCAGTTCATTTCTTGTTTTTCATCTCCATTTAGTAAGATGTTAAATCGAACAGGAATGTTATGTTTGTCTCCGCTATGTTTATCGGGACCGGTTGTATCAATATGTGGATTACCACGTGGATCGTCTAACGGTTCAGTAAGTGATTTGTAGATGAAGAAATTTACATCACCATCTACTAGCCCATATGTTTTAGTAAAGTCGTTAATTTCAGCATATGCTTTTGATTGTTTCCATGCTTGAATCATATCAGGTTGAGGAGTTATTAAAGCGGCTGACAACGGAGCATTATCTTGGTAATCTTGTACCATTGGTTTTGTTATTTCTTGAGCCCAATTCCATGACTCATCGGAAAGGCTGAACGAAACGGTTAAAAAAGGTTGCTCCATACCAGTATTTATGGTTGACTTTAGTTTACATATGCCATATAATAGTAAAATAACGAAAGGAACAAGAATGCTAACTTCTAATACAAAAGACATAGTGCATATTGACGTAGGCATTAATAAGAAAGAAGGTAAGTGGCTTGGCGCCTGGACACCTAAAAATCCAGATGCTGTCGCACAACTTTATAATGAAGCTCCTTCGACTCATCATATTACTGCAAACAGGCGAGAAGAACTAGAACGTAAACTTGAAAAAGCATTACGTCTGGCCTTCCCTAAAGCAAATTATATTGTGCAACATCGTGAGTCTATTACTGAAGCACAAGATCCTCTAACCGGATATATCAATGCGTGATACCAGGCATGAACAAATAGGAATTAGAATAATTCGTAGTGCTATGGGTTGGTTGATGTTGTTTGGAACATTAGGAGTGCTTCTAGGCTCACAGGTATGGGTGTGGGAGACTTATAGTGCCACTCCTGGGCTTCTGGTACTATTTGAGGGTTTATGGTGTGTTGCTTCAGCAGTATTTTTAGGAATAATTGTAGTATTTGCTGAAAAAAACTTGCCTCCTAAGGAAATTATTTTACAACCTGTTGATAAACAACAAGAAAATTCCACACTTAATTGAATAAAAAGGTTGCTCTTTGGACCTGTATGCCGTATACTGTATATAATAAGAAATTAGGTTAATTGGAGAAGTATATGAAGCAAGTAATTAAACGTTTAGCATTTACCGTAGTAGCAATAGGAGCTCTAAGTGCATGTCAAACAACTAATTCACTAGCAGTTAATAACGAAACATCTGCTATACAGTATGATGGTAAAGCAGTTACTAATAATAATGTGTCTATCATGCCTGGATATGCTCATTACATGAAGCTAAATCCTTTGAAATCTCAAATTCCAAGTTATGACGGTAAAGGTTTACTTGCCGCAAGTTGGAATCCTTCCGATGATGTTGCTAACAATCCAACTATTGTTATAATGCATGGTGGACATGGTATTGGTAGCGGTATGTGGATTAAAGCAAGAGATCTAAAGCAAAGGATTAATGCCAACGTATTACTCCTTGACAGTTTTATGTCACGTGATATGCCTAATAACTGGGATAGAAGTGTAGAAGCTGATGCAATCGTCCGTACATTTGATGTTATTGCAGTTGGTAAATGGTTAAAGACTCAAGGGTCTGATCCTAGTAAAACTTATATGATGGGTGGTTCACAAGGTGGATGGACAACTCTTAAAGCAATGTCTGCAGGAGCAACTCAACTTGCTGAAGTAAAGCCTCTTTATGCAGGTGGTATTGCATACTACCCTGTTTGTGACAACTACAACAAGAATGGTAACCTAAGAGCAGGACAACGATTTGTTTCGTTAGCAAAGAATGGTTTTTGGGGACCTGTGTTACTTCTAACTGGTAATGAGGACTATGCTACTCGTATTGAAGATTGCCAGCAGTCTGTAGTTAAGCATGCTACTAAGCATGTTAGGTTTGAAAGAGGAACACATGGTTGGGAAATCCGTTGGAGAGAAAACGGAGAAATGAACAAGGATGGTTCATGCAAGTACTCAGGTAACAAGAACTTTAAGATGTGTTACGATGCTAAACACACTACTGAAATGTATATTGAAATGACTAATTTTATTAATGGAGTAAAGTAATGAACAGTAGATTTATATTTGGTACATTAACTATCGTAACAACTATTTGGGTTGTATCAGGAGTTGTACAAAGTGCATTTGCAAAGTCAGCCCACGTTTCAATTGAACGTACTACAGGAGGCAATGCAGTAGAGTTTCCTAATGTACATTTACAAAGTGGCATGGGACGAGATATGCTTCAGCCTTTTAATGAGGAACTGCAAACAACACATGATCTAAAGTCAGCAGACAGAGTTCAAAGAATGATGGAACGAAACAATTCAGCTCTTACTGGATTGTTGATTAACAAAGGACGTATTGTATACGAAGGATACAGGGCACCTGCTCGTGCTAATAGTAAGATGCATAGTATGTCAATGTCTAAGAGCTTAACTGCTCTTGTAGTTGGAAACCTGTTATGTGATGGAAAAATTAGAAGTCTTGACGATAAAGCAATTAAGTATGCTCCACAGTTAGAAGGAACTCCATATGGAGATACTTCAATTCGTAATCTATTAAAGATGGCTAGTGGTATAAAGAAACTTGGCGAACACGGACAGCCTAAACATAAGACTTATACTAGAATGAGGAACCAACGAGATACAGGTTTGTTTATGCTCAAAGGACACACAAGGCAATACGAAGAAGGAACCAGTCATCTTTATAATTCAGGAGATACGTTAGCACTAGCCCAAGTAATGGAATCAATGGGCGGACTAGTTCGTAACTTTAACTTTTACATTTGGTCTAGGATTGGTGCCGAGACAGAAGGTTCATGGATGGTAGATAACCGAGGAGAGCCAATTGCCTTTGCAGGTTTTAATGCAAGCCTGAGGGATTGGGGTAGACTTGGAATGTATACAATAGACATGGTAAAAGGTCGAGGTGGTTCATGTATGCAAGAATTTACTACAGATATGAACTCTAAGCAAATTAGGAACGAGAAGCGTCCTGGAGAAGCAGGTCGTGCATTTACACACTATGGTTATCAAACTTGGATTATGCAAAACGGAAATGCATGGTGGGTTGGCTATGGTGGACAACGAGTTGGATTAAACTTTGAACTTGAAAAAGTTATGGTTATCCACAGCCACATTGAAAACTATATGAGAGAAGCACATCAAGTTTTTAATTATTTTGCAGATTGGGATTAATGGAAGAAGTTTTAATAAAAATAATAAACATGGGTGATCCAGCCGATTGGGATCTATATGCAAACTTAGCAATAGGCGAATGGATTAAGTCAGACGAATATGTTAAGATTAAAGAATATGGATTAACTGCTCAATCATACAAATACTTAGATCAAAATAGCTGGGGAGGTGATTTTAACTTCTCTGGCTGTGGTGTATATTGCACAGAGTATAATCCTAAAGATCTTATGTTGGCTAAATTAGCAGGATTAATTCCTTCTTATGGTAAGCATGCAGGAGATCTTGAAAGTAAGTAACTTATTAAACAAAGGAGGAACAACATGTTCTCATTTAAAGACGTAGATAAAAGTATGCTACTAAAGTTGGTAGCATTACATGTTTTGGTTATTGTAGTTAGTAATGCCTTAGTTAGTATTCCGGTAGAAATTCTTGGAATTAAACTTACTTGGGCGGCATTCACTTTTCCACTAGTAGTATTAGCAACTGATTTGACTGTACGACTATTAGGAAAGCATATTGCTCGAAGTACAATTACCGCGGCATACCCGTTAGCAATTATTGGATCTATTCTAGTAGTACTAGCAGAAGGTGCTCCTACTAGTGTAGCACTTCGTATTGGTTTTGCCAGTGCAACAGCCTATGCAGTTGGAACAATGCTTGACGTATATGTATTCCAACATATTAGAGAAAAGTTAGTAGACAACTGGTGGCTCGCTCCAGCAGTATCAACTATCGCCGCTAACATTATTGACACTTATGCATTCTTTGCAGTAGCCTTTCATAACTCCGCAGACGAGTATATGTCAGCAAACTGGATGGAGGTAGCAGGATCTCAAGTCATTATTAAGATCGGTGTTGGCCTCATAGTATTCTTACCAGCATATGGTGTACTATTAAAGCATTTAAGTAAAAAAGTAAAAACGTAAAAAAAGGAACTGCAATGAGAGAGTTTATATCTAGTAGTTGGAATGGTATTATGGATCATAATCTAAACCCGCTTAGACATATTCCAGACTTACAAGTACGCCATATGGTAATGCAAATTTTAGCATTTATGTGGTCTACAATTTTTGCAGTTCTAATTGTTGATAGTATGTGGGTATTTGGTATTAGTGCCGTTGCTCACATACTTTTCATCGCAGGCATTGTTATTACAGTTGGTATATTTAAAACTGCTGAAACAAATCCTAATGCCTTTAAATTTATAAATGGTTACCATTCACCTGGTAGAAGCCGTTCTCAATGGATAGACGGAAAACGTTATGACTTACCTAAAGGTGATCCTGGTGGTGAGCATGAGTGATAATTACTACTACACAGGAGAATAATATATGAGTCTAAATACAGATGGATTATTTTTAGCAGTAGCAAATCCTCAATTATCAAAATATGATGGTGTAAAACTTCCTCCATTAGTTATTCCGGACGGAAGTGGTCCTTGGGCTCTTAGATATATTTGGGTTAAACATAAAACTGATAACGATAACTTCGTAAAGAATTATTTCAATAAAGGCAACAATGCAGACGGTGCTGGTATTAATTTGCGAAAGCAAACTGACCACATGAAAGAGAAAGCATGGAACCCTCACAACAATATTTTTGATACTAGTCGAGATAACGGTAACTTAGTATGGCGTGTTAAAGTACATAATGCCTTAGCAGATACAATAGACTATGTTGAAATATGGCGTAGTAAGCAAATTATTAAAGATACTTTTGGAGTTAAAAAAGGAGATACTACTATTAAAAATAGTAAAGTTCCTGTAACTAATTCTGAAAGCACATCAGATCTTGCTAGGTCTGCAGAAGAAATTATTACATTAAGAAAAGGTTTAGAAGAAGCAGGGTTTGAACCCAGAGCTTGGTCTACTTTTCCTAATGTTCATCCTATTGTCGCAATGAAGTGGTACTTGTACTTTCTTGAAAGACGAAACGGAAATAAGCAATGTGTTATAAACACACCTTACAACAAAGAACTAAATGACTGGGAACAGTTTAAACGAAAGGAAAAATATTAATGGCACTCGTACCTATGGTAGTAGAGAAAACCTCTGAAGGTGAAAGGGCATACGATATCTATAGTCGTTTGCTTAAAGAAAGAATCATTATGGTTGAAGGAGTAGTAAACGATAATATGGCTAATTTAATTGTAGCCCAGTTACTATACCTAGAAGCAGAAAATGATACAGATATTACAATGTTTATTAATAGTCCTGGAGGTTCAGTTACAGCCGGATTAGCAATTTATGATACAATGCAATTTGTTGGAGCTGATGTGGCTACCTTTGCAATAGGACAAGCATGTTCGATGGGATCTGTATTAGCAATGGCAGGCTGTAAAGGAAAGCGATATGTTTTACCTAGCTGTCGTACAATGATTCATAGAGTAAGTTCTGGCACTAGAGGAACAGAAGGTAGTGTTCATGTGCAAGAGTTACAATTTGAAGATGCTATTCGTAGTATGGAAGAATCAAAGAAACTCAACGAACGTTTAACTAACCTTTATGTTACACATAACACAAAAGGTAAAACTTATGAACAGATGTTTGACACAATGAAGTTTGATACGTTCTTAGATGCACAAGCAACAATAGATTTTGGTCTTGCAGATAAAGTTATTAGTAACAGAAGTGATATTACATAGGAAAATAAAAATGGACTTAAACGAGTTTAAGACGCTGATTGCTGAACAATCAACTATTGGAAGAGATTATTTTAAAGGAGATGCATATTTTAGCCCAGGTGTAAAGTATCTAATTTATTCTCCAGGAATTGATAGGTTTTTACTTATTGACACAATGGATTTATGGACTACATTAGAAACTGCTAAAATGTTATCTTCAAAAATTCCTGTTTCGATAATTGCACTTACAAATTGTTCTGCACCTATTACCATGAAAAATTGTTTACTATGGACTATCTCAGAAAAGACAGGTTATAAACAAACTGAAAATCAGGCACCTCTTATAGGATCAGTTTCCGGTGAGGACCAAGTTGAAGAACTTGGCTTAGCATTAGATTATAAAGATGATATAAGTGCCCCGTATATAATTAAGTTACAAAATTATGCACTATTCTGCCAAAAAATATTGTATGCAATAAAAATAGCAGATGCAGAAACTAATTCAGATGATGCTGAATATTACAAAGAATTGTTTGAAGTTGATATCAGAAAACTACTTCAAGTTAGAGCAGATCATACTAGAGTACCCCAAGGTGTATTATTGTGGACCAAGCGAATCTTGTACATGTCTAATGATATTGATGAGGCAATGGAAAAACTTCAAAGACTTTGGAATCCAAATGTAGCGAGAGATACTGATATACGAAGTGCATTTTTTAAATATGCTGAGATACCTTATAATGAAGGTCTCAAATAATGGATATTAATTCTTTAACATTTGATAAATTTAATATATCAAAGTATCATACAGATGCAAATAAAAATATTAATTTTATTAGTAAAGAAAATAGAGATCCTATACCTAGATCTAAAAAGAAATTATCTGATGGTCTGCAATCTTTTGATACTCCAGTGTTTCATCATAGTCTTTCCTGGAATGACACAACTTCTAAATTTTATGGTGCTTTGTATAACGACTTGCCAACTGCGTCTAAGTATTACATAGACTTTGCTAAAATATACACACATTCTAGATTTTCTCCTAGGCATGGTCATTGGACTCAACCTTATCCAACACCTCAAATGCCAGAATTGGCTATGCCTTCTTATGCACCTAATTTTAATAAGACCTGGACAGAAATTACTGATAATAGGGCTCAATGGGTTAAAGAATTGATAATACGTGAACCTAATCGTAAAATTGCAATATATTACTCGGGAGGCATTGATAGCTTAGTTGTATTGATTGCTTTGCTTAAAGTACTTAATACTCAGGAGCTTCGTTCTAAGTTGACAATTTGTTGCAGTATGGAAAGTGTTATTGAATATCCTAATTTCTTTAGAGATGAAATTTATGGAAAGTTTAACATTATAGATTTAAAGATGGGAGTAGTCCGGTTTAATGATTTAATTGCTAGAGGATTTACAATAATCACTGCCGACCTTGGTGATGCTATGTTTGGTACAGAGGTGTCTACCCAGTTTTATTATACATTTAGAAATCATGCTGAAGCTCTTGGATTTCAAGGACGTAAACTAGTAGGAGATTTATTAGAAGATATTGGTAAAGCAGACTCACATTATTCTGTTTATAAAGATGTGCTAATTGCATATTTAGGTGCTGGCGGCGTTTATTCTAAAGACGCAAATATAACAGAAGGCTTTGGAGAATGGTATTATAATAAATTAGATACGTTAGCAAAATCATCAGATTATACAGTTTTTAGTTTGCATGATTTCTTTTGGCAGATTATTTTTAATGTTAAATGGATGCATTGTTCTTGCAGATGTTTTATGTACTTTGGAGACAGTACTAACAATAGACATTTATTTCAAGGGGAAAAACTTTACATAAATTGGTACCAAGATGATGATTATCAACGTTGGAGTATGGTTAATAATAACACAGGACAGAAGATTAAAGGTGTTACAGCCGCCACGTATAAATGGGCGGCTAGAGAATACATATATGATTATACAAAAGATGACTGGGCATTATATTTTAAACTTAAGATTGCTTCTTTTCAGAAAATTGCTCCTGTTATGACTTATCCTCATTCCTTAGATGTAATGGAGAGATTTGCAGTTAACACAGATTACCAAATTGTTCGTTTAACTGATCCTGGGGTAGAAGATTACATTAAGCATCATTTGTTTAATAACAATGCCCTGGTGTAAATTACATATTTCAATAGCAGATTTTAATATACAATCGTTATTGGATGCATATTCAAAAGAACAGTTAAGCAAATATGATGAAATTGAGATCCTAGATGAGGATTTTGCAAATATACCCACATCACTTAGTATGATACAATATCTAGCTGATTCATCTTTAGCAAAAATATCAGTTACAACAAAAGGAACAACTAGAAAATCTAGGTTTTGGGAAGAACTTGCATTTGTACATAATCTTACAGTTACATTTACTGGTAATAATCCTGTTCGGAATGGTGGTTTTAAAACATTTAAACAATTTAATGGTACTTTTCTGATAGAAAACGGTTGACCCTAAGGACCTTTTCGTGTTATACTCTAAGTATAATAAGGAATTAGGAGTTACTTAGATGAAAAACAACTACCGTAAAGCATTTACAGCCCTTAAAAAAATTGGTGCCCCTGTTATTAAAGGTGGCGATAACGGTGAAGATACGTTCCGTATCTCCGGCGAAGATAATATTACTGAGATATGGGCTGATTTTTATGAGGAATATACTAGTCATTCAGACAACTTCCTTTTTGGTGTTAACAACAAGATTAACAACATATTAGACGAGCAAGGTCTATATGCAGAATGGATTAATCCTGGTGTTCTTGGTGTTTGGGAATCTTAAAAATAAATGTAGAAAACGGTTGACATTACGGACAACTGGTGCTATACTATAGATAATAAGGAGATTAAGTTGACAGGTGAGATAATTAACATGCCGTTACATATTATGCGGCCTAAACTAGACTTTTCAAAGTATCCTAATCTTACTTTAGAAACTCAAGTTGGATTATCTCGTTACATATTAGATCATAAGGAGCCAGGTGGCTATCTTAGATCTGTCTTAGAAAACAACTTAATGACTGCTATACAGTCTGCTGATTCACAAAACTTAAAGCAACTAAAAAGTTTATGTAATTGGATTTTTAATAATGCTCCTGGAGCGTCCTGGGGCGATCAATATACAGTAGACAGTTGGATTTATGGTGAAGAAATATGAATATGATTGAAAAAGCAAAAACATTTGCAACTAAGGCACATGAAGGACAAGTCCGAAAGTATACCGGAGTACCTTACATTGTTCATCCTATTGAAGTTTCTGAAATTGTAGCAGAGTACAACGGATCACAAGAAATGATTGCCGCGGCACTTTTACATGATGTAGTAGAAGACACAGATGTTACTATTGAGGAAATCCGTAGCGAGTTTGGTAACTCTGTTGCTAGTTTAGTAGATGATCTAACAGATGTAAGCAAGTTGGAAGATGGTAACCGAGCAGTACGAAAAGCAATGGATCGTGAGCATACTGCAAAAGCAAGTGCCGCCGCTATGGTTGTTAAGGCCGCTGATCTAATTAGCAATGGTAGAGATATTAAAGTAAATGATCCGTCCTTTGCTAAAATTTATCTCAAAGAAATGAATTTGTTGTTAGACAAGATGTTTAAAATTAAAGAAATGGAAATTTATAAAGTAGCAAAAGGAGTAGTAAAAATATGAACGATATTTTAAACGATGTTGAAGATCTAGAAGGCGCAATAGATTGCCTTAAAAAGCTAGATCATACTCCTGATGTTATAAATGCTATTATAAGAATAGATGATATAATTGAACGAAAGAAGACAGAATTTAATTATTACGAAAAATACATGGAATCATCATTTTCTGGTTGACATTTCGGATAACTGGTGCTATACTATAGAAACAATAAGGGATTAGAAAATATGGAATTACAAGCAGGAAAATTAGTTGAACTTAAGGTAAAGAATGTTATGTACCCTTATAGGGATCGCTATGCGAGGCATATGTTTATTCCTGAGTTTAATTACTACAAAGGACAGGTTGTATACGAAAAATGGTATAAGCCTGATCAAGTTGGTCTCACAACAGGTGAAGATTGGTTTAAGGTTCGCAGGTTAGACCTGCATCGTATTGTAGAGATAAACGGAGTAGAGATAGAGCCTATCCCAGAAGTTATTCCGTCTACTGCTAAAGTTTTTACTGTTTTAGGTTCTAAAGGCGAAGAGTACGAAGTTACTTTTGATGGCCCTAATTCAAAATGTACTTGTAAAGGTTTTCAGTTTAGAGGAACTTGCAAGCACATTGCACAAGAATTCAGCACCGTTCCTGACGTTGCTAAACCCAATTTGACTACAAGAGTAGTCGAGTCCGAGCAGGCGGAACCTGTTATTGAAATTGAGGAAGAAAATATGTCTGAGAAACTTTTTACTGTAACTGGTTTTAGCACTAAAGATGGTAAAATCAAAGCTCGCTTTGCAACTGATATGACTCGTATTAAGACTCTTATCAAAACTGGACATACAGATATTCAACTGTATGACTTGCCTAAGCCTGCAACAAAACTTGAGGCTCTTCAGTATTTGCATGATAAAGGCGTCCCTGGTGATGCTGGTATTGCGATTGCGAAGGAATATGCAAAACGTTCTAAACGAGCGGTTGCTGATCTTGTTAAGGAAGGTCCTGCTACTTCGCTAGAGTCAGAAGCAGTAGCATAGAATATAACTTCGCCTAAGGGGGCGGGCCGAATATTTTAGCCCCCACTTTCTATTTGACTATATACTAAAAAGGTTTTATATTATAATTAATTGAAACATAGGAGAAACACTATGAGACCAATATGTTGTAATCACGGATGTGAAAAACCAGTATGTACTAGTATTGGAAAGAACTCAGATCCATCTCCTAGATGGAGACCAGTTTGTGGGCATTGCCAGCAGGCAAGCTGGGGCAAACATTCTTACAAAGACGGTGTTACTCCTTATGTTACCGGAATTTGTAATAACAAAGATGGGCATCTTGGTTTTGTATGCTGGACAAACTTTAAGAAAATGCCTAAAGATTTTAAAGGTAGAACTCAAATAGATCATATAGACGGAGATCCAAATAACAACGTCTTAGAAAACCTAGACGAATTATGTACTTCTTGCCATCAATATAAAGGGCAAAGAAATGGTGACCATAATGGTTGGAGAACTGGTAGTAGACGGTCAGCATGCTAGTATTTGTCTTTGATAAGGAATTTCCACATCAGAATGGAGTTATGCATCATCCTAATCAGTTACAAGCAAAAGGAAATGGTGCATTTCTACGTTGGTTAGATAGCCTTATAGAATATAAAATATCTAACAGTTATTCTTTTGACGATAAGCCTATAGCTCTGTATACTGTTTGGGCAGGCAGAGGTCAAACATTCTTTGAAAAACTTAATATAATATCTGACCATCTTCGTAACTCATCGATAGTTAGACATGAGAATTTTAAAATATGGATTGACTTCTCAACTGAAGGTTGGGTTATAGGTAGAGAATTCCATGATTGGATTATTGCAAATGACCTGCAAGGTAGAGTATTATATACAAGTGGTCAAATTGATCAGAAACGTATGTACGAAGCAGATGTCTATCCAGAACAAACTGTAATGGATTTTGTTCCAACTTCTATGTGGAGAAAGCTGATTCCGCCTAATGAGGTTAAACATCTGTCTGGAATAGAATTACTGCAAAGTTTTCCTAGTTACCGCCCAACTCAAAATAGGATCATGTGTTTTAATAGAATAGTCAAGGACCATAGGGTCCAAATAGCACTTGAATTAGAAAATTTAAATATACTAGATAAGATTACGTTTAGTTTATCAGATAAACTAGGTGATGAATATGATAGTATAGGCAATCAATACAAAGATTATATTAACGAAGATATATTTGATAGATTAAAAGCAAAACTTCCATTGGTAGTAGACACCGACCAGTTTGATTATAATTGGATTTATGTTGAGAAAGAACACACTTACAATATATTTAAATCTCATCCTATTAATGTTGTAACAGAAACTATGTATAGGAATGATGGTAGGTTCTTATCTGAAAAATCATTTAAGCCTATGGCACTTAGACAAATTTTTCTTATTGCTGGTAACAAAGGTACATTAGAACTTCTAAGGCATTATGGCTTTAAAACTTTTGCACAATGCGGAATAGATGAGAGCTACGATACAGTATTAGATCCAACTAAAAGAATGAAAGCATTAACATTAGAAATACAAAGATTAGTAAACCTATCTGAACATAAGTTTCAAGACATATTACTAAAAGCAGAAGAAGTAATAGAGCATAATCATATATTAGTATGGGACGATGAACATGTATTAAAAAGTTCCTGGGGAGAATTAGTAAATTATTTGGATCTTTTTAATAAGAACGGTTGACTTCTGGTCCTAAATATCGTATAGTATATACATAATAAAAATTTAGGAGAAGCAAATGAATAACGTAGTAAATTTTCCAATACTTAAAACACAACATTGTAAAGAAATACGAAATGTTGCTAAAACAACAAAGTCTGTAGTTGCTACATTAATGCGAGATGAAATGTTAGCCTTAAAAATGCCTGTTATGCAGGACAAACAATTACAAGCAAAAATAAATGAAATTGCATCTATGTATCACAATGTTTTAATTGAATACTTTCAAAATGATAGTAACTTTTCCTAAAATAAAGGTTGACATTAGGTCCAACAGGTGCTATACTGTATATAATAAGAAATTAAGGAGATTGAATGTTTAATATAATTGCAAAATTAGAAGCTACTGCAAGCAAGTTAGAAAAAGAAGAAATTGTTAGAGAACAAGCATGTGAAGAGAATACTGTATTCTTTGAAGGATGTAGACTAGCATATGATGCTTTGGTTGTGTTTGGTGTTAAACAAGTTCCTGAAAAGAAAGAGCCAGGCGGGGATGGTCTTGCATGGGACGACTTTATGAATCTTTGCAAAAGACTAATGACTCGTGAAGTTACTGGTCATGCGGCCGCTGATGCTATTCTTGTTGCAATGACACAAGCAACACAAGAAGAATGGAATGGTTGGTATAGAAGAATTCTTATTAAAGATATGAGAGCAGGCTTTCAAGTTGGTACTATTAATAGGGTTGTTAAAAGAGACTTTCCTGCTTATGCAATTCCAGTATTTGAATGTCAGTTAGCTCATGATAGTGCAAAGCATGAATCTAAAGTATCTGGTAAGAAGCTAGTTGAAGTTAAGCTCGATGGCGTTAGAGTTATTACTATTGTATATCCAAATGGTGATGTTACACAATACAGTCGTAATGGTAAAGAGCTTGTAAACTTTCCTCATATTAAAGAGCAGTTTGCCGCAACTACTTCACATGAGAAGCCAATGGTATTTGATGGTGAAGTTATGTCTGCAAACTTTCAGGATCTTATGCAAGTTATACATAAGAAGAATGGTTCAACTGCCGCTAAAGATGCAGTTTTACATTTGTTTGATATACTTACATTAGAAGATTTTCTTAATGGTATTAGTAATGTAACACAACTAGACAGAACGGCAGAACTAAAACGTTGGTTTGGTGTAGTAAACTCTACAGGAAAAATAAGTAACATTGCAATACTAGATCAGGAAGTAATTGATTTAGATACTGAAGAAGGTCAAAAAGCATACAGTGATATTAATGCAAAAGCAATCGCAGGTGGTTACGAAGGCATTATGATTAAAGATCTTGATGCACCATATGAGTGCAAAAGATCTGCTTCATGGTTAAAGTTAAAGCCTTTTATAGAGGTTTCGTTGGAGGTAGTTGATGTCGAAGAAGGTACAGGTAAAAACAAAGGACGTTTGGGGGCTCTTGTTTGCGAAGGAAACGATGATGGGACGGATATTGCCGTCAATGTTGGCTCGGGTCTTAGC